>OJHI01000017.1_pt1 | contig 146512 bp, 139 predicted proteins | sample 1595181 | NCBI WGS metagenome assembly OJHI01 (sample SAMN05416830, study PRJEB24817) | seawater metagenome | isolation source: Sea water | place: Canada:Atlantic | collected 2013-07 | reverse complement strand
ATAGGAAGTCGAAATCGGTGCGGGTAGCGTCTTCGGCGCTCCATTCGACATCGTCGGTATGGTTGCGCGCCTGCGCGACCGAGCGACCGACCGCTTCGAGCACGGCGTTCGGGCCCATTTTCAGCTTGTGCTTCATGTGGACCGGGCTGGTCGAGATGAAGGTGTGGATGCGCGGACGGGCCGCTTTCTTCACCGCTTCAGCGCAGCGGTCGATATCGTTCGGCGTCGAGCGGGCGAGGCCGCAGATGATGGCGGATTTCGATTGTTCGGCGATGGCGCTGACGGCGGCGAAATCGCCTTCGGACGCGGCCGGGAAGCCCGCTTCGATGACATCGACGCCCATGGTCTCCATCAACTCGGCGAGTTCGAGCTTTTCATTATGGGTCATGGAGGCGCCAGGCGATTGCTCGCCGTCGCGCAAGGTCGTGTCAAAAATACGGATATGAGGATTGGATGAGGTGGACATTTTGGAGCTACCGGGTCTGGGGATGGGAAAAAAGGCTGATGTTGACCCCTGACCGCGCGGCTGCCCTGGCTGACCCTAGGCAGACATCACCGGCCAGGGGCCGGTAAGCAGTAGTTGAAGAGGCAATTTATTCCACATGGGGTGTTACATCGGCCTAAGGTGCGGTGCTGTCAACCTTGTTTTGAGGGATCAGGGCAACAGATTGCCCGGCTTTCCGCATTCTGGCTCGGGCATAGGCGGCCAGGGCCACATAGACGCCGATGGCGGCGGCGGCCGCTGCGATCGCGACACCTGGATTCCCCTTGAGAGCGGCAAACAGGCTTTGTCCGGCAAACGCGATCAGGGCGATCTTGGGGATAATGCCGACGCCCATGCCCGCCCAATACTGCAGGAATTTCGCATGGCTGACCCCGAACGCCATGTTGACGAGCAGGGCAGGGCCCGCGGGCACATTCCGGACAATCGCGCTGGTCATCATGGCATTCCTGCCCACAAAGCCCGACAGTTTGTTGGCGGTTTCCCCGGCATAGCGCCGGAAGGTCTTCTCCCCGGCCAGACGCCCGGCATAGAAAGTGGCGGCGCCGGCCACCATGTTGGCAATCCAGCCAAGGATTGCGCCAAGCCACGGGCCGAACATGGCAATCGCGATGGCCAGCAGCGCGAATTGCGGAATGCCGACAAAGGCACCGACCACGAATAGCAGGATCAGGGCCGGCAAGGCCCACGGGCTGGACGCAATGTCCTGCATGATGTCCTGCAAGGCGGCGACGTCCATCAGATTGGTCGTCTTTCCGATGATGAACAGGACGAGGATCACGGCCAGCGCGGTGGCGCCAATGATGGCACCGGTGCGCGCATTGGCATCCAGGATTCTTTTGGGGGCGGGACGAGTATCCATGAAGGCGCTTTCAAGGTCAGGGGGATTTACGTCAATCCGCCGCGTGCGGCAAAGTTAATTTCAGCAGGAGTTGATCGACCCGTACCGGCCAGATACGTAGTCTGCCGATCGATTGTAACCCTCAAGGATCCTCCGAATGACAGACCTTTCCCCTCGCCATGACTGGACCCGGGACGAAATCGCCACGCTCTACGCCTTGCCGCTCGACACGCTGATGGCGCAGGCACTCACGGTGAAACAGGCAAACTGGCCGGATGGGAAAGTTCAGAAATCGCAATTGCTGTCGATCAAGACAGGCGGCTGCGCCGAAGATTGCGGCTATTGCAGCCAGTCGGCGCATTTCGATACCGGGCTCGACGCCTCGAAGCTGATGCCGCTGGACGAGGTGGTGACTGCGGCCCGGCGGGCCAAGGAAAATGGGGCGGACCGGTTCTGCATGGGCGCGGCCTGGCGCAGCCTGAAGGATCGCGACGTGCCGAAAGTGGCCGCCATGATCGAGGCCGTGAAAGCCGAAGGCCTGGAGACCTGTGTGACACTGGGCATGCTGGATGAGGGACAGGCCGAAGCGCTGAAATCGGCTGGGCTCGATTACTACAATCACAATCTCGATACCTCGCCGGAATATTACGGTAAGGTCGTCTCGACCCGCACCTATGACGACCGGCTGGAAACCCTCGGTCGTGCGCGGACAGCGGGCCTGAAGCTCTGCTGTGGTGGCATCCTGGGCATGGGCGAGAGCCGGGATGACCGGATCGGCCTGATCCATGAACTGGCCAAGCTGAGGCCTCACCCGGAAAGCGTGCCGGTCAACATGCTGGTGCCGATTGAAGGCACGCCGCTGGGCCACAGCCCGGCTATTTCCGTCATCGAAATGGCGCGTGCCATCGCTGTCTGCCGCATCGTGTTTCCGCAAAGCTGGGTGCGCCTGTCGGCCGGGCGCGAAGGCATGACGGAAGAGGGACAGGCGCTTTGCCTGCTGGCTGGTGCGAACTCGATCTTTGTCGGCGACCGCCTGCTGACCACAGACAATCCGGAAATCGACGAGGATGATGCGCTGATGGGCCAGATGGGATTGGAGGCCGCCAGCCGGGAAGAGATGGAAGCCCCGGCGCGGCGCACCACGCTGATCGGTAGCTGATCCGCGCGTCCACCTACCGGGTCTGGCCGCCATCCACGGGCACAATCGCGCCGGTGATGAAGCTCGCGACCGGACTGAGCAGGAAGGCGGCGGCCGTGCCGATCTCTTCGGGTTTGCCGAACCGCTGAAGGGGCACTTCGCGCTGGATCCAACGTTTCCACGCGTCCCCGCGCTCGCCGTTGATGCGGTCTTCCCAATCTCCGCCGGGGAAGAGGATATTGCCGGGGGCAATCGCGTTGATGCGAATGTTGTTGCGGCCCGAAATATGGGCAAGTTCCTTGGTGAGGTGATTCATGGCGGCTTTCGACGTGCCATAGGTCAGCGGCGAGCCAAGGCCGGTCAGGCCGGCAATGGACGAGATCATCAGGATTGCCCCTTCGCCACGCGGGTCCATGCGGCGCAGCGCCGAGCGCGCGAGGAAGAACGCGGAATCGAGATTTTGCGAGATGCCGGCATCCCAGGTTGCGTCATCCACTTCATAGCCGGGGGGGCAGGGGTGGAGGCCGACATTGGCGACCGCGCCCCAAAGCTCGCCGAGTTCGTTCTCGATCGTGTCGATCATGGTGTCGACGGTCCGGGAGTTGCGCAGATCGCCCGCGCGGGCCCAGACATTGTCGTCTCCGAACTTTGCCGCGAGGCGGGCGCGTTGCGCTTCCAGCGTCTCCTCACCGCGCGCCGCCAGCGCGACCTTTGCGCCTTCGGCAAGGCAGGTTTCGGCGATGCTGAGGCCGATGCCCCGACTGGCGCCGGCAACGAAGATGGTTTTTCCCTTGAGTCCCAGATCCATGTGCGTGTCTCCCCTTGTGTTGTGAAGGCAGCGTAGACGCCTCATCGGCAAAGGAAATCCCCGCCCTCAGGGAAGGCGGGGAACAATGACGGGCAAAAGGCGGGATCAGGCAGCCTTGCGATAGCGTTCATTCACGCTTTCATCGAGACGGGGAGTCCGGGCGGTGACAGCTTTCACCATGCGTTCAAGCGCCGGGAAGAAGCGGACCCGCTCGAGGACCGGATTTGTGTAATTGGTAATGACGCAATAATGGGTGTCCTTGCCCATGCGGTGGTGGGCGGCATGGTGCTGGAAGGACTGGGCGACCCCGGTCTTCTGCAGGGCGGTGATCAGTTTGCCATTCTCCTTCGGGCTGCGATGTGCGGCGCGGTGGAACTCATTGGCAAAGATACCGAACAGGACGGCTGAGCCGGTGAACAGGTTCAGCGTGCCCGTGGCCCAGAAGCCGGCGAGGAACAAGGCGCCAAGCACGAAGACTTCCTTGTTGCGCGACAGGAATGAGCCGACGAGAAACGCCCGCGGCTTGAAATGGTGTTCCTGGTTGGCGCGGATCGTATGGCCCAGCACCGGCCATTTCGGATTTCCGTACCGGTCTTCGAACCAGTGGATAAGGCCGGAAATGAAATCGGCCAGGAACAAGCCCCCGAAAATGGACGCGGCGGACTTAAGGGCAGTAGCGACAATCGTGACCGGCATGGGGTCATCTCCTTCTTGCTGTCGAACACTCTCACAAATTAGTGTGTGAGCGTTTGCTTGCAAAAGAAGGCGAGAATGTGGCGAGTGAGAAAATAATCACTTATTTTGTTGGGATGGCACGTCGTAACGGGAAGGGACTATTCGTCTCGCAGGGGCTTCCGGGTCATCACAAAGACCGCCCCGATTGCGATCAGGCCCAAGCCTGCCCCCAGCACCCAGGGCTTGCGGTAGGCAAACGCAATGACGATGAGCGCGGCAATGCCCATGCCGGATAGAGCGGCGATCTTGGCCTGGCGCGCCATGGCGCCGGTTTCGAGAAACGTCTTGATGGCGGGGCCCGCGCCGGGCTGGCGATAGATCCAGTCGGCCCAGCTGGGATTGGATTTGGCAAATGCGAGAGCGGCGACAATCCAGAATATCGTGGTCGGCCAGATCGGAACGGCCAGCCCGATCGCGCCCAGCACGAAGGCCACACTCCCGACTGCGCGCCATATCCACATGACAAATCCATTCCCCGCCCAATGGCCGCTGGCAACCCCCAAAGCAGCACAGGCCACCCGAATGCGGCTGTAATTTGTAGAAATTTCTTTGATTTGACCCATTCGCGCCCTGTTCGCGCCGCCACGAAGATGTGTAAGAGTTGCAGGAAAGCTCAAAGGAGAGGGTTCATGTCGCACTTCGTATCGGGCAGGCGGGGAATTGGTCGGACTTTGGTCGTTGCCATGATGATCGCCGCGCTCGCGGCGTGTGGAGGCGACAAGGAAAGCCGGCAATCCGACACCGCCAGCGATGAAGGCACGATTGTCACCCGGTCCCCGGCGGACAATGTCGCCGCCCGGCAGCGCGAGCGCCGGCGCCAGGCTGCGCAGAACGAGGCCGAACAGGAATTCTCCTATTTCCGCTACCGGATCGATACCGCGACCGAGCAGCCGCTTGCCTGTTTCGTTTTTTCCGCGCCACTTGATCCGGAGGCGGATTATTCTCCCTATCTCGAATTTCGGCCGGCCTTCCGCCCGGCGCTCAGCGTCGAAGGACGGGAACTGTGTGTGGGCGGCCTGACCTTCGGGTCAGAGCGGTCGGCAACGCTGCTGTCCGGCCTGCCGGCCGCCGATGGCCGCACGCTGAAAAACGAGGAAGTGGTGCCGATCGATTTCGCTGACCGGCCGCCCTATGTCGGCTTCAAGGGCGCAGGCGTGATCCTGCCGCGCGAGGACGCTGACGGCCTGCCGATCGAAACGGTGAATGTTGATGAGGTCGAAGTGACCGTCTCGCGCATCAATGATCGCGCGCTGGCGTTCAAGTCGATCTCCGAAGGCCAAACCAATGCGCAGGGCCGGTATGCCTACACTTGGGGTGAGGACAATCCGGAAGATGTCCAGGAAGTCCTGTTCAAAGGGCGCATGGATGTGGCCAAGGAGCAGAACGCCCCGGTCGTATCCGTCTTCCCCTTGCAGGATGTTGTCGGCCCGCTGGAGCCCGGCGCGTATTATGTGACCGTCAAGGATGCCGCCGACCTCAGCAGCGCCGAACAACCGCCGGCCTCGTCCAGCCGCTGGATCATGATGACCGATCTGGCCATCACCGCCTATGAGGGCGGCAACGGGCTCGATGTCACGCTGCGCTCGCTGCAGGATGGCCGTCCCGTGCCGGACACGACCGTGCAACTCGTGGCCCGCAACAATGATATCCTTGCCGAAGGCCGCACCAATGAAGTCGGCCGTGTGGCGTTCGACGCGCCGATCACCAACGGCCAGGGCAATATGGAACCCAAGCTGATCCTGGCTTACAGCGCCAAGGGCGAACTGGCGGCACTGGACCTGACCCGTGCGCCGGTGGATCTGTCGGAATATGCCGTGGGTGGGCGCCGGACCGCCGGTGACATTGACGCCTTCATGTATACCGAGCGGGGCATCTACCGTCCCGGCGAGACCGTGCAGCTGACTGCGCTGCTCCGCGACCATACCGGCAAGGCCATCGAGGACCGGGCCGGCAATCTCGTGATCTATCGTCCAAACGGCCTGGTTGCCGAGCGTATCCGGTTCAATGATCCGGAAGCCTCTGCTGTGGTCGAGGCATACGACCTCACCAAGGGCGCATCCCGAGGCCAATGGCGCGCCACAGTGGAGATCGATGGCGTGTCCGGCGCCTCCGGATCGGTGAGCTTCTCGGTCGAGGATTTCGTGCCCCAGCGGATTGCCGTTGATCTGGGCACGGACAAGGACACACCCGTCCTGCTGGGCGAGACGCGCTCCGTGGAGGTTGCGTCCCGTTTCCTCTATGGCGCACCGGGCGCTGGCCTGACGGTCAAGTCCGAAGCGCGGATCGAAGCGGCCCCGAACCCGTTCCCCGAATTCAAGGGGTTCACCTTCGGCAAGCATGATGAGAGCTTCCGCGAGCGCATCCTGGAAATGGATGACACGACGACGGACGGGGCTGGGGTGGCGACGGTCAAGCTCGCCCCCGGCAATGCCGGCAGCAATGCCGGGCGCCCGCTGCGCCTAAATGCCGTTATCAGCGTTCTGGAGCCCGGCGGCCGCGCCGTCACTGAAAGCGTGCGGATTCCGTATCGCCCGGAACGGCTTTATGTCGGCCTGAAGCCCGGCTTTGAATATTCTGTCGAGGAAGGCCAGGATGCGGCCTATGAAGTCGTCGCGATGAATGAGAAGGGCCAGGCAATCGCCCAGCGGCTCACCTGGAAACTCCTCGCTATCGATTATCATTACGACTGGTACCGCGATGGCGACCAATGGCGCTGGCGCCGGTCGCGTACGGTCACCAAGGTCAATGAAGGCATCGTGACCACTCCGGAAGGCGGCAGCACCGAGATCCGGGTCTCCGGTCTCGACTGGGGCAGCCATGAACTGGTCGTCGAAGGCACGGACGCGAATGCGGCGGCCGTCTCCAGTGACGATTTCTATGTCGGCTGGGGCGGCGGCGTCTCTGAAGATGGCGCCGAGGCCCCGGACCGGGTCCGCATCATCGGGCCGGAGAAGGCGCCCTCTGCCGGACAGAGCGCCGACATCACGATCGTTCCGCCCTATCAAGGTCAGGCACAAGTCGTCGTGGCAACAGATCGCATCCTGTCAGTCCAGAATTTCTCGGTCAGCGCGCAGGGCACGAATGTGACGCTGCCGGTGACGGATGAATGGGGCGAAGGCGCCTATGTCATGGTGTCAGTCTATACCGAACGTGACCCGATCCTGCGGGCGAAACCCCGCCGCGCGGTCGGCGTAAGCCATATCCCGGTGGACATGGGTGCGCGCACCTTCGATCTGACGCTGAACGCGCCGGATATTGCCCGCCCGGTGGGTGAGCAGGTGATTGAGGTCGAGTTCGAGAATGGCCCGCGCGAGCCGGTCTTCCTGACGCTTGCCGCCGTGGATGAAGGCATTCTCAGCCTCACCAAGTTCAAGAGCCCGGACCCGGTCAGCTATTATTATGGCAAGAAGGCGCTCGGCGTTGAAATGTACGACGATTACGGACGCCTGCTCGACCCGAACATGGGTATGCCGGCTGAAGTCCGCTCTGGCGGTGACCAGTTGGGCGGCGAAGGCCTGTCCGTGGTGCCGGTGAAGTCGGTCGCCCTGTTCTCCGGCCTCGTGGATGTCGGCCGGTCCGGCAAGGCAAAGATCCGACTTGAACTGCCGGAATTCAACGGCGAACTGCGCCTGATGGCGGTGGCCTGGTCACGGTCAGGACTTGGCTCAGCGGAATCCAGCATGATCGTGCGCGAGAAAGCGCCGTCTGACCTCATCATGCCACGCTTCCTGGCGCCGGGCGACGAGGCCCAGCTGACGGCCAGCATCGACAATGTCGAATTGGGGCCTGGCGAGTTCACGGCCGAAATCTCGGCCGACGGTCCGGTGGATGTCGCAGATGGCAAGCTGACGCGGTCGCTCGCGACAGGGGCCCGTGCAGATGTGCCCGTTCGCATAGACGCCGAGTCCGAAGGCATCGCAACGGTCAATCTGGCCGTCAGCGGACCCGGCAATTTCGAGACGGACCGGACCTACCAGATCCAGACCCGTTCGCCTTACCTGCCGGTGACCAAGATCAGCCGGCAGTTGATGGAGCCGGGCGATACCTATTCGGTCAGCGCAGATTTGCTGGACGGGCTCGTGCCGGGCTCTGCCACGATCAGTGTCGGCTATTCGACCCTGCCAATGGATCCTGCGACGCTTTACGCCTCGCTCGACCGCTATCCGTATGGATGCACCGAACAGACGACCAGCCGGGCCTTGCCCTTGCTCTATTCCGAGCAGCTGATCGCCATGGGCGCTCCGGAGCGCCGCGACGATCCGAAGACGCGTATCCAGACGTCGGTGAACACGCTGTTGAACCGTCAGGGCTCTGATGGGGCCTTCGGCCTGTGGCGGGAAGGGGACGGCTATGCTTCCCCGTGGCTCGGCGCTTATGTCACGGACTTTGTCTATCGCGCGAAGCAGGCCGGCTATGCCGTGCCGGAGGAGTCGCTGGAGCGGGCCTATGGGGCCTTGCGGGCGATCTCGACCGGGGATGCCTGGCGCGTATACGGGTATGACACCGACGTTTATGAGAGCCGTTATTCGAACGATACGGCAGAGAAGCTGATGCAGCGCTCGTCGGCCTATGCGCTCTATGTGCTGGCCAAGGCGGGCAAGGCGGATATTTCCCGCCTGCGTTACCTGCATGACCGCGAGCTGCAATCGATCGAGAGCCCGCTGGCGCGTGCCCACATTGGGGCTGGCCTCGCCATGCTGGGGGACCGGGCCCGGGCGGCCTCCGCCTTCAAGGCGGCCGAAGAGGCGCTCGGCTACAACAATACCGGTGACTATTACCAGACGCCGCTGCGCGACGAGACCGCCATCCTGGCGCTTGCCTCCGAAGCGGACATGCTGGACATGGTCGAACGTCTCGCCGCCAAATTGGGCGAGGATGCGCCGGACCCCAGCGGCCTGACCACCCAGGAGAAAGCTTTCGCGCTGCTCGCCGTCGACTCCCTCAACAAGGGTGCAGACGGCTTCCGGCTGAAGGTCGAAGGGCTTGGCCGCGGCAACAATAATGATCGCCAATACACCGTGACCGAAGGGCAGGCAGAAGAGGGCGTGACCTTCACCCTGGAGGGGCAGGCACCAATGTTCCGTACTGTGATGGTCAGCGGATCACCAGAGAAGGCGCCGCCTGCTGCGACCTCCAAGATGGGCGTCGACAAGGCGTTCTACACGCTGACCGGGGGGCGGGTGAATCTCTCCCGCATCAGCCAGGGCGACCAGCTGGTCGTGCGCTTGACGGTCTCGCCGCATGAGCGCCGCCTGAACCCCGTCATCGTGGCAGACTTGCTGCCAGCCGGGTTCGAGATCGAATCCGTGCTGCGCCCCGCTGATGGAAAGCGGGAATATGGCGGCTCCGGTGGGTTCGCCTATCTTGGCCAGATTGCCAATGTGCAGACCGCCGAGGCCCGGGATGACCGTTTCGTCGCGGCCGTGGATGTCTACGCGCAGCCCGTCACGCTCGCTTATGTCGTACGGGCCGTAACGCCGGGCGATTTCGCGATGCCGGGCGTGGTGGCCGAAGACATGTATCGTCCCGAAGTGTTCGCACGATCAAAGCCCGGCCGGGTGACGATCAGCGCGGCGCCAGGAACGATGGGAGGCGGTCAGTAGATCATGCTGACGCCTCGGCGTATCGTTATCGGGATAACCGCCCTGTTCGTGGCGGTTATCCTTGCGGACTGGACATTGCCGCCGCCGATTGACCGGGCGGGAGACATCTCTGCGCTGGTGACGGACCGGGAGGGCAGGCCCTTGCGGGCTTTCCCGACACAGGATGGACGGTGGCGGTTCCGGGGTGACCTCGACAAGATCGATCCCGAATTCATCGAGGCGCTGGTCCGGGTCGAGGACAAGCGCTTCTATATGCATCGCGGAACCGACTGGGCGGGCCTTGGCCGCGCCGTGATCGACTCTGTGAAGGCCGGGCGGGTCGTCTCAGGGGGATCGACCCTCACGATGCAAACGGCGCGCATGCTGGAGCCGAGGGACCGGAATGTCGGGTCGAAGCTGATCGAGATCGCCCGCGCCTGGCAGATCGAGCGGCGCCTGTCGAAGGACGAGATCCTCGAACTCTACCTGACCCTCACGCCGTATGGCGGGAACCTTGAAGGCGTGCGGTCGGCGAGCTGGAGCTATTTCGGGCATGAGGCCGACCGCTTGTCTGATGACGAGATCGCGCTGCTGATCGCGCTGCCGCAATCACCCGAAGTGCGCCGCCCGGACCGGCGGCCCGAACAGGCCCAGAAAGCGCGCGACTGGGTGGCGACCAAGCTCGGCTGGTATGGCGTGTTCAGCGAGGCCGACGTGGAGGAGGTGGCGACCTCTCCGGTCCCGACGCGGCGGCGTGACTTCCCGATGCGCGCCTGGCACGGCACGGAGAAGACGTTGGCGAGTGGTCCGCGCGAAGATGTGCGCTCCACGCTTGATGCAGGCCTCCAGGCTGAACTTGAAGCCATCGCCCTGCGCAAGGCAGAGGCCGAAGGGCCGGACGTGCAGGTGTCGGCCCTCGTCGTTCATATTCCGACCCGCGGCGTACGTGCGCTGGTCGGGTCCGCCTCGCGCGACCGGGCAGGGGGCTGGCTGGACCTGACCGCGCAGGCGCGGTCGCCGGGCTCCACCCTGAAACCTTTCATCTACGCCATGGCCTTCGATGATGGGCAGGCCGCGCCGGACACGCGCATTTCCGATTTGCCCAAACGCTTTGCCTCCTACCAGCCGGAAAATTTCGACCGGATGTTTCGCGGCGATGTGCGCGTGTCGGACGCCTTGCAGCATTCGCTCAACGTGCCCGCCGTCCTGATGCTGGACCGGGTCGGCCCGGAACGGTTCGCGGCGCAGCTGGCGCTGGCGGGCGCGCGGCCCCGGATCGGCGGCGGGGCAAACCATGATGCGGGGCTCGCTCTGGCGCTGGGCGGCGCGGGCCTGACTGCGCGGGAGCTGGCCGTGCTTTATGCCGCGCTCGGCGATGGTGGCGTGGCCAAACCGCTCGTCTGGCGCGCCGAGGAAGAGGCTGCGAGTTATGAGCGGATGGGCCGTCGACTGGTCAGCGCTGAAAGCGCGTCCGATATCATCCGTATCCTGCAAAATGCCCCGATGCCGGAAGGGCGCATGCCGGGCCGCTTGACCGCCGACGCGCCGCAGGTCGCGTTCAAGACGGGCACCTCCTATGGCTTTCGTGACAGCTGGGCGGCGGCGGTGTCCGGCGAGCACGCCATCATCGTCTGGGTCGGCCGCGCCGATGGCGCGCCGCGCCCCGGCAAGACCGGACGGGTGACTGCGCTGCCCTTGCTGTTCGAGGTTGCCGACCGCACAGCCCATCATTTGCGCGATGAAGGCGAAGCCCGCACGCGTCTGACCACACAGCGCAAAATCGAAACACGCGGTGCCCTGCATGACTTTTCGCCCGCAGCACCGCCGGAAATCATCTTTCCGCCCGCCAATGCAGAGCTATGGGCCGGAAGCGTTGATGGCGCGTCCGCGCGGGCCTTCGTGCTTGCTGGACGCGGGGAGGGACACCTCTCCTGGTACATCGACGGACGTCCGAGCGAAACCGATGATGCGGGCGCGCCGACCTGGTTGCCGACCTTGCCGGGCTTCTACACGATCACCGCCGTGGACGAGAGCGGCCGGGCGAGCCGGGTCAGGGTCCGTGTGCTGACGGGGCCATCCTGACGGGCCGGACTGCCCCATTGCTGACGCAGTTTGGCAATACGCCGGCAACACATTTCTGTCAACACTGCCTTTACGGCCTTCACGGCGGAGGGGAGACCGCCATATGAGGGACACAGCGCGGCGTGTGTTTGCCGCGTCAGGTTTTGAGTATCGGGAACTGTCATGCGTACACCATCCGCCCCCACGTTAACCATCGCTGCTGGCCTGGCTGCCATGGCGCTTGCTTTCTTTTCAAGTGCCGGTGCCCAGAACCAGCCAGCCCCCGAAACCGCCCCGAAGCGCCTGTCTTCAGCCGTGTTCGCGGGTGGCTGTTTCTGGTGTGTGGAATCCGATTTCGACAAGGTCGAGGGCGTGGTCGATACGGTGTCCGGCTATACGGGCGGCGAACTGGCCAATCCGACCTACAAGCAGGTGTCGCATGAGCATACTGGTCATTATGAGGCCGTGAAGGTGACTTATGACCCGGACCTGGTCAGCTATGACAAGCTGGTAGACTATTTCTTCCGGCATGTGGACCCGACGGATCCTTATGGCCAGTTCTGCGACAAGGGCGACAGCTACCGCACCGCCATCTTCGTCGGCAATGAGGACGAACGCGCCGTAGCAGAGGCCGAGATCGCAGAGATCGAGGAGTCGGGCGTTCTGAAGGATCCCGTGGTCACGCGCGTGGTTCAAGCGAGCACGTTCTGGCCTGCCGAGGACTATCACCAGAACTATTACAAGAAAAATCCGCTGAAATATCGCTACTACCGGACCTCATGTGGCCGGGACAAGCGGGTTCAGACTCTTTGGGGCGACGCCGCCGATCATTGAGCTTCAGGGGCGGGGCAGGGCGCCGGCTTGAATTCGGTCTGCCCGTCAAAGCGCGTTTCCCATTCCGGTGTCCGGTCCTGACGCTGGTATCCCGAGCCGACATAGAGCTGGAACTCCCGCACGATCGGGCAGCCATTGCTGCGCGTGCCGAGCGGGATAGAGATCGCGCCGACATGTTCGAAAGTCTGGAAATCGCTGCGCAGCCTTGGCCGCATGCCGGGATGGATCGAGGCGACCAGCACGCGTTCGGCGAGTGCGCCTTCCAGCGGCTCTGCCTCTGAAAAGCTCTTCGGACCGGCATAGCGGCGCCACGAGATCATCGGCGTTACCCGGTCGCGGGCATAATAATCGAGCCCGTGCCAGGCCTCCCGTTCATCCACCAGGACGGATGTTGCGCCCAGTTCCTCGGCGCTCGTGAACAGCTGCTCGGCGGCGCTGTCCCAGCCGCGCGTGCGCTTCAGGGCGTTGTCGAAGCCGAGCGAGGTGGACAGGGAAGGGGGCACCAGTGCGATGGTCATCAGGGCGAGCATCAGGACGGCATGCAGCGTCAGGCTGGTCCAGAGCAGGCCGGATGGCGAATGACGTACGAAATGCCCGAAGCCAAGGATGGCCGCCGCAACAATGGCACCGATCAGCAGGCGCGTCGTGAGGGACACATCCGGTGCCAGCAGGAAGGCAAGGAAACTGATCGCAGCGATGATGTACCACAAATTCCGGTTCGGCCGCGCGCGGGCAAGCCATGAGGCGACCAGAACGCTGGCCGCAGGGTAGGCAGTGGCCGCCCAGTTTGCATTGGCGCGCGACAGCACAGCCTGGGCCAGGATAATCAACAGGACCGGCAGGATGAAGCAGAGCAGCCAGCGGTCGCGGCCCATGATTCCCTCGTCTTCGCTGCGTATCACGAAGATGCCGAAGATGAGCGCCAGGAAGCTGATCGGCCCAAACACGCCGAGCTGGTCGACAAGGAAGGTGAGGGCGTTTTCCGGATTGATCAGGTCGCCGCCGAGATTGGCATTGTCGACGGTATGACTGACCGTCTTGAAATCATTGGCCGCGTTCCAGGCGAGGTGTGGTGCGAAAATCGTGGCCGCGAGCGCCAGGGCTGCGAGGCCTTTCCATGTGAACAGGGCACGCCGACTCTGCGCGTCGATCACCAGGACGAGCACACTGCCGATGGCGAAATAGAGCATGGCGTATTTCGACAGGAAGCCGAGACCGACTGCTGCGCCGAGGCCGAGCGCGCTTCCCCACCCGCCTAGTCCACTGCGCAATCGCCAGAGTGCCCAGAGCGCAGCGCACCAGAAGGGGATGAGCACGCCATCTGTAGAGATCACGACAGAAGACAGGATCACGGCAGGCATGAGTGCATAGCCGAGGCTTGCGAACATGCCGACGCGGGGCCCGTACATGTCGCGGGCAAGGAAATAGATGAAGGTGGCCCCGACCGTGTGCAGGAAGGCGGCGGGGAGGCGGACGGCCCATTCTGCGTTGCCGAATACAGATGTGACGGCATGGATGACCCAGGCAATCATGGGCGGCTTGGAATAATAGCCCCATTCCAGCGTATCGCCCCAGCGCCAATATTGCGCTTCGTCAGCATAGAGATTTAAGGGCGAGAGTCCGGTAAAGACAACCCTCATCACAAGCAGTATCAGCAACGCTGAAAATGTGATGGCCTCCCAGCGGCCAGACGATTCGGACTCATCAACGATCATGAGGCGTGATTCCTTCTCATCTTGAGACTTATGCCGCTGCCCTGAAGCATAAAATACCCCCAAGCGCACGCGAAGTGCGCAGGGGCGCCTTCAAACCGTGTCTTTTTTGCATCGCAGCAAATCGATTGGCTGTGTTCGCAGCATTAACTGCTGAACCTTCAAGATCTTGTCACTAATCTGTCATTCGGAGTCGTTATCCGACCCGCAGTACCGGCGACCCGCAAGGGGCGGTTGCTGGCGCATCACCGACTAGGGGAATAGTCATGAAAAATTGGACCACTTTCGGGCGTGGGGCAGCAGTGTCTGCCATTGCGCTGAGCATTGCCGGCGTCGCGATGGCGCAGGTTACAACTTCTGCAATCCGCGGCGCAGTGACGGACGAGAACGGAGCGGCTGTTGCTGGCGCGACCGTTACGGTCCTGCACGAGCCAAGCGGCACGGTTTCCATGGCCACCACGAATGCGGCTGGACAGTTCTCTGCCCAGAACCTGCGCGTCGGCGGTCCTTACAGCCTGACGATTTCCGGCGCAGGCTTCATCTCGGCCCGCGCTGAAGATGTCTATGCCAACCTCGGCACCGATACAGACCTGGACCTGGTCATCACCCGCGATGACGATGCTGCTCGCATGGAAACGGTTGTCATCACCGGTTCGGCCATGCAGGTCGCTCAGGTCTCGACCGGCCCGTCTTCGGTCTACAATCTCGCCACGCTGGAAAACGCTCCGGCAATGAACCGCGACATCAAGGACATCGTTCGCCTTGACCCCCGCGTATATGTCGACGAAGCGTTCAATGACTCGATCAACTGTGCTGGCGCCAACCCGCGCTACAACTCCCTGACGGTTGACGGCGCACGTCTCTCCGACAATTTCGGCCTGAACTCGAACGGTTACCCGACCGAGCGCATTCCGTTCTCCTTCGACTCCATCGAGCAGGTCTCGGTTGAGCTTGCCCCGTTCGACGTTGAGTACGGCCAGTTCACGGCCTGTAACATCAACGCTGTTACGAAGTCCGGCGGCAACGAAATCCACGGCGGCATTTTCTACGATTACACCAGTGACTCGCTGACTGGCGACGAAATCGACGGCGACTCCGTTGATCTCGGCGATTTCGACGAGAAGCGTTACGGCTTCAATGTCGGCGTGCCGCTTATCAAGGACAAGCTGTTCCTCTTCGGCTCCTACGAGAAGTTCGAAGGTGCCAACATCTTCGGCTTCACGCCTGATAGCGCCGGCGTTACACAGGCCGAATACGATCAGATCATCTCGATCGCTGAAGGCTATGGGTACGTGTCCGGTGGCCTGCCAACTTCCATGCCAGTCGAAGACGAAAAAATCTTCGTCAAGCTGGACTGGAACATCAACAACGATCACCGCGCAGCCTTCACGTACAATTACAATGACGGCTTCAACTTCAGCCCGTCTGACAGCGGGTCTTCCCGCCTGGCTGATGGCAACCACTACTATGAGCGTGGCGCTGAACTGCAGAACTATTCCGGTGCCCTGTATTCTGACTGGACCGACACGTTCTCAACCGAATTCCGCGTCACCTATGTTGACCTCGACAATCGCCAGATCCCGGTTTCCGGTCTCGACAATTTCGGTGAAGTCCAGATCGACACCGATGGCGGTTCCACGGTTTACCTCGGCGCTGATGACAGCCGTCACGCCAACAAACTGGCCTACACGACGCTGAACTACAAAGGTAAAGCTGACTGGACGCTGGGCGATCACATCGTCACCTTCGGTGCAGAGCGCGAAGAATTCGAAGTCTTCAACCTCTTCATCCAGGAAGTTCAGGGCGAGTGGGTTTTCGACTCGATTGCAGATTTTGCCGCTGGCGACTTCTCCGACTTCCGTTACGAGAATGCTGCAGGTTCCAACGACCAGAATGATGGCGCCGCTGATTTCGGATATGAAATCAACACGATCTACGTTCAGGACGACTGGCAGGTCTCTGAAAAGCTGAACCTCGTCGCGGGCCTTCGTTACGACTACTACACGTCGGATGATGCGCCGATGTACAATGCCGACTTCGACGCAGCCTATGGCTTCGGCAATGACGAAACCATGGATGGCCGCGACCTGCTGCAGCCACGCCTCGGCTTCACCTATGAAGTGAATGACGACATCAGCCTCCACGGCGGTGTTGGCCTCTACTCCGGCGGTAACCCGAACGTCTGGATTTCGAACAACTACTCCAACAATGGCGTGACCCTGTTCGAAGACCGTATCCGCGGTGGCAATATCAACGACTACACGTACGCTGGCGGGGCTGGTACGCCGTTCATCGATGTGCCGGATTCGAGCATCGCAAATGTTGCGGCCGGTGTTGGTAGCGGCCCGGTCAACGCGATCGACCCCGACTTCGAACTCCCATCCGAGTGGAAGTATGCTTTCGGCGCAGTCATGAACTATGACTCCGGTAACCCGATGCTGGGTGACAACTGGACGCTGATGGCGGACATCCTGTACTCCAAGACCAATGAAGCAGCCCACTGGACGCCGATCAGCTGGGATCAGACGGGCATTGGCCCTGATGGTCGTCCGATCTACTCCGGCAACACGAACGACTTCGTGCTGACAAACGCTGCTGAGAAAGGCGACGCGCTCGTCCTCTCTGCGGGTGTTGCCAAAGACTACGACAACGGAATCGATTGGTCGCTGGCATACGCCTACACAGATGCTGACGATGCCAACCCGATGACGTCTTCGGTCGCGTTCTCGAACTTCTCGAACTACACGACCTATGACGCTGTCCAGCCGGCTCTCGGTACGAGCGATTACGAAGTTGCTCACCGCATCAACCTGACCTTCAACTGGGAAGAAGAGTTCATCACGGACTACTTCACCCGTCTGTCGGTCTTCGGTACGGCCAACCAGGGCGCGCCTTACAGCTACACCCTGGGTTCGAACACGGCCTTCTCGCCGCTGTTCAGCAACCGTCGCCAGCTGGCCTACATCCCAGAAGGCATCGCAGATGCTCGCATCTCGCCGCTTTCGGACCCAACGGCCGTTGCAGCGCTCAACGCGTTCATCGACAGCAGCGATAATCTCAGTGAGTATCGCGGCAGCATCGCACCGCGCAACATGGCGGCAGATGACTGGTGGACGAAGTTCGACCTGAAGCTGACGCAGGAACTGCCAGGCTTCCGTGAGCAGGACCGCGCTGAAGCATTCATGACCATCGAGAACGTCGGCAACCTGTTGAACTCTGACTGGGGCGTCCTGCGTGAGCACGGCTTCCCAGCCAATGCCGAGCTGTACAGCATCGACGGCATCGACGCTCAGAACCGCTACATCATCAGCGGCTTCAACTCGAACCCGGATCGTGACTCCGTCGTGACGAGCCCGTCGCTGTGGCAGGTCCACTTCGGTGTGAAGTACAAGTTCTAGGCTTATCGCCAGAATGAAATCGGGAAGGGCGGCTCTGCGAAGAGCCGCCCTTTTCCTTTGGAACAAGCTGTGGCATGGCGCGCTCAATGTCTGACATGAAACCTCATCTCCTGCCCGAATGGGCCCCGCATGCTGCCCTCTGGGTCGGGTGGCCACGTCTCGTTGAAGAATGGGGCGGCAGCCTTGATGGCCCGCGCCAGGATATTGCCCGTTTTATCCGCGCCGCGTCGGAGTTCGTTCCGATCCGCGTGGCGGTAGGCTCCGATGAGGCCGAAGCGACCGCGCGGGCGGCTGTAGGAGAGTGCGCCGAAATCTGCCGCATTCCGACCGGTGACATCTGGATGCGCGATACCGGGCCGATCATCACCGGTACAGGCGATGCGCGCCGCGCGCAGGCTTTCCGCTTCAATGGCTGGGGCGGCAAATATTTGATGCCGGGCGACACCGAAACGGCCGCTGCCATTGCGGATCATGAAGGCATCGAGTTGTCGCAACATGAGATGGTTCTGGAAGGCGGCGGTATTGATGCGGACGGCACGGGTCGCCTGCTGACAACGGGGCAATGCCTGCTCAATCCCAATCGCAATCCCGACATGGATCAGGCCGCGATCGAGGCGGAGATTGCGGGCGCGCTGGGCGTGACCGAATTCATCTGGCTGGGCGACGGTCTGCTGAATGACCATACAGACGGCCATGTCGATAATATCGCCCGCTTCATCGCACCGGGGCATGCAATCTGCCAGCACCCCTCTGGTGCGGACGATCCGAATGCCGACACGTTGCAGGAAATCGAGACCGCGCTGCGCCGGGCTGGGCTGGAGGTCACCACCATTCCGTCACCGGGTCTTGTGAAGGATGAGGATGGAAATCCGATCCCGGCAAGCCATATGAATTTCACGATTACCAATGGTGTGGTGCTCGTTCCCGTTTATGAGGATCGCTACAGCCTTGTGGCGCTGGCCGAATTGAGCGCCCTGTTTGAGGGCCGCAAGGTGATCGGCCTGCCGGCGCGCCACATCCTCAATGGCGGGGGCAGCTTCCACTGCATGACCCGTGAAATTCCAGCCTGATTGCCAGGAGAGAGACATGACCCGTACCCTGACGCTTGCCTGCATCCAGTTCACGCCATCAGATGATGTGCAGGACAATATCGACCGCGTGGCGGAGCGTGTGCGCGAGGCGGCAGAGCAGGGGGCGGACGTGGTGCTGCCGCCGGAACTCTTCACAGGCTACTATTTCTGCAAGACGCAGGAAGAAGAGCATTTCGCGCGGGCCTATCCGTGGCGCGAGCATCCGGCTGTCGAGCAATTGTCCGTGCTGGCCGAGGAACTTGGCGTCGTCATTCCCGTCTCGATCTATGAGAAGGATGGCCCGCTCTATTACAATTCCCTGGTCATGATCGACGCGGACGGGACGCCCTTGGGCGTCTATCGCAAAAGCCATATTCCAGACGGGCCGGGCTATCAGGAAAAATACTATTTCCGCCCCGGCGACACCGGGTTTCGCGTATGGGACACGATGAAGGGCCGGATTGGCGTGGGCATCTGCTGGGACCAATGGTTCCCGGAAGCCGCGCGTGCCATGGCGCTGATGGGGGCGGATGCCTTGCTATACCCGACCGCAATTGGGGCAGAGCCGCAGGATGCAGGCCTTGATACGGCGGCCCGCTGGCGTCGCGCCATGCAAGGCCATGCCGTGTCGAACACGATCCCGGTCGTTGCCGCAAACCGTGTAGGCGATGAGGAAGGGCAGGTCTTTTACGGGACCAGCTTCATCGCGGACCCAACCGGCGAGATCGTGATCGATTTCGGACGTACCGAGCAGGGCGTGCTTGTCGCAGAATTCGATCTGGATGAAATTGAACGCGAACGGGCGGCCTGGGGCTTTTTCCGGGACCGGCGGACCGACCTCTACGATATTCTCACCTAGTTGCGACGAAGCGGCGGGTCATTGCGGACGAAACGGGTCTCTTCCCGTTTGTCCGGCTTGGGTGCTTTCAGATCGGCCACGTGAATGATGCCGGAATCCGAGGCGTAGTCCGCGGCCAGGCTGGTAAGGACCGTGTCGAATTCGTCGAAACTGGCGCGCCGGTCGAGGTTCGGGTCGAACCGGGCCGGATTTCCGAGCGTGTCGTCGCGGGTCGGCTGGTTTTCCGCCCAGGACAGCTGTTCCAGCGGGCTCAGATACCCGTCGCTATTGGAATCGGCCTCTAGGAAGGCTGCGTTGATGCCGTTTGCCAATTCGGTCGGCGTAATCTTTCCGTCAAGATCGGTATCGAAGCTGACCATCAGTCCGCCGCCCGCCACAAGGCGGTCTGGCGCATGCGCATTTGCTCTCGCCTTGCGTTGACCAGGGCCAGGATAGCTCTGTCCCGGCAGCCGGACCAGATCGTCACTCTCATCGCCTGCCCCGGCTGAAGCAGGCGCAGCGAAACCGAACAGGGCCGCAGCGGACAGGGCGAGGACCAGATTGCGCATGAACAGTCTCCATGAAGGTTCAAAGACCAGATTATGCCGGTGTGGTGTTTTTGCAACATGACGTTTCAGTTATCTTGTCTGCGCTCCGGTCTGGCATTAGCGTCTCGTTAACGCCGCCTTAACGCAAAGGGAGCAATCCGTTAACCAGTTGCGGTCGCCGTTCGGCGACCGATTCGTGCGAGTTGGATTGAAGACACTATGGCAATCACGGCGGACCAGGTCCCTATCATCATGTCTGCCGGCGCCACGGCGCTGGGTCTTGCAGCCTTGCTGTGGGCGCTGCGTGTTTCCGATGGCGCCCGTGGGGCCGCCCGTAAATACAAGGACCGGTCTTCCGATCTCGAAACCCTGCTTGCGGAGCACCGCTCCATTCTCGGGGCCCATCCTGGCGTGATCCTGGTCTGGCAGGGCGATGCGCTGGAACCCGACAGCGAAGAGATGACGCCGCCGGAGCTTTATGGCTCTCCGGTCGCGCTCGCAGGTCTGCTCAGCTTTACCGATGATGCTATTTCGCCCGATCCGGCTGTACGGATCATTGAGGGCCTTGCGGATCTCGAAGCGCGCGACAGTTCTGGACAGGACACGACGCTGCGCATCCGCCTGCGCGAATTGCGCGATACGGGGCAGGCGTTTTCGCTGACCATTATTGGGCCCTCCGGCCGCTTCCTCGAAGCCGATGGCCGGACAGCTGGCGCTCGCGCCGTCGTCTGGGTCACAGACACGACCATCAAGGGTCTGGAAGAAAGCTCTGCCCGCGGCAAGCTGGAAGAGGCCCGTCAGGTCATCGCGCGCGATCCCACGGCTTTCCTCGACATGCTGGGCAAGGCGCCGTTCCCAGCCTGGCGTGTCTCCGGCATGGGCAAGCTGCAATGGGTGAACCCGTCCTATATCGAGGCCGTCGACGGCGTGAACCTCGACCGTGTGCTGGACCGCCAGCTGATGCTGGACCAAGCCTCCGCAGACCAGGCCCGCAAGACGATTTCCGAAGGCGCCGACATAGATGAGACCCGCCACATGGTGGTGAATGGCGAACGCCGTGCCATGCGTGTGCTGACCTTCCCGCTGTCCGGTGGGGCAGGGGCGATGGCGTTCGACGTGACCGCGCAGGAAAATGCCCGCGAGGAACTGAACCGCCATGTCCGCGCGCATGACGAGACGTTGAATCATGTCGCCGACGCCGTCGCCATCTTTGGCGCGGACCGGAAGCTGACCTTCTACAACAAGGCCTTCCGCGACATGTGGGATCTCGATGAGAGCTTCCTGCTGGACCGCCCGAACCATGGGCAATTGCTGGATCGCCTGCGCGAGCGTCGCAAGCTGCCGGCCCGCACGAATTATGCTGAATGGCGCGCTGAGGAGCTGTCCTATTACCTCGATATTGACGGGGTGAAGGAAGACACCTGGTCCTTGCCGGATGATCGCACCTTGTCCGTTACGCGCCAGCGCCACCCGATGGGCGGATTGCTCCTGCTGTTCAAGGACATTACCGGCGAACTCGATCTCCAGACCAAGTTCAACGCTATCGTGAAGACGCAGGCGTCCACGCTCGACAATCTCCACGAAGCGGTTGTCGTGTTCGGGGGCGACGGACGGCTGAAACTGTTCAACAAGGCCTTTGAGCGCCTCTGGTCTCTGGACCATGACACGCTGAAAGATCATCCGGACTACAGCGCCGTGATCGAGGATTGTGTTCCGCTCTTCCATGACCTTGATGTCTGGGACGCGATAAAGGGCCATATCACCGACCCCTCCGCGCGCGCGCGCCAGTCGACCACGGGCGAAATGCGCCGGTCCGATGGTTCGATCCTGACCTATCTCACCCATCCGTTGCCGGACGGAAACACGCTGGTTGCCTTTGCCGATGTGACGGCGACACGCCGGGTCGAGTCGGCCCTGCGCGACCGCGCCGAAGCGTTCGAGGCCGCCGACCGCCTCAAGACGGAATTCGTGCGGAACGTATCCTACCAGCTGCGATCCCCGCTGACGGTGATCTTCGGCTATGCCGAATTGTTGGAAACCAAGCGCAATGGCGACCTGACCGAGCGCCAGACAGACTATGTCAGCGCGATCCTCTCGGCCTCCGACCACCTATCGAAGCTCATCGAGAACATCCTCGACCTCGCCATGATCGAAGCCGGCCGTATGGACCTCGACGTGAAGGATGTGGACCTCCGCCATGTCATCGAGGAAAGCATCGACATGGTCGTGTCCAAGGCAGAGGATACGCAAATCGCCGTGCGCGCCGACATCAAGGGCAAGCTCGGCATGATCCGCGCTGACGAGCGCCGCATCCGTCAGGTTCTCTTCAATCTGATCTCCAATTCGCTGCGCTTTACCGAATCCGGCGGGGAGATCGTGGTCTCGTCCCAGCGGGTCGGCGACATGGTTACCCTGTCCGTGCGCGACAATGGTCGGGGCCTCGCGGCTGACAAGCGCGCGACCAGCTTCGACAGTTTCGTCTCGGGCGACCAGCGCGGCGCGGGCCTCGGCCTGGCGCTCGTGAAGCATTTCATCGATCTGCATGGCGGCACAGTCGGCATGAAGCCGGTTGAGGGCGGAGGCCTGGAAGTGACCTGCTGGTTACCGGTAAAGGTCACGAAGGCTGTCCAGAACCAGGAATTGCTGCTGACCGAGAGCATGCCAGCATAATCCTGCCCGAACCGGTTTAGGATGTCTCACAAAGAAGTTTACTGACATTCCCCGCGCCCATCCTACATGGTGGTTTCAAGAAACCATGCAGAAGGGCACGCGAGATGGCTGATGATACCTATACCCCACCGAAAGTCTGGAAATGGGACGCTGAAAGCGGCGGACGGTTCGCCAGCATCAACCGGCCGATTTCCGGGGCGACCCATGAAAAGGATCTTCCGGTCGGGAAGCACCCGCTGCAGCTCTATTCGCTGGGCACGCCAAATGGTGTGAAGGTGACCGTGATGCTCGAAGAGCTTCTCGCGGCAGGCCATTCCGGCGCCGAATATGATGCCTGGCTCGTCAACATCATGGAGGGCGACCAGTTCTCCAGCGGGTTCGTCTCGGCCAATCCGAATTCCAAGATCCCCGCGCTGATGGACCATTCAACCAATCCGCCAACCCGCGTGTTCGAGTCCGGGTCGATCCTGTTGTACCTGGCGGAGAAGTTCGATGCCTTCCTGCCAAAGGATCCCCGTAAGCGGACCGAAGCGCTCTCCTGGCTATTCTGGCAAATGGGATCGGCGCCCTATCTCGGCGGCGGCTTTGGCCATTTCTACGCCTATGCGCCGATCAAGATCGAGTATGCGATCGACCGGTTTGCGATGGAAGTGAAGCGGGAACTGGACGTGCTGGACAAGCGGCTCGCCGACAATGAGTTCATGGCGGGCGATGAATACACGATCGCCGATATGGCGATCTGGCCCTGGTATGGCGCGCTGGCGTCCGGCGTCGTCTATGATGCAGGTGAATTCCTGCAGGTCCACGAATATGAAAACGTCCAGCGCTGGACCCAGCAGATCGCGGATCGCCCGGCGGTCAAACGCGGCCGTATGGTGAACCGTACCTTCGGCAAGCCGGAGACCCAGCTGCGCGAGCGCCATGACGCCAGCGATTTCGACACTAGGACGCAGGACAAGCTGGAGCCCGAAAGCTCCAACTGATCCGGCCTTCGGTCAGGACTTCTCGAATTTGAGAATGTAGCGATCCGTCTGTCTCCGGATAGACGGATCGAAGACGTTTCGCGTGCCATCATCATCGGGATTGGCGAGCAGGTCGCTCTCCTCAACAAGGGTCAGGCCGACGCCTTTCATCAGCTGCATCAGGGCGTCCTGTGCCAGCCGGTGCGTGTCCCCGCCCGTGGTCGGAGGGGCGCCGTCCGGCGCGCGATGGTCAATCACCACGAAATGTCCGCCCGGCTTCAGGACGCGTGCGATTTCCGAGAAGGCGGTCTCCGGATCGCCGAGCGCACCCGGTTTTGAGCCTTCAGGGGTAAACCAGAGCTCGTGCGGCCCCAGGAACCAGGTAACGAGATCCACTTCCTCGTCACCGATTGGCTCGAAGTCGTCGAAGGAGGTCTGGATATGGGTGACATTGATCAGGCGCCCGTCCATGCGTTTCTCGACGGCGTCTCCGAGGAAGGTCTCGAACTCTGGCGGGTTCTGGAGATAGACCTTTCCTTCCTCCCCCACGACGAGCGAGAAGAGTTCGGTATAGATGCCGCCGCCGGCTTCCATGTCCAGAACGGTCATGCCCGGCATGACTTCAGTGAATTCGAGGATCTCCCGTGAGTTGCGGAGTTCGTATTGTTCGAAGTCTGCTTCAGGCCGTCCGTCATGTACGAACACGGAATCATAGTCGAAAGCGGAGTGGGCGGGTTCCTGAAGCGTGGGCATGGTGTCGGGAACCGGATTGGCGCAAGCGGCCAGAATGAGGCCGGCAGTTGCGAGCAGCAATGTGTGTTTCATTTCGGTGAGGGTCCTTTGTCGGCTCAGGCCTTGCTGAGCATCGTCTCGCTGATGTCCCAAAGCCGCTCGGCTTTTTCATCATCGCAAATCCAGGGACGGGCATGCTCCCATCTCTGGCTCTCTTCGGTGGCAAGTTTCGCGATGTCGCAATCCTCGCAATAGACGCCGCCCTTGTCTTTCAGGGCCGGAGCGGTGGCCGCCCAGACACTGGTTGAGGCTCCCTGTTCGGGCGTCTTGAACATGGCCTGCACCTGAGGGGGAATCGTGCCGTCAGGATTTTTCCAGCCAAGCTCGGCCATTTCCTCATCGGAGAGGTGGCGCTGCAAGGGCGTGAAAATACCGCCCGGATGCACGGAGAAGGCGCGAACGCCAATGTCCTTGCCGCGATGATCGACGCCGAGCGCAAACAGGGCGCAAGCAGACTTGGACTGGCCGTAGGCTTCCCATTTGTCATAGGGGTGGCTCTCATAGTTCGGATCGTCCCAGATCACATCCGAGCGGATATGGGCCGTCGAGGACAGGGCCACGAGGCGTGCCCCGTCGGCGCGTTCGAGGGCAGGGGCCAAGGCAAGGCTCATGGCCATATGGGCGAGGTGGTTCACGCCAAGCTGGCGCTCCCAGCCGGGGCCGACCCGTGTTTCCGGACAGGCCATGATCCCGGCATTGTTGATCAGGATATCCAGCGCCCGGCCGGTCTCCTCGAAATCGGAGGTGAATTTGCGCACGCTGGAAAGGTCTTCCAGGTCCATCGCCGCGATCTCGATCTCGCCGGGAATATTGGCGAGCGCAGCTTCGGCCGCATCGATCCGGCGGGCCGGGACGGTGACGCGCGCGCCGGCGCCTGCCAAGGCGCGGACGGTTTCGAGGCCAATTCCGGAATAGCCGCCGGTGACAATGGCATTGCGGCCAGTCAGGTCCATTCCGTCGACCACGTCCCTGGCGGTAGACTTGGCGTGAAACCCTGACCCAATGGGCGTCTGGTCTGCTGCGGCCATGTGTTTCCCCTTTTTGCTTTGGTCTCTTATTGTGAACAAGCTGTTCCGACGGCAAGCGTTCTTGCGTGATGTTACCAATCTGTAAGCAGCGGTTTACATGGACGCGCTTCGTGCCGCCACTTATATCCCGAATAGAACCAAGGGAGAAACTGCATGCGTATTCTAGCTATCGCGCTATCTGCCGCTGCCATGTCGATCGCGGCCCTCCCTGCGGTCGCGCAGTATGGGCAGGTCGAGCGGACCCAAGCGGAAATTGCGCTTGAGGAAGCCAGCGCAAATCTCGAAAAGAACCGCGCCACGAAATCCGAGGCAATCCGTGCCTGTGGCACTAAGGAGTATGAGGCCTGTTTCGAACTGGCCGATATGTACCGCCGCGGACTGGGCGGCACTCAGGATTACGAAAAGGCGGCTGAGAATTACCGCAAGGCCTGTGACGGGCGCCATGCAGAGGCGTGTTCCGGACTGGCTTATCTTACCATGAAAGGGCGTGGCATGGAGGCCGACCCGGTCCAGGCGCGCCAGCTTTATGACAAGGCGTGCGACTATGGCGATGTCAGCGGCTGCGCGGCCTATGGCAACATGGTTTATACCGGCCAGGGCGGACGCAAGAACGTCGCCGAGGGCACGCGCCTGCTACAGGAATCCTGCGACAATGACTATGAATGGGCTTGTGAGCGCTTGTCGAGACTGGGGGCCTACCAGCCGGATGACCACACTTGGGACCGTCTTGAGGACGTAAAGAAGCGCTACTGATTTTCGTTCATCGCCGACAGTTTGCGTGCCAGGCTTGAGCCGGGCAGCGGGCTGGCCGGGCGGTTGGGATCCATCGCGGGCATGGCTGGCGTCGTTGTTTCGAGGGACGAGGGCTCAGGCGCCGCGGCGGCCTGATGGCTCGGCAACGCCCCGTCTGTGGCAACTCTCAGGTCTGCCGTCAGCAGGGAGCCGGCGTCGACGCGAATGCTGCGCGTCAGAACCTTTCCAGTGACTACTGCTTCGTTCCAGATTTCCAGGCTCTCATGAGCGGTCACATTTCCGGTCAGCTTGCCATGGACGATGATGATCGCGGCTTCTAGCGAGCCTTCGAGATGACCGGTCGCCTCGATAAGGACCAAGCCATCCGATTTCACAGGACCTTTCAAGTGTCCGGCGATGGTGAGGGGGCCCGTGAAGGTAAAACGACCTTCCAGCTCGCATTCCGCGCCGATGAAGCTGCCTTGGCCGGACCGGCCTTTGCCAGTGGTGTTGTCGGTGTCCGTTTTAGCCATCGCCCATACTTTCCCATGTCCTGACCTGGTGCGCCTGTTGCCGGCGAAAGGTTCTGATCCAGAGCCAGAGAATTGATTTTATTGCTCTTATAGCGCGCAATTGGCCTTGCGCACAGTTCCCAGCAGTTATTCCTATGCAAGATACGGGCAAATTTACCTCGCCATGATGCCATATTCCCGTGTTGAAACAGGGCATGAGCCTGTTTCGTTTGATCTGTTTCACGTTGATGCTGGGTGTCGCAGCGTGTTCGCCGCCGTCTGATCCTGTTTCAGGCAGTTTCATCCCGTTGCAGGCCGGGGTCACGGGCGTTGACCTCTCGCATCACAATGGCCGCGTGCAATGGGACGAATTCGAGGCAGCGCCGGTCGACTTCCTCTATCTCAAGGCCACCGAGGGCCGCGATTGGAAGGATCCGCGTTTCCTGGACCATTGGCGCGAAGCGAAGACCCGTGGCTGGCTGGTCGGGGCTTACCATTTCTATCGTCTCTGCCGACCAGGCGGCGAGCAGGCGTGGAATTTCATCCAGTCGGTCGAAGTGCGGGCAGGGGGCCTGCCGCCCGCGGTGGACCTGGAATATGCCCACAATTGCGAGCCGCGCGGCAGCACGGCTGAGACCCTGGCCGAGCTGGACGCATTCCTGGCGGCTCTGGAAGCCGAGTATGGCGTGCGGCCAGTGATCTACACGACGCTGGAGTTCCACACCGACTGGCTGGCCGGAAATTATGACGAGTACCCGCTCTGGCTGCGCGGCCTTGGCGAGACCGTACCCCGTACGATCAACGGCCGCGCACCGGACATCTGGCAATACACCATGTCTGGCCGCGTGCCGGGAATTGAAGGCCGGGTGGACATGAACCGCGTGCCGGACCGTCCACCCGGATAAGGGCTAGTTGCGGGACTTGTCGACCAGGCGGTCGTTCTGGGCCCAGTGCATCATGCCGCGCAGTTTTTCGCCGACTTCTTCGATCTCGTGGCTGTTCATGCGCTGGCGCATGGCATTGAAGCCTGGGGCGCCGGCCTGGTTTTCGAGCACCCAATTCCGGGCAAAGGTGCCGTTCTGGATGTCTTCGAGGACCTTCTTCATGTTGGCCTTGGCTTCGGAATTGATCACGCGCGGACCGGAGACGTATTCGCCATATTCGGCCGTGTTCGAGATCGAGTAGTTCATGTTGGCGATGCCGCCTTCATAGATCAGGTCCACGATCAGCTTGGTCTCGTGAAGGCATTCGAAATACGCCATTTCCGGCGCATAGCCGGCCTCGACCAGCGTTTCGTAGCCAGCCTTGATCAGTTCGACGATGCCGCCGCAGAGAACAGCCTGTTCGCCGAAGAGGTCGGTCTCAGTCTCTTCCCGGAACGAGGTCTCGATGACGCCGGCGCGCGTGTTGCCGATGGCCTTGGAATAGGACAGGGCGACATCCTGGGCGGTGCCGGTCGCGTCCTGATGGATCGCGATCAGGCCCGGCAGGCCGAAGCCCATCTGGTACTGGGCGCGCAGCGTATGACCGGGGCCTTTTGGGGCGGACAGCGACACGTCCACATCCGGGCGTGGGCGGATGAGATTGTAGTGCACGTTGAAACCGTGGCCAAACATGACGTGCTGGCCTGCACGCAGGTGCGGCTCGATCTCGTTGGCGTAGAGCACAGCCTGCTTCTCGTCCGGGATCAGGATCATCAGCACGTCGGCCCATTGGGCGGCTTCGGCAGGTGTGACCACTTCCAGGCCCTCAGCCTCGGCCTTGGCGCGGCTTGGCGAGCCCTCATACAGGCCGACCTTCAGCTGCTTCACGCCGCTATCGCGCATGTTCAGGACATGCGCGTGGCCCTGGCTGCCATAGCCGATCACGGCGACTTTCTTGCTCTGGATGAGGGAAAGGTCCGCATCCTGTTCGTAATATATTTTCATGGGCCTCTACTTGCTCCGCTGGAGGATTGATTGTGGGGGAGGGGTCTTCAGATCAGTTGGGCTTACACACCCAGCCATCTGAAAAATTGGCGACGCCGATGACGCTGCGGTTCAGTTCGGCAATCGTGTCATTGGCTTCCGAATGGCGCGAGAATTGTTTCAGGCCATCGGTGGTTTCAATTGAAGTGATGATGTCGTGCGAGGACAGCAGCAATTCAAAACTGCGCGATCCGTCTGCATTGATCACCATTTTTTCCCGCGCGCCATAGCCCGGCAAATCGGAGTCGCTCGCAGTCAGCAGGGACAGGGCGACCTTGCTGGCGACCGGGGCTGGCAATTGCGTCTGCAAGCGGCAGAGCGGAATGCGCGTGTCCGCTTCGGCGTCGACGGGAACTGTCCGCGCATCCAGTATCATCGTTCCGCCCGCGTCCACGATGTCATAGACATAGGCCGACCCGCTGGGCGCGGCTGTATCCACGATCCGCAGGATGGGATCAGAGGACGTGTTGAATGTCACATCTGCCCGGTCCGTGATCAGCTCGGCCCGGTCGATATCGCATTGCAGCCGGGCCTGCTCGGCCTCATCCGCGAGCGCGAAGGCAGAGCCGGCCACTTTCGGACGGCAGCTTTCAGGTTGTTCTTCGATGGCGTGGGCGCTGCCGGCGAGGAAAAGGACGCCGAGCGCAATGAAGCTGGTGCGGGTCATCCCTTCTCCTTTCCCCTCTTGATCGACAGGACGCCGGTCCGGCTGACCTCAACCAGGCCGAGCGGGCGCATCAGGTCGACAAATTGCGTGATCTTTTCGGACGCGCCGGTCAGTTCGAAAATGAAGCTCTCATTGGTCGTGTCTATCACATTCGCGCGGAAAATCTGAGAGATGCGCAGCGCCTCGACGCGCGACTCGCCCTTGCCGGCGACTTTCACCAGCGCCAGTTCGCGCTCAATGCCGCGCTTGGATTTGGTGATGTCGATCACCTGTTCCACCGGCACGATGCGTAGCAGCTGGGCCTCGATCTGTTCGAGGATATGCGGCGTGCCCTGGGTGACGATGGTGATGCGCGAGCGGCGCTCATTCACGTCGACTTCTGCCACGGTCAGACTGTCGATATTGTAGCCTCGGCCGGAGAACAGGCCGACCACGCGCGCCAGCACACCGGGCTCGTTGTCGACCATGACAGCGAGGGTACGGCGCTCCACCGCTTCATCCTCATGGGACAGGAAATAGGCCGATTTCGGATTGCCGGCGGGGGGCGTACCTGATGATCCGTCGCTCATGCCTGTGTCTCCGTTGGATTAACCCTGACCATGCCGCCTTCTACAGGCAGACTGCCGCGCTGTGAAAGGTGTTTTGGCGTCTGCCGCATGACCCGTCCTGTTCCCATTGCCACCATACCCATGCCCGAAATCAGACCAGGCCCTTGCCGGCCTCGCCGATCTCGTCGCCTCTGATCTCGCCGAGGATCATCTCATTGTGCGCCGAGCCCGACGGGATCATCGGCAGGCAATTCTCGGCCTTTTCGACACGGCAATCGAACAGGACTGGGCCGGGATGGTCAATCATTTCGCGGATCTTGTCGTCCAGCTCCGCCGGATTGTCGCAACGGATGCCATGACCGCCCATCGCTTCGGCAAGTTTCACGAAGTCCGGCAGGCTTTCCGAATAGGAGTGCGAATAGCGCTCACCATGCAGCAATTCCTGCCACTGGCGGACCATGCCCATCCATTCATTGTTCAGGATGAAAACCTTGACGGGCAGTTTGTGCTGAACGGCGGTCGAAAGCTCCTGCGTCATCATCTGGATCGAGGCTTCGCCGGCAATGTCGATGACAAGCGCGTCGGGATGAGCGGCCTGTACGCCCACGGCAGCCGGCAGGCCATAGCCCATCGTGCCGAGGCCGCCGGAGGTCATCCACCGGTTCGGCTCGTCGAAATGGTAATATTGCGCGGCCCACATCTGGTGCTGGCCAACTTCGGTCGTGATGTAGGTCTCGCGGTCGCGCGTCAGCTCATACAGGCGCTCGACGGCGTGCTGGGGTTTGATGATCGCGTCCGAATTTGTGTAGGTGAAGCATTTCCGGGCGCGCCAGATATCGATCTCCTGCCGCCAGGGCTTGAGGTCGGGCTTCTTCGTCTTGCGGGCCTTGAACCCCTTCAGGAGGGCGGCAAGCGCTTCGGCGCAATCGGCGATCACCGGAATGTCGACGCGAACTATCTTGTTCACCGACGAAGGGTCGATATCGATATGGACCTTCTTGGAATTCGGCGAGAAGGCGTCGATGCGACCCGTCACGCGGTCGTCAAAGCGGGCGCCGACGCAGATCATCAGATCGCAATCATGCATCGCATTGTTGGCTTCGAAACTGCCATGCATACCCACCATGCCCAGCCAGTCGGGATGGGAGGCCGGGAAGGCGCCGAGCCCCATCAGCGTGGACGTTACCGGATAGCCGGTGGCTTCCTGTAGCTCGCGCAACAGGCGGGAGGCTTCCGGACCGGAATTGATGACGCCGCCGCCGGTATAGAAGACCGGCCGACGCGCATGCATCATCAGGTCGATTGTGGCGCTGATCGCGTCCGGGTGAGGCTTGGTGTTCGGATGATAGGTCGGTTTGTGGATGCCGTCCTTGCCGACATAGGTGCCGGTGGCGAACTGGATGTCCTTCGGAATGTCAACCACGACCGGGCCGGGGCGGCCGGATCTTGCGATCAGGAAGGCCTCATGGATCGTGCGCGCCAGCTGGTTCACATCGGTGACGAGGTAATTGTGCTTGGCGCAGGTGCGCGTGATGCCGGTCGTGTCGCATTCCTGGAATGCGTCGGTGCCGATCAGATGTGTCGGGACCTGTCCGGTCAGGACCACCATCGGGATGGAGTCCATCATCGCATCGGCGATCGGGGTGACCATATTGGTCGCGCCGGGGCCGGACGTCACGAGACAGACGCCGGGCTGGCCGGTCGTGCGGGCATAACCCTCAGCGGCATGGCCTGCGCCCTGTTCGTGGCGCACCAGGATGTGGCGGATGCCATCGGAATTGTAGAGCGCGTCATAGATCGGCAGGACCGCTCCGCCCGGATACCCGAACATGACTTCCACGCCCTGTTCCTTGAGCGCCGTGATGACGATTTCGGCGCCGGTCATGGTCAAGGTTGCAGCGGCGGGCTTGGTCTTGGCTTGGGTTGTCATGGGGAGGTCTCTGATCGGGCTGTGTCTGGACTGTATCGGAAAAGAAAAAGGGCTCCAATGGAGCCCCTCTTTGTGCGCGCACCCGCAACTGGCTAAATCAAAGCCAGCTACGGATGCTTAATAACGAGTACTACGTATTTGCGCACGGTGCGTTTCCTCCAACGTCAGGATCAGGAATAATCTGCCTCAACCGGCCTGTCAATCTCCCTATACAAGGCAAGAATAACCCTGAGTCGGTCTTCCGGGGCAGGTGAGGGAATGCGCGGCCAGAAGGGAAACTGGCGACCAATCCACGTGAATTGCCGCTTTGCGTAGCGTCTTGTGTCTCGTTTTGCGTTTTCTGCGGCAAATTCTGCCGTGATCTCTCCGCGTGCAAACGCCGCCAGCCAGGGCATTCCATGTGCTTTCATTGCAGGAAGTTCCGGGTCGAGATCGCGTTTTATGAGCTGGCGCGCCTCTTCCATGGCGCCTTGCATCAGCATGCCTTCAAAGCGACGGTCGATCTTCTGGTAGAGTTTGGCGCGCGGCGGGGTGAGGGCAAAGCCGATCCATTCATTCTCTTGCAGCACCGGGGGCTGGCGATCCTTCTGGAAATCGGTCAGCGGCTTGCCGGTGGCGAGATAGACTTCATAGGCGCGGGCGAGGCGCTGGCGGTCGCCTGTGCCGAGGCGGTCGGAGGTTTCCGGGTCGACCGGCGCGAGCCGGGCGCGCAGGCCCTCGGCCCCTTCGGCATCGGCAATGGCGCGGACGTCGGCGCGAACGTCTTCCGGGACGGGCGGGATATTGGACAGGCCCTGTATCATGGCGAGCAGGTAGAGGCCGGTGCCGCCAACCAGGACGGCCCGCTTGCCACGCAGTTCGAGGCTGCGAATGGTCGCGCGGACGTCCTCCAGCCATTGGCCGGTGGAATAGCGTTCGGCGGCGTCGACATGACCGAAGAGATGGTGCTTTACGCCGCCCATTTCCTCTTCGGTGGGCCGGGCCGAAATCACCTGCAGGTCGCGGTAGACCTGCATGGAGTCGGCATTGATCACTTCCCCTCCCAGACGGCGCGCCACCTCAATGGCCAGGGCAGTCTTGCCGCTGGCGGTGGGTCCGTGAATGAGAATTGCCGGTATCATCCATATAGAGGTAGGGGCTTGTCAGCGGCGAGGAAACCCGTGAAGAGGCGGGAATGATTGAGAAAGCAGTAAATTCCATGATCCTCGTCGTCGCCGCCAATGCTCCTGAAGACAATATTGCCTCCCGCCTTGGCATGATCCTCGGCGATCTCGGCCTCACGCAGACCCTGCCGCCAATGACCCGCTTGGGGCAGATCGGCGATGTCAGCGCGGTGGAAATCGCCCTTGCTCCGATGGATGCCGATTTCCAGCGCGCAGCCCTCTCGGCCCTGGAGGAGGAAGAGATGGATGTGGCGCTGGTCCCGGCGGGAAACCGCCGCAAGCGCCTGCTGATCTCAGACATGGATTCCACCATTATCGGGCAGGAATGCCTTGATGAACTTGCCGACTTTGCGGGCCTCAAGGCGGAGGTTTCGGCGATCACCGAACGCGCCATGCGGGGCGAGCTGGATTTCGAAGGCGCGTTGACCACGCGGGTGGCCATGCTGAAGGGGCTCGACCTGAAAGCCCTGCAGGACGCCTTTGACGCCCGCATCTCACTCAATACCGGCGCGAAGACACTGGTCGAGACGATGAAGGCGCAGGGCGCAATGACCGTGCTGGTCTCCGGCGGGTTCACCTTCTTCACGGGCCGGGTCGCGGACGAGGCCGGGTTCGCTGCCCACCGCGGCAATACGCTGATCGATGATGGCGCGGCGCTGACCGGGGAGGTGGGCATGCCGATCCTCGGACGCGAAGCAAAACTCTCGGCGCTGGATGAGTTTTCAGCGGACGCGGGGCTCAGCCGGGCAGATTCCATTGCGCTGGGCGACGGCGCAAATGACCTCGCGATGATCCAGGCGGCGGGCCTCGGCATTGCCTACAAGGCCAAGCCCATCGTCGCCGCTGAAGCGCATGCCGCGATCAACCACACGGACCTGCACACGGCGCTGTTCTTCCAAGGCTATCGTGCGGACGAGTTCGTCACCGGCTGATTTCTTCTGAATGGGAATCCATTTTCGGGGAAGCAAATTCGCCAATAAATTGTAATGTAATTACATATATGGTAGCTTCGTTTCCAGCGTGCTGGAGGGAGGCATTCGAATGAGATCAATCAGACGTCATCAACCAGGTGCAGCAGAAGTCGCCATGACCCCCAAGCTGGACATCGTTTTCATCCTGCTCATCTTCTTTATTGTCACATCTTCATTTGCGGTCGAAGACGCCATCGGTATCGAGGCGCCTGCACCGACAGATGGCGGCGACGCCACGCAGGCGATGCTGATCCGTGTGACGGAAGAGGGCCTCGTCTCGATCAATGGCCGATATACCGATATCGGCGCCGTACGAGCCAATATCGAACGGGTGAAGGCGGAAATGCCGAAAGCCATGATTGTCGTGGAAGTCATGCCCAAGACACGCGTAGGGGCTATCGCCCTGATCCGTGACGCGGCCTATGATGCAGGGTACGTGGAGGGCGTGAGCCTGATGCTCAGCAGGACCGACTGATCAGGAATTGGTCAGGTCGATGGAGATGAACTGGTCGAACCAGCCAGCCTCACCGCGACGTTTGACGCGCAGCAGGAGCGGTTGACGCGGCGTGGTCATCGCGGTTTCGACCTTGCTGATCGTATCGGTGACCGTGGATACCCGCTCGAAGTTCACTTCTACGAGTACATCGCCGCGTTGCAGCTTTCCGAATGACCGACCGCGTGCGGAGACCGTGGTGACCACCACGCCATCGACATCCTTGGGGATGCCGTAGCGGCGGCGGATGTCGTCATCGAGACTGGTCAGTTCCGCGCCAAGGTCATTGGAACTTGCGGGCGCATCCAGCGCAGCATTGGCGGTCGGTGTATCATCCTCGTCTTCCAGTTCGCCAAGCGTGACATTGACGGTGCGGCCCTTGCCATCACGGACCAGGGCCAGGGGCACGGTCCGGCCAATGGGCGTGTCCGAGATGAGGCGCGTCAGTTCGCGCACGCTGGTCACGGTCTGGCCGTCGAAGCGAAGCACGAGGTCGCCGACTTCCATATCGGATTTCGCGGCCGGGCCGTCATCGCTGATCCGGGTAATGATCACGCCGCCCTTGCCGGTCGCCTTGTAGGCCCGCACGAGGGCTTCATCCGCGTCCTGTACATTGACGCCCAGCCAGGCGCGGCGCACGCGGCCATCCTTGATGAGCTGGTCGGAGATGCGCTTGACGAGATTGGCCGGCACGGAGAAGCCGATGCCGACCGAGCCGCCGGTCGGGGAGATGATAGCCGTGTTCACGCCAACCACTTCGCCGCCGAGATTGAACAGGGGGCCGCCGGAATTGCCGCGGTTGATGGCGGCGTCGGTCTGGATGAAATCATCCGAGCGGCCAGCATTCAGGTCGCGGTTGCGGGCAGAGATGATGCCTGCGGAAACTGATCCGCCAAAGCCGAACGGGTTGCCGATGGCGATGACCCAGTCACCGACCTCGGCCTTGTCGCTGTCGGCGAGATCGACATAGGGCAGGGCGGTCGAGGATTTCACCTTGAGCACGGCGAGATCGGTATCGCGGTCGCGGCCGATCAATTCGGCCTTCAGCACGCGGCCGTTCGAGAAATTGACGTCGATCTCGTCGGCATTCTCGATGACATGATTGTTGGTGATGATAATGCCGTCGGCAGAGATCACGAAGCCAGAGCCGAGCGACCCTTCGCGGCGGAAGCCGTCTTCGTCGCGCCCGAAGAATTCGTTGAAACGCTCCATCGGCGAGCCTTCCGGGAAGGTCGGCATGCCGTCCGGCGCGATGGTTTGCGAGGTCGAGATGTTAACCACGGCCGGCATCAGGCGCTTGGACAATTCACGGAAGCTTTGCGGCTGGACCTTCTGATCGATTCCATCGACCGCCCTCGACAGGCTCGGCTGAGCATGAGCGGGCAGAACGGCGGTTGCCGAACTCATCAGGATCAAGGCAGCAAGGGCCGGAATACGCATAGGCCTCTGAGCCTCCTTTCGAAGCACAATCTACAACAATATTGGTAAACTATGGCGCTTTGCAGGCCTCTTGCAACAGCTTCAACAGAACCGAACTGCAATGACGATGAAGATTGCGCCGATTGCGGCGGACCCGATCCCCGCCAGCGCGATTTCCCGGCCGGGCATGCGCGCGAGATATTCGGCCATACGCCGCATGAATTCGGGGGCGACCGCATAGATCGCCCCCTCAATGAATAGCCACATGCCGATCCCGATCAGGATCAGTTGAATGGACATGCCAGCCCCGACCTAGCGAGAGCCGCCATTGGCGCGGGCACGATTGATGAACTCATCGCAGAGCCCCAGCGAATCCGGCGCCACGACAATGCGTGTGCCTTCCTGGATGGAATTTTCACAGGCGATCAGCGCGCGCTGGAACCGGAAGAATTCCGGATCCTTGCCATAGGCATTTGCGTAGATCTCGGTGGAGCGTGCATCGCCTTCACCACGGATCACTTCGGACTGTTCCCGGGCCTGGGCCTCAAGCACGGTCTTTTCCCGTTCGGCCTGGGCGCGGATCAGACGGGCGCGTTCCTCGCCTTCGGCACGGATGCGTTCGGCTTCCTGCTTACGGGCTGTCTGCATCCGGCTGTAGACACCATCCGCCACTTCACGTGGCAGGTCAGCCTGGCGAATGCGGACGTCGATGATCGAAATCCCGGCATCGGCGAGTTCAGCAGCCACCTTCTCACGGATGTTTTCCATGAGTTCGGACCGCTGGCCTGAAATGATCTCAGGCACTGGCACATCACCCATGACTTCCCGAATGGACGCCTTGGTCACGTCGTTCAGCTGGTTGGATGCCCCGGAAATGGTGCGAAGGCTCTGATAGAATTGCAGCGGATCGCTGATGCGCCAGCGGACAAAGGCATCCACGGCAAGACGCCGTTGGTCAGAGGCCAGAACCTGGATGTTCTCGATGTCGAGCCCCAGATTCTTGCGGTCGAGCTTTTCGACCGTCTGGATGACCGGGATCTTGAAATAGAGCCCGGCTTCATCCGTGCCCGGTGCGTTGATCACAGCACGCGGTTCACCGACCTGAAGGATCAGGGCCTGTTCGTCTTGGCGAACGACATAGAAGGAATTGAGGATTGCGACCAATACGATCGCGACGATGGCAAGGGCAAACCAGCTCAGATTACGCATCAGTTCTGTCCTTCGCGGTTTGAAGACTGCACCCGGTCAAGCGGCAGATAAGGCACCGCGCCGGAATTGCTGTCGAGAATGGTCTTGTCGGTCCGTCGCAGCACGCGCTCCATGGATTCGAGATACATGCGTTCCCGTGTGACGCGTGGCGCCTTGCGGTACTCCTCGTAGATCTGCTCGAAGCGGGACGCTTCACCCTGGGCGTCGGCGACGATCTGGTCGCGATAGCCTTCAGCTTCCTGGAGCAGGCGCTGGGCCGTACCCCGTGCTTGCGGCACGATCTGGTTGGCATATTGGGTGGCGCGGTTGATGTTGGTCTCGGCGTCCTGTTCGGCGACGTTCACATCGTTGAACGCCTCGATGACCTGCTGGGGCGGGTCGGCCTTGTCGATCTGGATACTCACGATCTGGATACCAGCGCGATAATCGTTCAGCAGGGTCTGGACCTGGTTGGCGACTTCCGTCTGAACCACGTCCCGTTCGGTCGTGATCACGCTCTGGAGCCGCGTCTTGCCAACGACTTCACGCATGACCGATTCCGCCACCATTTCCACGGCGATGTCGGGCTGCTTGACGTTCAGGATGTAGTCCTGAGGGGCGTCCGGCTTCACACGCCAGAAGACGGAGAACTGGATATCAACGATGTTTTCGTCCTCGGTCAGCATCAGGCTCTCATCCATGGTCTGGCCGATCTGGGTCTTCCGGCGGGCTTCGACCTCGACCAGCTCGTGCTCCTCGAACGGGGCAGGCAGGTGGAAGTGAAGGCCGGGACCGAAATTGGTCTGCCATTTTCCGAAGCGGAAGACGGAGGCCTGCTGGCCCGGATCCACCATCACGACGCTGGTGGAGAGCCAGGCGAGGAGCGCGATCCCTGCAATGACGAGGAAACCGAGCGGACCGAAATTGGTCCCGCCACTGCCTCCACCGCCGCCGCGACGCCGGCCACCGCCGCCACCGCGCTGCCGGAAACGTTCCTGCATGCGCCGCATCTGGTCTTCGAGGTCATTGCCTCCACCGCTGCCCGAGCCGCCGGGGCGATTCCATGGGGAGCCGCCATCCTTGCCGCCCCCATTATCGTTTCCGCCCTCGCCGCCCCATGGGCCGCTGGATTTAGTCTTGTCATCCCAGGGCATGAGCCCTCCCTGTATTACTGTGCATGGGTTCTATATAGGCGCTTTGGTGATATGTGCATGCCTGTTTGCAGGCATCAAGAGCAGTGGAGTCGCACAGTTTGTTCGGATCGAAGGATAAATCACGCCGGAAACTCGAGGAAAAGATCGCGGAAACGCTCGAACGGCCCGATTGGCTGGAATCGGTTTCGGTCGGGGAAGACGGTCGCGCGGTGCTCGTGATCCAGGCTGATCCGGCTGCCCCGGAAGCCGCTGAAGCGCGCCGGATTGAGGCGGAAGGCAAGGTGGAGCTGATCTCCGGGGTGAAGTCCGTGAGCAGCGTACTGACAGCAGAACGCGCCGCCACCGCCCCGGCGAAAGAGGTTCACCTCTCTCATACGCCGGCGTCGAAGCGTGTGCGCAAGGGCGCGCGCCTGTCCGATGAAGCGATGCAGCAGGGGAATGTCCCAGCCAGCGCGCCCAAATCCTCGATTCCGGGCATCTCACGCATTCTGGTCGTGGCCAGCGCCAAGGGCGGGGTCGGCAAGTCCACCGTCTCGGTCAATCTTGCTGCCGCGATGGCAAAGGCCGGCATGAAGGTCGGCCTGATGGACGCCGACATCTATGGGCCGTCCATTCCGACCATGCTGGGCACGGTGTCTGCCGAGCCGGTGACGTCCCCGGAGACCGGCAAGCTGCAACCTGTCGAAGCCTTCGGCATGAAGACGCTGTCGATCGGATATTTGTCGGACCCGGACGCACCGATGATATGGCGCGGCCCAATCGTCATGTCGGCCATCACGCAAATGCTGAATGATGCCGAATGGGGCACACCGGCAGATCCCCTCGACGTGCTGATCATCGACACGCCGCCGGGAACAGGCGACGCCCAGCTGACGATCGCCCAGCGCGTGCCGGTGACCGCGGCCTTGATCGTCACCACGCCTCAGGAAGTCGCGCTGGCGGATGTGCGCCGCGGCGCGGCCATGTTTGCGAAAACGGAAGTGCCGGTTCTCGGCATTGTCGAGACGATGAGCTGGTTCGAGGATCCGGCGGGCAATCGCCACTACCTGATGGGGCAGGGCGGTGGCAGCGCCACGGCGAATGCCCTCGGCCTGCCCCTGCTGGCGGAGCTGCCAATGCTGCAGGCGATCCGTGAGGGCGGCGATGCCGGCAAGCCGGCGGCGTTGTCAGATGAAACAACGGGCCAGCTCTTTCATGAACTGGCCCGCCGTGTTGCGATGGGGCTGGATACGCTCGAGTCGAAGCCTGCGCCCGAAATTGTGTTCGAGGACTAAGCCGGGCCCATTCTGGCGGGCGCATACTTGCCCCATCAAATCTGTGCCAGGCCCCCGTCGACGAAGATTTCGCCACCGGTCATGTAGGAACTATCATCGGAGGCGAGGAACGCGGCGACGGCCGCTGTTTCGGAGGGGTGCCCCAAACGGCCGAGCGGGCTGGCCGCCCCGATCTGTGTCATGACGTCGGCCCCGATATCCCGCATGACAGTTTCGGTCTCGGTGCCGCCGGGAACCAGGATGTTCACGCGGATACCGGTGCCGCGCAAATCCTGCGCCCAGCTGCGGGCGAAATTGCGGACGGCCGCTTTCGAGGCGCTGTAGACGCTGAAGGCGGGCGTGCCCATGACACCCGTGGTCGACCCAGTGAGGATGATGGAGCTGCCCGTTTTCAACAGGGGCAGAGCTTTCTGCACGGTGAACAGAGTGCCTTTGACATTCACGCCAAAGGTGCGGTCGAACTGTTCCGGCAGGATTTCGCCCAAGGCTGCGACATCTCCAAGACCCGCATTGGCGAACAGGATATCGAGGTGGCCCTGTTCTGACCTGACCTGCTCATAGAGCCGATCCAGATCTTCCAGACTGGTGACGTCCCCCTGTACGGCGCGTACATTTGGGCCCAATTCTGCCACAGCGGCGTCCAATACGTCCTGTCGACGCCCGAATATGTAGACCTCGGCGCCTTCGGTCACGAAGCGTTTTGTAGTTGCCAGCCCGATGCCGGACCCGCCTCCTGTGATGACCGCGATTTTTCCTTCAAGCTTTTTCATTTCCGATCTCCTTTCCAAGTGGAGACGGCTAGCTGGGAGGGTGCTTACTTTTGGACAAGTATGCACTATTTGGTAAGTATCAAAAAAGCCTGAGAGGACCGAACGATGAAACCCTTCATTTGTGGACTGGATGCTGCACTCCGCGTGATTGGCGGAAAATGGAAGCCGTTGATCCTCTTTTTCCTTGCAAAGGGTCCCCTGCGCTATGGGGAGTTAAAGCGGTCCATTGAGGGCGTGAGCGACAAGATGCTGATTCAGCAACTCAAGGAGCTTGAGCTGCATGGCATCGTGAAGCGGACTGATTACGGAGAAGTCCCGCCTCGGGTGGACTATTCCCTTACACCTCTGGGAGAGAGCCTCAGCCAGACCTTCGTGCCCCTGTGCGAATGGGGCGAGACGCATCGCGAGCAAATTGCGGGAGCCCTGTCCGTTCAGAGCCAGGCCCCCGCCAAATGACTGCCCGTATCAGGCGTTGAAGTTCAGTTTCAGGCCCGGCTCCGGCCAGCGGCATTTGGCCAGCTGCCCCGTGCTCGACAGCGTGACATAGGCGTCCTGCATATCGTCGCCTCCAAAGGCGATATTGGTGACAATCAGATCCGGGAAGCCGGTATGGTGAAAGTCGCCGCCCGGCGTGATGGTCGTGATGCCCCCATTCAGGATGGTTGCGACGCAGACATTGCCCGCGGCCGTCATGGCGAGACTGTCAAAATATTGCAGCCCTGGCATCGTGGCCACGACCCGTCCGCCATTGAAGGGGGAGGCGGGCTTGATGACCCCCGGACTTTCCAGATCGAAGGCCCACATCCGGCCGGTCATCGTGTCGGCCATGTAGACCGTCTGCTCGTCCGGGGAGAGGCCAACGCCGTTCGGGCTGGAATAGTGGAAGTCCAGTTCCTTGGCTTCGCTGGCGCCCTTGGCCAGGAAGAACAGGCCGCCGAAGTCGCGGTGGCGGGAATAGGTTTTGCCATGATCGGTGAAATAGAGATTGCCAGCCTTGTCGAAGACAAGGTCGTTCGGCCCTTTCAGGGGATGGCCTTCGACCGTATCCAGCACGCGCTCCACCTTGCCCGTGGAGAGATCAATGCGTTCGATGCGGCCCCCATCATAATCATCCGGGCAATTTCCGGGGATCAGCAATCCGTCCATGTCGGTATAGAGGAAACCACCATTGTTGCAGACCCACAGCGCGCCGTCCGGCCCGATGGCGAGGCCGTTGGGGCCGCCGCCGGGCGTCGCGATCACTTCGGTCTTGCCGTCGCCCCAGCAGCGCGTGATGCATTTCTTCTCGATCTCGACGACGATGATGCTGCCGTCGGCCATGACGACAGGGCCCTCGGGAAAGCGGAGTCCGCTTGTGATGATCTCGAATTCCATGTGGCTGTTTCCTCCTCGCCATTTTGGCGGGAGGTTAGGCGGCGATCCCGAGCGGGACAACAAGTGCCCTAGGGGGAAGTGAACGCGCCGACCCGATCAAGCTGGCGGATTGTAAAGGCAAAATCATTGCCCTCGCCGGCCTCGAACCGTTCCGCGCCGGTTTCCGCCCACTGGCTTGTGTCGAGATCAGGGAAGTGGGCATCGCCTTCCGGCTCTGCATCGACTTCGGTCAGGTAGATGCGATCCGCCAGAGGCAGGGCCAGATTGTAGATAGCTTCCCCGCCAATGACGAAAACCTTGTCGGCGCCGGTCCGAGCGGCCACGGCGCGCGCGGAATTGGTGGCGGCTGCGAAGCTGGAATAGACGCGCGCGCCTTCGGCATTGTAGGCCCAGTCCCGCGTCATCACGATATTTTCACGGCCTTTCAGGGGGCGCACTGGCAGGCTTTCCCAAGTCTTGCGACCCATAATGATCGGACAGCCCAAGGTCGCCTTCTTGAAGAAGGCGAGGTCGCTTTTTAGGCGCCAGGGAAGGTCTCCCCCGGTGCCGATCACATTATTGCGGGCCCGAGCGGCAATCAGGCAAAGTTTTACATGTGCCGACATACTGATCGGTTCCAATCTACTTGCACCATATTTTGCGGCTGGCCCTTGTGACCTTTCGCATCTGCAGGAATACATGCAGAGCCGAGTTCGTAGGGTGAATGCAACCTTCTTTCTTCAGTTTTCACAAGCTGAAAAACAGTTCCGCGGGGGAATATCTGGATGAAAACGTTTGTAGCTATTCTCACCAATGGAAACCCGGATCATATCGGATTGGCACTTCCTGCCATTCTGTTGTCGTTCTTGGCAATTTGGCTGCTTCGGGGGCGAGGATGGGCACTAATTTATGTCGCCCTGATTCCTTTCCTGAACTGGTCGTTTGGCGTTATCCCGGAATTCCAGATTATTGCCCCAACGGGCACGGGTTTGACCGCGCAGGGCGTCTCCCTCCACCCGATGACCATGGTGACCGGAATGGTGTTCGTCATCCGGGATTTTGTGCAGCGCGAAATGGGGCATCGGGTGCTGCTCGTGATGGCGATGGCGATCGCCTGGTCGTTCTATTATGCATGGCCTGTGATCGCGCTCGCCAGCGGCATTGCCTTCGCGATTTCCGAGGGGGTGGACTGGCTGATGTTCACCTTCACCAAATACCGGCTCTCGACCCGGATCCTGCTTTCCAGTGCGTTGGCCGCGCCGGTTGATACGACGGTGTTCCTGTATGGCGCAGACCTCGCCAAGCAGATGGAGCTGGGCATGGACCCCGGCAATTCGCTGCATGTCTGGAACTGGATCGTGTTCGTGATCGGCAAGATGGTCGGAGCGGTGATCGTCTCTGCGGTGATCCGGCGCCGGGAAAATCTGGGCCTGGTCGATCCGGCGGCGGCCTGACTGTACTATCCGGTAATACCCATATTGCTGATGTCATAGAAGTCTGCATATTTGCGCAAATATGCAGATAAGGAGTCGATTATGGCGGACGGTACGAAAGACTATGGCGCAATAACGGGCGCGATCAGCGAGGGGATCTCCGGCCTGCGGGGCACCGGCGCGAAAGACACGCTGACCCAGTTCAACGCGATGGCCAAGGCCGCTCTGGCGGATGGCGCGCTCGACACGAAGACCAAGGAACTGATCGCGCTCGCCATTGGCGTGGCCAAGCAGTGTGATGGGTGCATCGGGTTTCACACCAAGGCCCTGAAGCGTCTCGGCGCGACCGATGAGGAAGTCGCCGAAGCGCTGGGCATGACGGTCTATATGGGCGGTGGCCCGAGCCTGATGTATGCGGGCGACGCCTGGACGGCGTGGCAGGGCCTGAAGGAAGCCTAGACGGCCACCGGCGCCTTGATGTGAGCGTGCGGCTCGTAGCCTTCGACGGTGAAGTCTGAATACTCCCAGCCGAACAGGTCGGTCTTGTCGGGATTCAGGATCATCCGGGGCAGGGCGCGCGGCTCACGGGTCAGCTGCAGCTGCGCCTGATCCATATGGTTCAGGTAGAGATGCGCATCGCCGAACGTGTGGACGAACTCGCCAGCCTCCAGCCCCGTTGCCCGCGCCATCATCAGGGTGAGCAGTGCATAGGAGGCGATGTTGAACGGGACACCGAGGAAGACATCGGCCGAACGCTGGTAGAGCTGGCAGTTGAGCTTGCCATCCATGACATTGAACTGGAACAGGCAGTGACAGGGCGGCAGGGCCATCTCGTTCACATCGGCCGGGTTCCAAGCCGATACGATTAGGCGGCGGGAATTGGGATTGGTGCGGATTTCGTCCAGCACCCACTGGATCTGGTCAATGACACGGCCATCTGGCGCGGCCCAGCTGCGCCATTGCTTGCCATAGACCGGGCCGAGGTCGCCATGCTCATCGGCCCATTCATCCCAGATCGAAACGCCGTTTTCCTTGAGATAGGCGATGTTCGTGTCGCCTTTCAGGAACCAGAGCAGCTCAATGATGATCGAGCGCAAATGCAGCTTCTTCGTGGTCACCATCGGGAAGCCATCGGCAAGGTCGAACCGCATCTGGCGGCCGAACACGGCGCGTGTGCCCGTGCCGGTCCGGTCGGCACGCTCATGCCCATTGTCCAGGATGTCCTGCAGGAGATTGAGATATTGCTGCATGTCGGCCTCGGTGGGGAATCGGTTTTGTCGGTGAATGATACCACGAAAATACGCCGCGCAGGCAAGGCCGGGCAGCCGTCTTGACCGAGATAAACGGGGCTCCATCAGGGTAAACGACCCCTTTCGCCAATCCGCCAATTTTCAGGGAGTATCTGAAGCCAGGGGAAATCACTCTGAGCGAAAATCCCAGCTTGTGAAATGGTGCTGGCGATCAGGGGGGCGCGCGGGATGGGTACACGATCTGCAAACATGCAAGCGCAGCAGATTGCCCGCGATGTACGCGGCAACCTGACCGTGCTCACCGCGTTCATTCTGGCATCCATGGTGGCGCTGGTTGGGCTCGCGGTCGACCTTGAATTCATCTTCCGCCAACAGGCCCGCGTACAATACGCAATGGACTCCGCCGTCCTCGCCGGCGCGCTGTCGCGACAGGCTGGTGCGACGGATGAGGCGGTGATCGCGGACATTCGCGAATACATGAACCCGCTGATCGATACGGCCGGAGGCGGCTTGTCCTGCACGCCGGTCACCGTGACCTTCTCCGAGGACAGCGAAGATATTCTCGGCAAGATGCGGTGCACCCAGCCCACCTTCATTTCCAATATCTTCGGAAATGACGAAATGAGCTTCAACGTCTCATCCACCTCGACCTTCTCGGTCGGCAAGATTGATGTGTCCTTCGTGTTTGACGTTTCCGGCTCCATGAACAGTGAAAACCGGCTGACCTTGCTCAAGGAGGCCGCCGTCATCGCCTTTGACGAATTGCTGCCGGATGACCAGGTACGCGACGGTACGGTCCGGCTGGGCATCGTGACCTACAACAATGCCGTCAATGCAGGTGCTTACTTCAACGACGTCACGCGCAGTGTCACCATTCCCGCCGACACGTCCAACAGCAATGGGCTGAGCAATTACAATTCCTACAACAGCGCCCGGATGTACGATCAGGCTACGGGCAAGCGCTTCATGTACTATCAGGATGGCACCTGTACCGAGTTCGATCCTGACGAGTGTGACCAGTTTGGCGACTATGACTGGGATGTGGCCCGGTGGTTCTGGGACGACTCGTCTGCTGCGGATACCTGCGTCTATGAGCGAACCGGGACGCATGCCGACAGCGACGCCCCGCCCGGCAGCTTTGCCTGGATCGGCGCCGGCAATCCGCGTTGGAATTTCTATGATAGCGACCGTGACAAATATCGCGGTGAGAACGAGATCGAGAACAATGGCGCGGACAGTTCGACCGGCGCGCTGGATTTCTATTATGCCGGATGCCGGGCAACCGGGCCTGTGCCTCTGACCGAGGACAAGGATGCCCTCATCACCCATGTGAACAGCATGACGGCCAATGGCGGCACCGCCGGGCATCTCGGCGTTGCCTGGGGCTGGTATCTCCTGTCGCCGAACTGGCAGGGCATCTGGCCGGAGGCAGCAAAGCCCTGGGCCTATGATGAGGTAAACGTCACCAAGGCCGTTATCCTGATGACGGATGGCGACTTCAATGCGAACCATCCGACGGCCAGCAAGAATTCCTTCAAGCAGGCGATGGATCTCTGTGATGCGATGAAAGCGGAGCCATCCAACGTCCAGATATATACGGTCGGCTTCCAGGTGCCCTCCTATGTCCAGAAGACATCGGACGGGCAGACCATCATGGAATATTGCGCGACCAGCCCGGCCTTTGCGTTCGACGCGTCGAACGGCGACGAGCTGAAGGAAGTCTATCGCGAAATTGCCCAGTCGATTTCCGACCTGCGCATCAAGAGCTAGGATTCAGCGACCGCCGTGCCGTCATCGATGCGCACGGTCTGCGCCCGGTCTCCGAACGCCTCGAACAGGAAGGCTTCCGTGCCGGTCAGCCAGGCCTGACCCCCAAGCGCGGTCAGCTCATCGAACAGGGCAGCCCTGCGGTCAGCATCGAGATGCGCGGCGGCCTCGTCCAGCAATAGCAGGGGAGAGGGGCCATCGCCGCCCGCGCGCAGGGCAGCTGCAGAGGCGAGGATCAGGCCAATCAGCAAGGCTTTCTGCTGCCCTGTGGAGGCATCCTTGGCAGGCGCGCCGGTTGGGCGGTGGATAACGGTCAGGTCGGAGCGGTGCGGGCCGTCAATGGTGCGCCCGGCGGCAATGTCACGTCGGCGCGTCGTGCGGAACGTGTCCGTCAAGGCTTCGAAGATTGTCTTGAAATCATCGCCGCGAATGGCGGCCTGTTCGGCCTTGCCTTCGAGGGCCAGGTCAGCCTTCGGGAAATAGCCTTCGGGGCGCGCATCAATGGCGGCTTGCAGAGATTCCAGAACATGTGCGCGGTTGATAGCCATTTCCGCGCCGGACTCTGCCATGCGAGCCTCGATGGCATCGGCCCAAGCCGGGTCAACATGCCCGCGTTCGAGCAGGGCGTTGCGCTCGCGCATGGCCTTTTCATAGCGGCTGGCGGCCGTGCCGTGGGTGGGCATGTGCGCCATCACCTGCCGGTCGAAGAAGCGGCGGCGATCAGAGGTGCTGCCCCGGAACACGCCGTCCATGGCGGGCGTCAGCCAGACAATGCGAACCAGATCTGCGAGATCGGACGCCGTCGCAGGCGCGCCATCGATCCGCACCGTGCGTTTGGCGCTCGGGCCAGCGTCGAGGCCAACGCCGATGCGCTGCTCGTTCGCCAGCGCGGCGGAGACGGCCCAGCCACCGGGGGCATCCTTCCGGGTCATTTCCGGCAGAGTCGCCGAGCGCAGGCCCCGGCCGGGGCCGAGCTGGCTGACCGCTTCGAGCAAATTCGTCTTGCCCGCCCCGTTCGGCCCGTACAGGCAGACATGCCTGCCATCGAGCGGCAGGCTGAGGGACGCATAATTGCGAAAGTCAGTCAGGGTAAGGCGGGTAAGGGCGGTCATTCAGGCTCTATGGCGCGGCCAGAGGTCAGGTGTCGAGCCCGTGGCCGCCTTCGGGCCGGGTCTCCGCGATCCGTTCCATGCCGGCAATCATCGGACGGCCCGTGCCAATGGCTTCCTGCACGCTGGGCATGGCCAGGCTGGCGGCATGGCTTTCCTGGCTGTCCCACACTTCCGTGATCCAGATCGCGTTGGGATCGGCCGGGTCACTCGCCACGACATAGCTGAGACAGCCCGGCATACCCGAAACGCCGTCCAGCAGAATGCGCATCAGCGCATCCCGGTTATCGTCCGTAGCGGTGAACTTGCCAATCAGGCCGTACATGCTGCTTGTCTCCTTGCCAAACTGGATACCACATGCCGCCAAACCCATCGCCGCGGCCGTGCTGGCAAGGACGGTCCGGCGATCCAGCAGTGCCATCGGCCTGCTAGACCCGAAGCGGCATCAGCACATAGCGGGCGCTGTCATCCGACGGATCGAGGACGAGGGCAGGGGAAGCCGGATCGCTGAACATGAACTCGGCTTCGACGGCCTCGATCTGGCCAGCAATGTCGAGCAAATATTTCGCGTTGAAGCCGATCTCCATCGCCTCGGAACCATAGTCCGCTTCGAGTTCCTCGTTGCCCACGCCGGTCTCTGCATGGTTGACGGCAAGCACCAGCTTGCCATCGGACAGGGACATCTTCACCGAACGCGAGCGTTCGGCCGACACAGTTGAGACGCGATCAACAGCGGCTTCGAAAGCCTTGTTGTCGATGGTCAGCTTCCGGTCATTCCCCTTCGGGATGACGCGGCCATAATCCGGGAAGGAGCCGTCGATCAGTTTCGAGGTCAGGACGGCGCGGCCTGCACGCACGACGATCTTCGTGTCGGACACTTCGATCTCGATGTCATCATCCACCCCGTCGATGAGGCGGCGCGCCTCTGCGACAGCCTTGCGGGGCACGATGATGCCTTCGAGGTTTTCCGCGCCGGCCGGAGCCGGCAGTTCGGCGAGCGCGAGGCGGTGGCCGTCCGTAGCAACCGTCCGCAGCACGGCCTGGCCCTCATCAGTCTGGGCAGCATGAAGGTACACGCCGTTCAGGTAGTAGCGGGTTTCCTCGGTCGAGATCGCGAACCGTGTCTTGTCGATCAGGCGGGCGAAATCCTTCGCGCCGAGCGAGAATTTGGTCGGCGTGTCGTCCGAACTCATGGTCTGGAAGTCAGATGCCGGCAGGGTCGGCAGTTCGAAATGCGAACGGCCTGCCGTGATGGCGAGACGCTGGCCTTCCGGCTGGACTTCCAGTTCGACTTCGGAGCCGGCGGGCAGCTTGCGCACAACGTCGAACAGCGTGCCAGCCGGGGCCGTCACCGCGCCTTCGCGCGTTACGCTCGCATCGGCGCTGTCGACGGCCTCGATGTCGAGGTCTGTCGCCGTGAGTTTCAGCTCACCATTGCCTGCCTGAAGCAGGACGTTGGAGAGGATCGGGATCGTGTTCCGGCGCTCCACCACATTCTGCACATGTGACAGTGCGTTCAGCAGGTCGCCGCGTTCAATCGTCAGTTTCATTGTCCGTTCCGTTCATCGGGGGCCTCTTTCGGAAGCCCGGAATTCCTTGCCAGTCCAACCGGTCCCGCCCGGAACCGCCGTCCGGAATGGAATCGGCCCGCTCTGCGGGGAGAGCGGGCCGAGCACACTTACTCAAACAGGGGCAAAAGCCAAGCGCCGATCGTGTTTTCAGCGCGGTTGGCTGAGTTTGCCTAATTAAGGCCTGCCGCCTGCAGTTCCAGGATCGTCTCGTTGACCGCCTTGATGTGCGCACCGAGTTCGGTGTTTTCCGGCAGGGCCTTGGCCACCTTGCGATGCGCGTAGAGGATCGTGGTGTGATCGCGCTTGCCGAAGCTGTAGCCGATCTGCGGGAAGGATTTCCCGGTCAGCTCCCGGCACAGATACATCGCGATCTGGCGCGGATACACCACGGCGCGAGCCTTGCTCGGGCTTTCCATGTCGGCCTTCGTGACTTCGAACACCTTCATGGCTGCCTTCTTGACCAGTTCGATGGAGGGCTGGCGCACATCGCCTTCGGTCCGGCGGATGATCTTGTGCACCATGTCCAGCGTAGGGGTGCGGATGCCGAAAGCCGCCTCGGTATACAGGTTCCAGATCGCGCCGGTCATTTCCCGGGCCTGACCGCGAATGCCGGCATTGAACTCGGCGATCATCTCGTCGGTGACGACGAAATTCGGATGGCCCGCCTCGATATGGTCGGCCAGGCTGCGCATGATCTGCTCGCGCATGCCGGCATCCGGTGCGCCGACCTCGACGGTCGTGGCGCCTTTCAGCTCACTGATCATGCGCGGGCTGAAGCCGGTGACGTCGCCGGGGGCCTTGTCACCCGCCAGCACGACATGGCCGCCATTCGCCGTGACTTCGCGAATGTTCTGGAACAGTTCGGTCTCGGTGCCGGGCTTGCCGCTGATCCGGTGAAGGTCGTCGATCATCAGGATCGTCGCCGCGCGGAGCCGCTTCTTGAGGGCGCTCGTATCCTTCACCTTCACGCCGTCGGTGTAGGAGGACAGGAATTCCTCGGCCGTCAGGTAGACGACGTGGCAATCCTCGCCCCGCAGTTCGGCAGCGGTCTTCAGCGCATGCAGGATGTGCGTCTTGCCGGTGCCCTGAAGGCCATAGAACAAGGTTGTCAGCGTTCCGACCGGCAGTCCGCCCGCAATACGTTTGGCCATCTCGACCGCCAGCTCGTTTGCCTCACCCGTGACGAGGGTGTTGAAGCTCATGACCGGTGCGCCGGTGCCGGAGCCTGAGGTCTCGGCCTGTGCGGGTGCGTCCTCGACGATTTCAGCGGTTGCCCACGGATCCTCGACAATATCGAGCAGCTCCGCAGGCACGGTCCGCCAGCAGACCAGCTTGATCGCGCGGCGCGCAGGATCATGCTCGCGCCAGATGCGCTGGATGGCATGGCGGTGCGCGCCATAGGCACGGTCGAATGACAGGGGATCGCGCGCGGCAATCACCATTTCGCCATTGAACTCGGCCACGAGACGGAGTCCGTCGATCCAGCGGTCATAGTCGGCCGTGTTCAGGATTGTCGCAAGATGGGCCTTAACGGTCAGCCAAATCTCCTTGCCCGGAGCATTCTTGCCCTTATTCATCTTCTCGAAGTCTACGCCAGTTTTTGAATCAAAGAGTTTGTTCCCGTCCATGCCGAGCCCCATTTTCTAGTTATAATTTCACCCTGACCAACTGGCACGCAGCTTCCCTTCCGAACCGAAAATTCGGTCACACATATACTCCGTGTCGGGAGAACTTTTCTGTTGGTAAATTGAAATTACTCAATGGGGGTTTTGCTGACAAGTGCAACTTTTATACGACAACAGGATTTGGTTGGTTGACTCTTTCCCCTGTACTTCAAACCGCAATCAAATCAGGCGCTTGAGCACTGATCTTTTTTTGTGAGTGAGTCGCCCCACACATTTGTTCGCACCTGTTCTGTCAACAGGGGGCGCAGGTATAAGCCTGTGGATATCCCCAAAAAAAGCGGCATGTTTCGCAGTGCGGTTAAGGAGCCCTAACATTACTGCAATACGGAACCTGCCAGTCAGGCCAATTTCGCAATCCTTCCAGGAAACATCCAGTTGTATTGATGTTGAATTCGGAAAGGTCCAAATTGTTGTATTAGGATATTGACATGAAAAAACCCGCCTGAACAGTCAGGCGGGTTTCTGTTTTTCAATTGGGAAAGGTGCCGATCAGCCCATCGCTTTGACGCGAGCCGACAGACGGGAAACTTTCCGCGACGATGTGTTCTTGTGCATGACGCCTTTGGTCACCGCGCGCATCAGTTCGGGCTGGGCAGAGCGCAGCGCTTCCTGGGCAGCAGACTTGTCGCCGGCTTCGATTGCTTCTTCGACCTTGCGAACGAAAGTACGCACGCGCGAGCGGCGGGCTTTGTTCACTTCGGTGCGGTTCGCAATCTTGCGGACCATTTTCTTGGCGGAACGGGTATTAGCCATATTAAACTCCTGTGGCCCAAAGGGCTCCCTTCGGGCTGAAGGCGGGGGAATACATAAACGGCGCGGAGGCGTCAACCGCGCAATTGAGGCTGGTTGCAGGAAATAGCAGGTGGGCCGGGGCTTTCAGCATCATTTGTCTTTGAAGTGAGCCGAGCGTTTCTCGACATAGGCGGCCATGCCTTCTTTCTGGTCATCGGTCGAGAACAATGACTGGAACATGCGGCGTTCAAACTGGATGCCCTGAGAGAGCGGGGTCTCATAGGCAATCTTGATGGCTTCCTTGGTCATCATGGCGGCGGCCAGCGGCATCGAGCCGATGGTGCGGGCCAGTTCGCGGGCAGCGTCCATCAGATCATCTGCCGGTACGACGCGGCTGACGAGACCACAGCGTTCGGCCTCGTCGGCCTCCATCATGCGGCCGGTCAGGCAGAGTTCCATCGTTTTCGATTTGCCGATCACGCGTGCGAGGCGTTGCGTGCCGCCGGCGCCGGGCATCACGCCAAGGCGCACTTCCGGCTGGCCGAAGCGGGCATTGTCGGCGGCCAGGATGATGTCGCACATCAGGGCCAGCTCACAGCCCCCGCCAATGGCATAGCCCGATACAGCAGCGATGATCGGTTTGCGCGCCCGCGCAGCCCGTTCCCAGTTCCGGCTGATGAAATCCTCATAATAGGATTCCGGATAGGTCTTTTCCTGGATTTCCTTGATATCGGCCCCGCCGGAAAAGGCTTTCTTGCTGCCGGTCAGGATGATGCAGCCAATCTCCGGATCGGCTTCGAACCGGTCCAGCGCATGGGTCAGTTCATTCATCATCTCTTCGCAGAGGGCGTTCAGGCTCTCGGCGCGATTGAGCGTGATCACGGCAAAGCCGGCTTCCTGGTCAATCTCGGTGAGGAGCGTTTTGTAAGACATTCTGTAAATCCTGCTCGTCGCGGTTTGGCGCTGGCAGTCGGTCTGCCGCAGCCTGTAACATTCGGGACACTCTACATCCGGTGCCCATGGCCGGAAAATCTCTGGGGCGTTCCTGTATTTCATCGCGTTGGTTTCGCGAAGGCGCGCCTATACCGCAAACATGACGCATTTGTCATCCATTGCGAGTCATATGTGGGGCAGGAGCCGGAAACATCCTGATTGGTTGTTTGGCAGGCGGCCCCCTATATCCCGCCCATGACTGACGACACAGAAACATCCCGAGACCCCGAGCGCAACCGCCTGTCGGGCCGGATTGCCCGTACCGCGAGAGTTGGCGCCAACCTGTCCGGGGCAGGTCTGACTTTTGCCACCCAGAGCCTGTTTGGCGGGGACCAGGGGGAGGAAAAGATCGCCCGTGCGCTGGCGGCGGCGCTGGGCAAGTCCAAGGGCCCCCTGATGAAGGTTGCCCAGATGGTGTCGACCATTCCGGATTTCCTGCCGCCGGAATATGCCGCCGAACTCAGCCAGCTGCAGGCTGAAGCCCCCGCCATGGGCTGGCCCTTCGTGAAGCGGCGCATGCGCGCCGAACTGGGCGCCGGCTGGCTGGAAAAGTTTGGCACGTTCGAAAGGGAGGCCTCGCACGCCGCCTCGCTCGGACAGGTGCACAGCGCAACCCTGCATGACGGGCGCCGGGTCGCCTGCAAGCTGCAATATCCGGATATGGCCAGCGCGGTGGAATCCGATGTCGGCCAGCTCAAGACCATGCTGGGCCTGTTCAAACGGATGGATGGCTCCATCGACCCGACCGCGATGGTGGATGAAATTACCGACCGCCTGCGCGAGGAGCTCGATTATGCCCGGGAAGCCAAGCATATGGCGCTTTATGCGAACATGCTGGCGGATCGCGACTTCGTCACTGTGCCGGATCCTGTGCCCGAATTGTCTACCGACCGGTTGCTGACCATGAGCTGGGTATCCGGCAAGCGGCTCGACGCCTTTGAAGATGCCCCCCAGGAGGTGCGCAACCGGATCGCGGAAATGCTGTTCTGGACATGGTGGGGGCCGTTCAACTCCCACGCCGTGATCCACGGCGATCCGCACCTCGGCAATTACCAGGTGACCGGGGAGGGGACCGGCCTGAACCTGCTCGACTTTGGCTGTATCCGCATTTTCCCGCCTGAATTCGTCAGCGGCGTGGTCGATCTCTATCGCGCGATCCTGGCGGACGATTTTGACGCCGCCTATGCCGCCTATGAGAAATGGGGCTTTAGCGGCCTGTCACGCGAACTCGTCGAAGTGCTGAACATCTGGGCGCGCTTTATCTATGGCCCGCTGCTGGACGACCGGGTCCGCTCCGTCGCCGATGGGGTCACTCCGGGCGAGTATGGTCGCAAGGAAGCCTTCGCCGTCCGCAAGCTGCTGAAGGAGAAGGGGCCGGTGAAAATCCCACGCGAGTTTGTCTTCATGGACCGCGCCGCCATCGGACTGGGCGCCGCGTATCTCCGCCTCGGGGCCGAGCTGAACTTCTACCGCCTCTTCAATGAGAGCCTCGAAGGCTTCGATATTGAGAAAGTCGCTGCGCGGCAGGCTGAGGCGAAGGCCGCTGTCGGGCTCGACTGACCCGAAGGAAGACAATCTCGCCTCTGGCACTCTCAGGCCGGAGGCGCTAATCCGATTTCCATGAGCGACGATCTTACCAGAAACCAGACTTTCGATACGCCTGAGGGCTATTCCATCCTGCCGTGGCATCGCGGCTTTGGCCGTCAGATTGGCCCCCTCTTCGAGAAGCGGGACGAGACCGGCCTGACGCGTGCCTTCCGGGTCGAGGAATACCATACCAATGGCATGATGAATGCGCATGGCGGCATGATGATGACCTTTGCCGACATGGCATGGGGCGCTGCGGTCGAAAAGGATGAGGACACTTGGTGGGTGACAGTCCGCCTGATGTGCGATTTCCTCTCCGGCGCGTCGATGGGCAGCTTCGTCGAAGGCAAGGCGGAAGTGGTCGGTCGTCAGGATGACATCTTCACGGTTGAAGGCCGCATCTGGACGGGCGACAAATTGCTGATGCGCGGCACGGGCATCTTCAAGGTGATCGAGCGCCGCGATGGCCAGCAGAAGCCTTTCAAGCGCGCCAGCCAGGACGCCTGACGGCCTTGCCAATGGTTGACTCCGGCCGGGCGGCTGCGTATCCGGCGACGCAATGAACATCGCACTGCACCACCATCACCATCATTCGTGACGCGCCGACGAGGCGCGAACCGGTCCGGCTGCGCCTCCTGAAAGTGTTCATTCTCCCGAACCAGACCAGATGAGGCAGGCCGCGGCCGGGTCCGCGCTGCGCCGACGTGTTGCCTTTCCAATCTATGCGTCTCCGTCTATGCGGAGCGCGTCGGCAACCAGGACCCGAGACGATCATGAGCGACAAGGACACACCGCCCCTCACCGGCAAGGATCTTGCCCGCAAGCCGCGCGGCTTTCCGGACAAGCGCGAAAGCCTGATCCATGCCCAGGCCGGGTTGGTCGAGACGATCACCGGCGTCTACCGCCAATGGGGCTTCGAGGCGTTGGAAACCAGCGCCTTTGAATATGCCGACGCGCTCGGCAAGTTCCTGCCGGACGATGACCGGCCAAATGCCGGTGTCTTCGCCATTCAGGATGATGACGAACAATGGATGGCGCTGCGCTATGACCTCACCGCGCCGCTTGCCCGGTTCGTGGCGGAAGCTGGCCAGTCGCTGGGCAAGCCGTTCCGCCGCTATGCCGCCGGGCCGGTTTGGCGCAATGAAAAGCCGGGCCCCGGCCGGTTCCGCGAATTCTGGCAGTGCGATGCCGACACGATTGGCGCGCCGGGCTATCACGCCGACGCCGAGATGATCGCCATGGGCGCCGAAGCGCTGCGCGCGGTCGGCATGGCACCGGGCGAATTCGTGATCCGTGTGAACACGCGCCGCTTGCTCAATGGCGTGCTGGACGGCGTGGGTGCCTCCAGCTCGGACACGCGTCTTGCCATCCTGCGCGCCCTCGACAAGCTGGACCGCCTCGGCGCCGAGGGCGTTGCCGACCTGCTCGGCGCGGGCCGTATGGATGAGAGCGGTGACTATACCAAAGGGGCCGGGCTCGGCGCCTCGGAAGTCGCCCGCGTGCTCGCCTTCGCTCAGGCAGGGGCCGAGACGCGCGCCGAAACGCTTGCCAACCTCGCCAAGGCGACCGGTGACACCGAAGAGGGCAAAGCTGGCCTCGTTGAACTCGAAGCCATCGCCAGGGCGCTTGAAGCGCTCGGCGCGCCGGAAGGCGATGTCGTGATTGATCCATCCGTCGTGCGCGGCCTCGAATACTATACCGGTCCCGTCTACGAAGCCGAACTGCTCCGCGAAGTGACAGGTGAAGACGGCAAGACTTATCGCATCGGCTCCATCGGGGGCGGCGGGCGCTATGATGACCTCGTCGCGCGCTTCACAGGCGAGACGGTTCCGGCGACGGGCTTTTCCATCGGCATTTCTCGCCTTGCAGCGGCGATGCAAATCATGGGCGAGACAGAGACGCTGGACGGCCCGGTCGTGGTGCTGAACTTCGACAAGGAAGACCCGACCATCGCCCTGCAGATCGCTACCGAGCTGCGCCGGGCCGGCCTTCGGGCCGAGGCCTATATGGGCGCATCCGGCATGCGGCCCCAGATGAAATATGCTGACCGGCGCTCATCGCCGGCGGTCATCATGGTGGGTGAGGACGAACTGGCCAAGGGCACCGTCACCATCAAGGATCTGGAAATGGGCGCGCTGAAAGCGAAGTCCATCAAGTCGAACGAGGAATACCGCGAAGCCCGTCCGGGTCAGTTTGAAGTGCCCCGCGCTGAAATGGTCGAGGCGATCCGCAAGATTGTCGAGGCCCAGAAATGACCCATGATGCACTCGTCGTGGCGGCGCGCGGCGTGTTCGAGGCGACCGGGGCTGAGCCGGTAGACCCGGCCTACATCCTGCCGTCCGATATCCCTCTGGAGCTCTCCGGCGAAGCGGTACGGGCACGCCTCTGCGTGTTCTCCGATCATCGCGGCAATGAAATGGTCATGCGGCCGGACCTCACCCTGCCGGTGGCTGGGCAGGAGGCGGACCGACGCGCTGCAGGCGGAGACGGTGCCAAGGCCTACACTTATGCCGCGCGGGCCTTCCGCCTGCCGGCCTCTGCGGGCGACCCGATGGAATTTACACAGGTCGGCTTTGAATGGTTCGGCAAGGACAGCGGTGCAGATGCGGACGCGGAAGCTTTTGCGCTGGTACGCGAAGCCGTTGCCGCTTGTGATGTGTCGCCCACGGCAACCGAGATGGGCGACCTCTCGATCTTCCCGGCCTTTGTGGATGCGCTCGGCCTTGCACGTATCACGACAGACCTGTTGAAACGCGCCTTCCGGCAGGAGGGTGGGGTCAGCGAGTTGCTCGATGCGGCGCCTCAGCCGCCGGCATCAGACCTTCAGCCCGTTCTGGACGCGGGCGGCACAAAGGCGGCGGAAGACGCGTTCCTGAACGTCCTGAGTGATCGCGACATTCCGATGATCGGTACCCGCAGCGTTGCCGAAATCGTCGCGGGTCTCCGCGGCAAGGCTGCGGTGCATGCCGCTGGCGGTGTGCCGGAAGCGGCGCGGTTAGCGCTGTCTGACCTTGCCGGTGTGAACTGCCCGGCAGGGGAGGCGGCTGACGTGCTGGCCACCATCAGTGACAAGCATGGGCTCGCCGCCATGTCCTCCGTAATCGAACGGGTTGCACGTCGGATGGAGGCAATCCTGGCGGCGGTGCCAGGAATTGCCAGCGAAGCGCGGTTCCGGTCCGGCTTCGGTCGCCGGTTCACCTATTATGATGGCTTCGTCTTCGAGACGTTTGGTGAGAATTTGACCTCGCGCCAGCCGCTCGCTTCCGGCGGGCGCTATGATGGCCTGATCGAGGGGCTATCGCGGTCCAGGGCGTCGGCCTCCGGCATTGGCGGGGTCGTGCGGCCTGACCGCATCCTGCGCGCAAAGGGAGAGACGACATGAGCGTCCTGTCACTCGCAATTCCGTCCAAGGGGCGGCTGAAGGAAAAATCCGAGGACTGGCTCAAGGCCCGCGGCTTTGAAGTGCGCCAGATTGGCGGCGAGCGTGGCTACCAGGCCGAAATCTCGGGATTGGGCGAAGTCGACATGCGCCTCCTGTCCGCGCGCGAGATTGCGCAGGGCCTGATCGAGGGCAGCCTCCATGCGGGGGTAACTGGCGAGGATTTGTTGCAGGACCTCGCGCCGACCGGACCGGAGGATTTCCATGTGCTGGAACGGCTCGGCTTCGGCGGCGCAGATGTCATCGTCGCGGTGCCGCAGGCCTGGATTGATGTGGATACGATGTCCGATCTGGAAGCGGCCGGGGCCGCGTTCCGAAAGGCCCATCACCGGCGCCTGAGGGTTGCCACCAAATATATGCGGCTCACCCGGCGCTTCTTTGCGGCGAAATCTGTCGGCGAATACCGGCTGGTCGAAAGTGCGGGCGCAACTGAGGCGGCCCCCGCCACGGGCGCAGCGGACGTGATTGTCGACATCACCTCGACCGGCGCGACGCTGAAGGCGAACGGGTTAAAAATTGTTTCAGATGGAATAATCTTGAAAAGCGAGGCCGTTCTGGCGGTCTCTGCAAATTCCTCCTGGAGCCCGGCTGCGCTGAAGTCCCTGTCAGCATTGGGCGGTGCAGCAAATATTGAAGAATTGCTCATATTGAAAAATTTGAATTCACAATCTTGACACATGCATTAAAGCGCGGCCATATGACACGGCAAGTTTCTGGGAGGAAACGCTGCAAACGGTGGAAGGCGCGGAAGCTGGTGGAAGCTCTCCGCGCCTTTTTTCATTTCCGAGAAAATTTAGGTCCACCAAGACGATCCGGAGCAACGGCTCAGGTGAGGTAGGGGGCGTTTTGGACATCACCCCGGTCCGTCTTGGCTTCCTGATTATCAATAAAGGATTATCGATAAACGTCAATCATAATTATCGTTTTTCGATTAAATTTTTTCATGCTAGAGATCAGGACAGCTAATCCACGGCAGGTTTGGCGTCTCCTCGTAGGCCGGTGACCGACTCTGTGGGTATTTTGCTGATCTGGGTCTGGCGGACGAGATCCCGGCCTATTCGGCGTCTTCCGTCGGTGCGGGGATCACTTCAACCGGCACAACGCGTTTCACAGCGATCGGGATGGGGTCTGTCCGGACAATTTCGCCCCTGTCGACGCCCAGCCGGGCCACCAGAGGCTCCCGCACCAAGGCATCCCCCTCGCGCATCACCGGGTCGGTCGGCTTGAGCGCGCTGGATTGGTTCAGCGTGTTTGGCGCCATCTCTGGCGCGTCGGCTTTCAGGTCGGTGACGACGGGGCCGGATTTAACAAGCACGACTACACGGGCGTCCCCTGGCACGGCCAATTCGGCCTCTTTGACATCGAGGGACTCCGCCGCTGCGCCAACGGCAAAGCAAGGCAGCAGGGACACAAGCAATACGGCTTTCTTCATGGCACCCTCCGATAGGTTCAACGTCCTGTGGCTGAAACACTATCCCACCTCGCGCGCCCTGTCATGGTTTGATCCGGCTGCGCACCAGCCCGTGAGTTGACTTCGCCCATCGGCGCGGCCAAGCGTGGGCCAACAGGATTTTGCGCACGCAAGGAGTCATCATGAGCGATCCGCGCCAGCACATCATGCCGGTCTACCGGCCGCCAGAGCAGGTTTTCGAGAAAGGGGAAGGCGTCTGCCTTTTTACCGAGGACGGCACGCGATATCTCGATTTCATTGCCGGCATCGCCGTGAACGCGCTGGGCCACGCCCATCCCGCCATGGTCGAGGCCCTGCAGGAGCAGGCCGGCAAGCTGTGGCACACGTCCAATATGTTCCGCGTGCGCGGCGCCGAGGAGCTGTCCGACAAGATCTGCCGTGACACGTTTGCCGACCGCGTCTTCTTCACCAATTCCGGCACCGAAGCCGTCGAATGCGCCATCAAGTCCGCCCGCAAATACCACTGGGCGAATGGCAATGAAGCGCGCATCGACATCATCACCTTTACCGGCGCGTTCCACGGACGCTCGCTCGGCGCGATCAATGCCGGGGGTAATCCGAAATACCTTGAAGGCTTCGGCCCGAAACTTCCCGGCTTTGTCCATCTTGAATGGGGCGACATGGATGCGCTGGAGAAAGCCGCCGCAGAGCCCACCGCTGCCGCGATCTTCATCGAGCCGGTGCAAGGCGAGGGCGGCGTTCGCGCGCTGCCGGATGACCAGCTCAAGCGGATGCGCGAATTGTGCGACGAGCAGGGCCTATTGCTGATCTATGATGAAGTCCAGTGCGGCATGGGCCGGACGGGCAAATTGTTCGCTCACGAATGGGTTGAGGGCGCTGTGCCGGATATCCTTTGCTCGGCCAAGGGGATTGGCGGCGGCTTCCCGTTCGGCGCCTGCCTGACGACCGAAGCGGTCGGCGAGCACATGCAGCCCGGCAGTCACGGCTCGACCTATGGCGGCAACCCGCTCGCCATGGCGGTCGGCAATGTCGTCTGGGACATCATCTCCAGCGAAGACTTCCTGGCTGAAGTGCGCCGGGTCTCCGGTACGCTGGCGCAGGGCCTGAAAAGCCTCGCTGACAGCCATCCGGACAAGGTCGAGGCTGTCACTGGCAAGGGCCTGCTCACCGGCCTCAAGATGAAGTCCGATCCGAAAAGCCTGCAAGGCGCCTGCCGTGACAAGAACCTCCTGGTCGGTGTGGCCGGGAACATGGTGCTGCGTCTCGCGCCGCCCCTGGTCATCACGGACGAGAATGTCCGCGAAGCCACCGGCATTATCGACGCCGCGCTCAGCGAATGGGAGCCAGCCTGATCCGGCGAGGCCAATGGCCATGACCCATCTTCGTGTTGCCTGTGTCCAGATGCGCTCCGGTGTCGAGGTGGCGCCGAACATCGCGGCGGCCTCTGACCTGATCCGCGACGCGGCGGGGCAGGGCGCGCAGTTGGTGGCAACCCCGGAAATGACGAACTTGCTGGATATTCGTCCCGGCAAGGCGCGACCAAAGATTGTTCCGGAGGCGGATGACCAGACGCTCGCCGCGATGCGTGCGCTGGCGGCTGAGCTTGGCATCTGGTTGCTGATCGGCTCCATCGCCGTGACCGTCGAAGGCGAGGAGCGACTTGCCAACCGGTCTGTCCTGATCGCACCGGATGGCTCCGTCCGGGCCCGCTATGACAAGATCCACATGTTCGACGTCGAAGTGGGCGACGGGCAGAGCTATCGCGAAAGCCGCGCCTACCGGCCGGGCGAGCGCGCCATGCTGGCTGAGACCGAGTTCGGCAAGCTTGGGATGACCATCTGCTATGATGTCCGCTTCCCGCATCTCTACAGGAAACTGGCTCAGGCGGGCGCTGGCATCCTGACCATTCCTGCGGCGTTCACGCGCGTGACAGGCGAGGCGCACTGGCATGTCCTTGTCCGGGCACGCGCCATCGAGACCGGCAGCTTCGTCCTCGCCCCCGCGCAGGGCGGCAAGCATGCAGACGGCCGCGAGACCTTCGGCCACTCCCTGATCGTCTCGCCCTGGGGCGAGGTGCTGGCGGAGAAGGCGGATGCTGAGCCCGGTGTGATCCTTGCCGATCTGGATCTGGACGCTGTGGCGAAAGCGCGCCGCCGCATTCCCTCGCTGGGGAATACTCAGTCTATTTCATCAATTGGCGATGGTGCAGACTAGTCAATGGCAGCCAAAAGGTGAGGGGAGTAAGCGACAGAGTTTTCTGCCAGTCGCTCCTTTGCAACAGGACAGGCATCAAGCGCCTGTTTGATGAAGTTGCGCCATGCATTCCCGTCATGGTTTGCAAAGTTCGACTTCTCGATGGAGAGGTGTTCGAGATAGTTGAGCAACAGCTCAGCCAGCGTGACAACGCGTTGATAGTCCGGGTGGGTCTCTCTGATCTCTATGCCATCGAACAGGTATCGCCGCAGTTCCGGATGTTTTACCAGATGGCTTCTGAAATCGGATGCCTGCGCATAGATTGCCGCATGAGCGGAAGCCCGAACGGATTGCCCCAGCCTCCTGATCTGAATCAGAACAAGCAGAAATCCAAACAGCGTCGTTAACAGGCCGCCCAATTGTAGCCAGTTTTGGATTGTCCATTGTTCCCACATGGCCAACGTCCCCCTTGGCACAAGGGTGCGCAGGGACGCCGGATACGTCAAGAGGATGTTGGTCAGCGCCCCAGGCGCCGACGGAATTCCTCATAGCCGAAATCGGACAGGCTCTCGATGATGCCGTCTTCCCAGCGGATCGCCAGATTCGCCAGCGGCGTGCCATTGAACGTGTTCGTCTTGACGAAGGAATAATGCATCTGGTCGGTGAAGATGATCGTGTCACCGGGCTTCAGCGGGGCGTCGAAGGAATATTCCCCGATCACGTCGCCGGTCATGCAGGTCTTGCCACCAAAGCGATAGGTGTGCGCCTTCTCGCCGGGCTGGCCCGCGTCGATCACGTCAGGCCGGTAGGGCACTTCCAGCACGTCCGGCATATGGGTTGAGGCGGACGCATCAAGGATGGCGAGATCGACCTCGTTCCAGTGCAGGGCCAGCACGGTCGCATACAGCTCGCCCGTATTCACGACGAGGCCCGCGCCCGGCTCCAGCACGACTTCCACGCCAAAGCGGGTCTTGAACGCCTTGATGGCCGCGATCAGCGCATCGACATCATAGCCTTCCTTGTTCAGGAAATGGCCGCCGCCGAAATTCACCGTGTTCACCTGCTCGATATACTGGCCGAAATTGTCGGCGACGAATTCGATCAGGCCGACCGAGCCTTCATGCAGGCTCTCGCACAGGGCGTGAACGTGGAAGATATCGATGCCGGACCAGTCAACCTGGTCGAGTTTTGACGGCACTTCGCCAAACCGGCTGCCCGGCGCGCACGGATTGTAAAGGTCGCCGCCAAGCGTCGCATTGGAATAGCCGGGATTGACGCGCAGGCCGATCTTTGCGCCGCCATCGCGCGCAATGTCGCCAAAGCGTTCCAGCTGTTCGAGGGAGTTGAAATAGATGTGCTCGGCCACCTCTGTCAGGCGGCGCACTTCGGCCTCGGTATAGGCCGGGGAATAGACATGCACTTCCTTGCCGAAACTCTCATGCCCCATGATGGCTTCCTGCTCGCCGCTGGCCGTGGTGCCGTCCAGATAGTCGGTCATCAGCGGGAAGGCCGCCGGCAGGGAGAAGGCCTTGGTCGCCAGCAATATCTTGCACCCGGCCGCTTCGCGCACGCGCTGGGCCGTTTCCAGATTTGCGCGCAGGCGCGCCGCGTCCAGCACGAAGACGGGAGTCGGAATATGGTCGGGCAGGGCGGGTGGGGTCATGGTGTCTGGTCCTTGGGTGCCCGCTTATGCCTCATCAACGGGCCTTGAGCGAACATTATTAGCGGCGCGCACGTTCCGGCTTTTGCCGGGCGTACAGCGCAGATAGGATGCGGGCCGAATGACGGTAACATCTCACCTGTATATGCGAGTCGCCACGCTGGACGACATTCCGGCGATTGAGGCGCTGATGGCGGAGTCCATGGCGCGACTCTTGCCACACTTCCTTGATTCAAAACAGGTCGAGCGTTCCAGTGAGAGCATGGGCGTTGATACATTGCTGGTGTCCGACGGCACCTATTTCCTCGTCTTCGAGGGCGACGCGCTGGCCGGATGCGGGGGCTGGTCGCGGCGGCGCACGCTTTATGGTGGCAACGCGACGGTTGGCCGGGATGATTCCCCGGCGGACCCGAAGACCGAGCCCGCCAAGATCCGCGCCATGTATACCCATCCGGATTTTGTCCGGCGCGGCATCGGGCGCATGTTGCTGGACGCCAGCGAAGCCGCTGCGCGCGCCGAAGGGTTCTCGGCCATGGAAATGGGCTCCACCGCGCCCGGCGTGCCACTCTATGAAGCGTGCGGTTACCGTCTGGTCGAAGACCTCTCCAAGCCCACCGAGGACGGCACCATCGTGCCGATCCTGCGCATGCGGAAAGAGCTGGCCTAGGTCTCGACCGCGAACAGGTCTTCCTGATCGCCGCCGTCAACGTCGATGACATGCCAGGGCAGGCCGCGCTTGGCGACGTCTTCGAGGAAGGGCTTGGCCGGGAACTGCTCGACATTGAATACGCCGTGGCCGGACCATTCCCCACGGAAGAACATCGCCGCGCCTGACACCGGCGGCACGCCGGTCGTATAGGACACGGCCTGAGCAGAGACTTCTTCATTGGTCTTGGCGTGGTCGGACACGTTGTAGATCATCTTCGCCTGCGGCTGGCCATCCTTCGTGCCACGGACGATCACGCCAATGCTGGTCTTGCCGGTATAGCCTTCGGCCAGTGAGGACGGCACGGGCAGGAGGTCTTTCAGGAACTCCATCGGGATGATGTCCATGCCCTTGTGCTTGATCGGTTCGAGGCCAATCAGGCCGATCGATTTGAACACTTCAAGGTGCTTGATATAGGCCTCGCCAAAGGTCATCCAGAAGCGGATCTGTTTCAAGCCCTTGATGTGCTTGACCAGGCTTTCCTCTTCCTCGTGATAGATCAGGTAGGAGGCTTTCGGGCCGACTTCGGGATAGTCGATCATGGTCTTGATCGTCAGGGCGGGAATCTCGATCCACTCGCCGTCTTTCCAGTATTTGCCGTCCTGGGTCACTTCGCGGAGATTGATCTCCGGATTGAAGTTCGTGGCGAAGGTCTTGCCATGATCGCCGGCATTGCAGTCGACAATGTCGATATATTCGATCTCGTCGAACAGGAATTCCTGCGCATAGGCGCAATAGATGTTCGTCACGCCCGGATCGAAGCCGCAGCCGAGAATGGCCGTGATGCCCTTGTCGCGGAATTTGTCCTGATAGGCCCACTGCCAGCTATACTCGAACTTCGCGACGTCGCGCGGCTCATAATTGGCCGTGTCCATATAGTTGCAGCCCGTTTCCAGGCAGGCATCCATGATCGGCAGGTCCTGGTAGGGCAGGGCCATATTGATCAGCAGGTCCGGCTTCACCTTGTTGATGAGCGCGACCACCTCGGCGACATTGTCGGCATCGACCTGGCTGATCTCGATCGGCGTCTTGCAGAGCTTGGCGACCTTCTCGCAGCTTTCCAGCCGGCGCGAAGCAAGATGGATATGCTTGAACGTGTCGCGGTCCATGGCGCATTTCTGCGCGACGACAGATCCGGCGGCACCGGCACCGATGATGAGAACATTGTCCATGAGTGATGAAGCTCCTGACTGGATGGGCACTGATCTGCCCGTGACATAGGGCAATCAGCCAACCTTCGCCAGTCCGGATATGCGACCGGATATGCGGGCGAACTTCAGGAGGGAATTGCCGCAACGCAGGTGAGCAAATGGGAGGAAACGAGGTGGGCAAGACCTCGCCCTGCGTTGCGGCAAACCTGTGTCAGGCGGCGCGGCGAGGCACATCAAGGCGGGAGATTTCCTCGCTCAGCCAGTTGTAGTGCTGTTCCACACGGTTGATCATTGTGTCCGTCGTTTCCGGTCGGCAGGTCAGTTCATTCCGCCAGGCTTCCAGAACCGTTCTCTGGTTCTTGAGCCAGCACAGCATGGCGGTATCGTCGATCGGCAGGCACATGGGACGCTCCATCAGTTTTGCGACTCGTTCTCAAAACCTGTATTTCACATCCACATTGCTCCTGCAAGTCATTCTCAATTATTATTTGTCCATGATTGCTCCCGGAGGGTGGAATCCCCTGTCCTCACTGGAATAATTGTCGAAAACAGGCTATCTGCCCCGCTTTCCAGCCCGCCTCAGGAGTATCTCCGGATGACAAGCTCAACCGCCCCGCGCCACTTCATCGACCTCTGGCATCTGGAATCCGCCGAACTGCGCGAGATTCTGGATATGGCCCATGCGATGAAAAAGGCCCGCGCCGGCTGGCCCAAGGGACGGGTGGACACCGGCGCGCCGCTGGAGGGCCACACGCTGGCAATGGTGTTCGAGAAATCCTCGACCCGGACGCGCTTTTCCTTCGACATGGCGATGCGCCAGCTGGGTGGCTCGTCCATCACGGCGACGTCGAATGACCTGCAGCTGGGACGGGGTGAAACGGTGGAGGACACCGCGCGGGTCCTGTCGCGCTTTGTCGATGCGATCATGATCCGCGCCAATGACCATTCCGATGTCGAGACCTTTGTCCAGCACGCCACCGTGCCGATCATCAATGGCCTGACGGACCGGTCGCATCCCTGCCAGATCATGGCGGACCTCCAGACCCTGGAAGAGCATGGCCTGACACTGGAAGGCGCGCGGCTGGCCTGGGTCGGCGATGGCAACAATGTCTGCGCCAGCCTGATCCATGCCGCTCCCAAATTCGGCTTCTCCCTGGCCGTCGGCACGCCGCCCCGGTTTGCGCCCGATGATGAAGACATCGAGATTGCCCGCGACCTGCAGGGCCGGATTGATCTCTATGACACTGCCGAGGAAGCCGTGGCCGGCGCCGATGTCGTGATCGCGGACACGTTTGTCTCGATGGGCGATGCCGATGCCGAACGCCGCCTCGAAATCCTTGAGCCCTATGCCGTGACGCTGGACCTGATGGATATTGCCGGCCCTGGCGCGAAATTCCTGCACTGCCTGCCAGCCCATCGGGGCGAGGAGGTCGACGCCGAAGTCATCGACGGGCCGCAAAGCCTCGTCTTCGACGAAGCCGAAAACCGGCTGCATGCCCAGAAGGCCATCCTGCGCTGGTGCCTCGGCAAATAGGCTAGTCTGCCTGCACTTCCTCAAGGCCGTAGGCGACCGGGATGGCGAGGGCACTCATCAGGGCGAGCAGGCCGAGGACCGCCGCTTCGCCTGCCATATGCGCCACAATACTGAAGGCGCCGCCGAGGATGAGCAGTGTGCCGATGATCGTGTTGGAGAGAGCGGTATAGGCCGCGCGGTTTTCCTGGCTGGCCATGTCGACCAGATGCGTGGACCGGCCAAGGCGGACGCCCTGATAGGCGATCATCAGCACGAACAGGACGAGTGGCAGCGCCCAGACATCCTGCAACACGCCCGCTGCGTTCAGGCCGAGCGTGGCGAGCAGGGCAAGGGTCGCAGCCGCCGCTGTCAGGATCAGCACTTTGCGGCTCGACCGGTCGGCGAGCCGTCCCCAGACATAGGAGCTGAGCAGGCCTGCGCCCGCAGACGCGATGACGAGCAGGCCCAGCCCGCCGAACATCTGGTCGGCCGCGTCGGTATCGGTGCCGAGCGCGACCATGAAGGGCGGGGCGAGGGCGGTCGAAATCAGCAGGCCGCGGGTCAGGATGAAACGGCGCAGTTGCGTGTCGTCACCCAGCAATTTGAAATTGTCGCGGAAGGACTGGATCGGATTGCCCCCGCCTTCGGTCGCGCCCGGTTCTTCCTTCAGTGTGGTGAACAGCGCTGCGCCGGTCATCCAGAGCCCGCCCGCAAGCAATAGCCCGCCAATGACGAGACTCATCCGGTCGATCCAGCCAACACTCAGCAGCGCGCCATAGATCAGGACCGCCGCGGCGCCCACCGTACTGGCCGCGCCTGTGGCCGTGCCGCGTCGGGATTTGGACACCGTCTTGCCGAGCACGTCCTTGTACGTCACCGAACAGACAGACAGACCGGGCGAGCGCCAGCACCGCCAACGCGCCAAGGATGGCATAGCCCGCCAGCTTCCCCTCAAGGAAGAAGGCCGCGAGCCCCATACTGGCGGCCGACAGGCCTTGAATGGCCGAGCCGACCGACCAGGCCCATTTGCGCTGGGGCAGGCGGCGCAGCGCGGCAGCGGTGAAGAGTTGCGGCAACAGCGCGCCCGCTTCGCGCACCGGCACGAGCAGGCCGATCAGCCAGGTCGGCGCGCCGAGCGTTGTCAGCAGCCAGCTCAGCACGAGCTTGGGGTCGATCAGGCCATCTGAAATCTTGCTGGTCGAAAGGCTGGCCACATGGGTGAAGAAATTCCCGGCTTCGTCCCGGCAGGCGCTGTCCGGAATGTCCTTGCACACCCGGCCCTCATCGCCGGAGGTCAGCATTTCGAACACTTTCTGCTGCGTGCTTTCAGACATGGCGGCCAAACTAGCGCTCACACCGGAGACGGCAATCTTCACGTTCGGGTGTGCTGCTGCAAAAGCGCTGGAAGCGGCGTCTGAACGCGCTACACGTAGATGTATGGCCGACAGTGACTACGCCCCGACCAAATTCTCCGATCCCGACGTCACGGCAAAGGGCGAGACCCGCGCCAGCGTCGGCTGGACCGGGCTGAAGACGCTGTGGCTGAATACGGGGACGCTGTGCAACATCGAGTGCGCGAATTGCTACATTGAAAGCTCGCCGCGCAATGACCGGTTGGTCTATCTGACGCGCGCGGACGTCTTGCCGTTCCTGGACGAGATCGACCAGCCCATCGAGATCGGCATCACGGGCGGCGAACCCTTCATGTGCCCGGACATATTGGCCATCATGGAAGATGTGCTTAGTGCCGGGCACAGCCTGCTGCTGCTGACCAATGCGATGCGCCCGATGATGCGTCCACGCATCCAGCAGGGTCTGGAACGGCTCGCCGCGCAGTATGGTGACCGGATGGTGCTGCGCGTCTCGCTGGATTCCCATGATCCGGTCATGCATGACGCCGAACGCGGAGAAGGGGCCTTTGAAGAGGCCCGCCAGGGCCTGAAATGGCTGGGTGAACGCGGCGTACAGGTGGCGATTGCCGGGCGTCAGGCGCTCAATGAGGACGAGGCAGCGGCCCGCGCCGCGTATGGCGCGCTCGCCGGCGCGTTGGGCTTGTCGATCGATCCCGCCAATACAAAGCACCTCGTCCTGTTCCCGGAAATGATCGCCCGCGACGACCCGCCTGAGATCACGACCGCCTGTTGGGGCATCCTGAACAAGTCACCTGACGATATCATGTGCGCCAACCAGCGCATGGTGATCCGTCGCAAGGGGGCGGGCAGGGCGACTGTGACTGCGTGCACGTTGCTGGTGGATGATCCTGCCTTTGAACTGGGCACCACGCTCGCCGAGGCGACCGCCAAACCGGTCAAGCTGAACCATCCCTGGTGCGCAAGTTTCTGCGTCCTCGGCGGGGGCAGCTGTTCAGCCTGATCTTTTCGTCTGGCAGGCAGCCCTCTTGCGATAGGCGCGGGGCGCTGCCACATGGGGCACCTAATTCGAGGTATCCTCCCATGACCGACGCCGCCTACGCCGTCACCGACTTTGTCACGAATTTCCAGATCGTGGATCGCCCCATTCGCGGGCGGGCCGTGCGTATGGGTGAGGGCAGCCTGTCCGGCATCCTGCAGCGGCATGATTATCCGAAGAATCTGGCGCGCATCCTCGGCGAGGCGGTGACGCTGGCCGCTCTGGTCGGCGCATCGCTGAAATTCGAAGGCCGCCTGCTGGTACAGGCCGAAGGCGATGGCCCGGTGTCCATGCTGGTCGGCGAGTACCGCTCCGATGGCGGTGTGCGCGGCTATGCCAAATTCGATGCCGAGGCGTGGGCGCATCTCGACAAGGTGAACAAGGGCGCTGCCCCGCACATGCCGCAACTGTTCGGTCCGAGCGGCCGGCTGGCCCTGATCATCATTCAGGACAATCCGGCGATCCAGCCCTATCAGGGCATCGTGCCGCTTGCGAAAGGGTCTCTGAGCGAATGCGCAGAGGATTATTTCGAAATGTCCGAACAGGTGCCGACGCGTCTCAAACTGTCCGTCGCCGAGCTGGACCGCAAGGACGGCCACCCGGTCTGGGTGTCGGGCGGCATGATGGTGCAGCGGATTGCAGCCGATGAAACGCGCGGCGAGACCGAGGAGCCCTGGCGCGAGGCCGAGGCCCTGTTTGCCACGCTGACCGATGCTGAACTGGCCGATCCCGACCTGTCGATGGAGCAATTGCTCTATCGCCTATTCCATGAGCAGGGCGTGACGATGGAAACGCCGCAGGCGCTGGACGATCGCTGCACCTGTAATCAGGACCGGCTGGTCGAGACGCTAAAACAGATGCCGGACGAGTCCCTGCGGGACATGACCGAAGAGGATGGCACGCTCGGCATCGACTGCCAGTTCTGCAATCGTCATTACGACATTGCCATTGAGGATGTGACCGGCGACACGAACTAGGCGGGCCGGACCTCCACAGTTTCGCGATTGCGCACGTGCGCGGGCGCTGGCACAGGTGACAGCCATGAATTTCAAATGGCTCCCCAATGCATTGACCATCGCCCGCTGTGTCTTTGCCGGATTTGTGCTGGTCGGGTTCTGGCAGGCGATGAATCTGGATCTCACGCATACCGGGTTTGAGGCTGAAGACGTGTCGCGGCGGATCACGCTGCAACAGCTCTGGTTCCAGTTTGCCTTCCTCGCTTTCCTGGCCGGGACGATCACGGATTTCCTGGATGGCTGGCTGGCCCGCAAGCTGGATGCGCACAGCCGGTTCGGGGTCTGGCTGGACCCGATTGCCGACAAGTTGCTGATTGCGGCGGCCCTGCTGGGGCTGGCGCTGAAATTCCAGACCTGGCTGATCTATGTGCCGGCCGCAATGATCATTGGGCGCGATGTGTTCATGACCTGGTTCCGGGCGACGCCGCGGGGGCGCTCGGCCATTGTCCCGTCCAATCTGGCGAAATGGAAGACCGGTTTCGAGATGGCCGCGATCATCGGCCTGATGCTGCCGCTGGCCGTGCTGCGGCCGGATGTCGGGGGAGAAGTTGCTGCCGGGGCGTCCGTGATGGCGATGGTCGCGACGATTGCCGTGGTGGGCCTGCTCTGGACGGCGGCAGCGCTGTCCTGGTGGACGGCGGGCCAGTACATGAAGGCGGCGGGCAAGCCAGCCGACTGAAAAGGAACGCTGGCCCCAAGGGGCAGAGCCAGCGTTCCGCATTTCAGTTTCCGCGCGCAGGATGAGGGGCAACCTGACGCCCGGAAGGGCTTTTGACGTGATGGGACCTGTCTGCTCTCATTCCCCACCACGCAGTCACAATCGCCCGGCACGACAAAGGTTCCGTTAAAACTTGCGGCATCAATGCGGCAGCAATTTCACGAACTCTCCGGCAAACGGCCTGCATTGGGACTCAATGTCTGGCGACAAGGGGAGAATGAGATCGCGAACTTCTTCCTCGACCCGTCTGGTCATCGTTGCGCTGGCCGCGCTGCTGTTCCTCTGCCTGCCGGCTTTTCTGGCGATGGCAGGCGCCTGAGCCTAGCGCGTGTTGCCTGACCAGTAGGGGGTAGGCGGCGCATTCCGATAGAATTCTTCCAGCCTCAGCCGGGTGCCTTGGGTTGTGCCCTCGGGCACGGCGCCCGGCGCGCACCAGCGGGTTTCGGCGATCTCGGCCACCGCTGTCGCCTTGCCCTGCGTCCAGATCTGCGCGGGCACATGATAGAGAAGAACGTGGTCATTCGGAAAGGAGGTGTGGTTTGAAAACATGCCGACCAGGCTCGGAGTCCCGTTGAGCAGGATTCCGCCTTCTTCCTCCACCTCCCGGCGGAGCGACTCGATGCAGGGCTCGCCCCGCTCCACACCGCCGCCGGGCATGTGCCAGCCAGAGATGTAGGTATGCCGGACCAGCAGGATCTGGCCGTCCGCATTCTCGACAAGGCCGCGCACGCCCAAAGTCATGGGCCGGCGCAGGCGGGCATAGGCGTGGAAAAGTCGGGTTCTGAGGGAAGGCATGCTGCCTCCTAACGTGGCGGGAGGTGGGCGTTCAATCTGAAAATTTCCGCAAAATCACGTCAAACTTCCTGTCGTTTGAGGCTCGCCAAGCCGGGCAACGCGCGCTATGAGCTGTGCAAAGCGTGGAAATGCTCAAGAAAACAACAGCGAGACGGCCCCATGATCCATCCTTCTCTGATTGCCATTGCCGCCATTGTGGTCGTGTTCGGCATCCTGAATTTCATTGAATACAAGCGACTCGACTAGAAGCGAGCCCGGCGAATGCCTGAACTAACCCTGATCGCCGCCCTGATCGGGGGGCTTGTCATTATGGCGTTTGCAGGGGACTTCCTGGTAAACGGCGCAGTCGCCGTGGCCCGGCGCCTTGGCGTTTCGCCCCTGATTGCCGGTATCTTTATTGTCGGGTTCGGTACGTCGGCACCCGAAATGGTGGTGTCGCTGAATGCAGCGCTGGAAGACCGGGCCGGTCTCGCGCTGGGCAATATTGTTGGCTCCAACATTGCGAACATCTTTCTCGTGCTGGGCATTCCGGCGCTGATCATGCCCTTCGTGGCAGGGGGCCACGGACAGGGCCGCGCGCTGACGGCGATGCTGGTTGCCACGGCGGTGTGGATCGTGCTGACCGGGCTGGGGCCGCTCAACACGCTGGGCGGCATTCTCTTCCTCGCCATTCTCGTCGCCTATTGCGTGATCACCTTCTACATGGCCCGCAAGGCGGTCGCGACGGGCGAAGATCCGGGCGTCGAGCTGGAAGAAGCGCCGAAGCTGAGCCTGTTGCGGTCGCTGGCTTATATCGTGCTCGGCATTGGCGGCCTGGTTCTGGGCGCGCATCTGATTATCGCCGGCGGTGTCGGCGTCGCGGAATTCTATGGCGTGCCGCAGGAATGGATCGGCCTGACCCTGCTGGCAATCGGCACATCGCTGCCGGAGATCGGCGCCGCCGTGGCTGCGGCCCTGCGCCGGCATGGCGAAGTTGCCATCGGCAACGTCCTTGGCTCCAACGTCTTCAACATTCTCGGCGCAGGCGGCATCATCTCGCTCTTCGGGCCGATTGAGATTGCGCCGACTTTCACCCATTATGACCATTGGGTCATGGCCTTTGCCGCGCTTCTGGTCGGCGGGTTCATCCTGACCCGTGCGCGGCTGGGCCGCATGATGGGGATACTGATGCTGCTGATCTATGCCGTCTACATCTACGGACTGGTGAACGGGTTCAATCTGCTTGGCCTGTTCCAGACCGCTCCGGCATGAGGCCGGGTGCGGCGCTCGTCACCGGCGCGGGCGCGCGGCTGGGCCGGGCCATGGCCGAAGCGCTGGGCGCAGATGGCTGGTTGGTCATCGTCCATTACAATTCCTCCGGAGACGGCGCTGAAGAGACCGCCGAAGCCATTCGCGCGGCGGGCGGCGAGGCGATCACGCTGCAGGCCGATCTGTCGGATGAGGCTGCGACGGGCGATCTGATCCTGCATGCCGCCGAGAAGATCGGCCAGCCGGTGACCTTGCTGGTCAATTCCGCCTCCGTCTTCGAGGAGGACTCTGTCACCAGCCATACCCGCGCGAGCTGGGACACGCACATGAATGCCAATCTCCGTGCGCCGGTGCATATGGCGCAGGCGTTCGCGGATGCCCTGCCGAAAGGGGAAAAGGGGCTGGTCGTGAACATGATCGACCAGCGCGTCTGGAAGCTGACGCCGAACTTCTTCACCTACACGCTGTCGAAGGCCGCGCTCTGGCAGGCAACGCAAACCCTGGCACAGGCATTGGCGCCGGACATTCGCGTGAATGGTATCGGGCCGGGCCCGACGCTTCGGTCGAAACATCAGAGCGAAGGCGAGTTCGCCGCTGAAAAACACGCGACGCTGACGCAGGAAGGCTCCAGCCCGGACGAGATCGTCAAGGCGCTGCGCTATCTCGTTTCCGCCAGCAGTGTGACCGGCCAGATGATTGCCAGCGATGGCGGCCAGCATCTGATGTGGCAGACACCGGATACCCGGACCTGATGAATTTTTCCTCCGACACATCCGCCCCGGCGCATCCCAGAGTCCTCGAAGCCGTCCTCGCCGCGAATAGCGGGCTGGAGGCGAGCTATGGCAATGATGCGATCACCCGGCGTCTGCGGCCGTATCTGGCCGATGTGTTTGGTACGGAAGATTTTGACTATTGGCTGACCGCGTCTGGCACCGCGTCTAATGCGCTGGCGCTGTCTTGCTTCTGTCCGCCGACCGGTGCGGTGCTGTGCCATGCCGGAGCGCACATTGCCGTAGACGAGCGCGGCGCGCCGGAATTCTTCTCCGGCGGCGGCAAGCTGCAGCTGTTGCGCGGGGCCGATGGCAAGATCGGCGCGGCGCAACTGGACGAGGCTTTGGCGCGCATCAATCATGATTTCGTGCATGAGACGCCGGCGCATGTCCTGTCGCTGACAAACCTCACCGAGAATGGCACGGCCTATAGCGTGGCTGAAGTTTCGGATTATGCCGCGAAGGCGCATGCGGCGGGTCTGATTGTCCATATGGATGGCGCGCGGTTTGGCAATGCGCTGGTTGCGACCGGCGCGAGTCCGGCCGAGATGAGCTGGCAGGCGGGCGTCGATGTGCTGACCTTCGGCCTGACCAAGACCGGCGCGATGGGCTGCGAGATCATCCTCCTGTTCGGCAAGGTCCGCGAAAAGAAGCGGGAGCTGGAAGCGCGGGCAAAACGCTCCGGCCATATGCCGCCAAAGATGCGTTATCTCGCGGCGCAAGGCGAAGCGATGCTGGCAAGCGGGCTCTGGCTGGAGCTGGCCGCGCATGCAAATGCGATGGCCCGGCGCATGGCCGACGGCCTGCAGGGGCAAGGCGTGGAGCTGGCCTTTGACGCGCAGGGCAATGAAGTCTTTGCCATGCTGAGTGATGCCCAGGCCAAGGCCCTGCGCGCGGCTGGGGCGGTCTTCTATCCGTGGATGGGCGGCAGCCAGCGGCTGGTCTGTTCCTGGACGACCACGGCCGATGAGGTCGATGCCTTCCTGAGCGTGCTGAAGGGCTAGTTTCAAACCTTTTTGCCTGCGTAACTGGACGCGCCGTGCGACGCACGGCAAAGAAGGGGCGATTGAATTCACGGGGAAGGGGTTTCGTGTCCATCATGTCCAGTCGCATCCGCGCTGCAATGCTTGCAGCAGCTCTCGCCACCTCCACATTGTCAGCCTGCTCGACGGCCTATTATGGCGCGATGGAGCAGTTCGGCTACCAGAAGCGTGACCTGCTGGTGTCTCGGGTCAATGATGCGGCCGAGGCGCAGGATGATGCGAAGGTGGAATTCACCAACGCGCTGGAAGCGTTCCGGTCCGTGGTGGCGATTGATGGCGGCGAACTCGAAGCCTCCTACGATTCCCTGAACCGCGCTTATGAACGGTCCGAGGACAAGGCCGAGCGCGTGCGCGAGCGCATCAAGGACATGAAACATGTTTCCCGCGACCTGTTCGTGGAATGGCGCAAGGAACTGGAAGAATATTCCGATCCGGGCCTGCGCCGGGCCTCGGCCGAGCAGCTGGAAGCAACGCGCGACCGCTATGCCGTACTGGTCGAGAAGATGGACCGGGCCGCCGCGTCGATGGACCCGGTACTGGCCGTGTTCAAGGATCGCGTCCTGTTCCTGAAGCATAATCTGAATGCCCGCGCGATTGCCGCGCTGGGCGACGAGACGCGGAATATCGAGACTGATGTGGCCGCGCTGATCGCCGAGATGGAGCGTTCCATCGCCGAAGCCGATGCCTTCATCCAGGAGATGCAGGCCGGCGCGGTCTAGGCGGTTTCGCTTCAAACGTCCTGACAGGATGAGCCGGAAAGGCCCCCCTGGTGCATCCTGCAGCGAAAGCTGCACGTGCGACGCCGGGGAAGGCGCTTTTTTGGGAACCGAATTGCGGGACGAGAGTTCTATTCACGTCTCTGGCAGGGGCAAGCTCACCGAAGTCTGCTCATTCCGGCCTCGGCCGGAATCTGGAATTGAGGGGACAACAAGTTCAATTCCAGGCCTCGGGTGCATCCGGGGCGAGCGGATGCCGGCCGCTGCCGCAACCATTCCCGACATGGCCATCTGAAATGCGCGCGACGGTGTGAAGGCGAGCGGGTTACGGCCCGCTGCGCCCGGCACATCGCCAATCGCGGCAAGATGGACCTCGCCGGTGGGCGTGATGCGGACCAGCATCTGCCGGGCATCGCGCCGGACATGCCGCACATAGAAGGTCAGCATCACGATCTGCAGCCAGATCCAGACCCGGTAGGGCTGGAGGTGCGGCGGCAGGTTTCGCAAGGTGGCGAAGGCGTCATTCATGCCCTCATTATACGCGCCCCTTTGGGGGTGTCGGATAAGTTTCCCGTCGGATCAGTCGCCGCCGCAGGATGCGCCGGGTTTTTTGTGGGATACGCCGCACAAGATTGTGACCGGCCAGCGCCGCGGCTATACCGGGCGGGCAGCAGGGCATCCGTCCCTGCACTTCGGGAGGCGCAGCAGGCATGACCATGAAACAAACCGTATTGGGCGTGCTCGCTCTGGCCGTGACCGGCTGTGCGACGCAGGCGCTCCCAGAGGCGGCTGAGCCCAGCTCCCATACGCTGGAAGCCAAGGGCGTCGCCGCAACCATCACCGCCTCTTTCGGCGGACGGGTTACCGCGTTTGGCCTGGTCGGCAAGGACGATCTCATCAAGTTCGACGAGGCTCTCGCGGCCAGCCAGCCTGCGCCCGCCCTCGACACCGATCTGTCGGCGGCGGCCTATTACGGCCATTCCTTCTGGGTCGGACCACAAAGCGAATGGTGGGCCCATCAGGATATCTTGCCCGAGATGAGAGGCGAGATGTGGCCGCCGGACCCGTACCTCACCCTGCAGGCAATGGAGGCAGATTCAGGAGCAGGCAGCCTGACCCTGTCGGGCACAGCGAGCCCCTATACCGGGCTGGCCATGACCCAACGCTACGACATGCTGCCGTCCGGCTGCCTGCGCGTCAGCGCCGAGGCGGTCAACACACGGGATGAGGCGGTGGCGTGGGACATCTGGTTCAACACGCGCGTCGAGTCGAATTCCTGGGTTGTCGTGCCGGTGGCGGGCGAAGAGTCGATCCGGCTTGGCATGGTGGATCTGGCCGTGTTCGAGGCCCCGGATATTGAGGTCGCCGACGGGATGGCACTGGCCGATCCCTCCCTCGAAAATGTGGTCGCTGGGCGGCAGGGCAAAGCCTTCATGGACCCGTCAGAAGGCTGGCTGGCCGCGATCCGGGATGGCCAGGTTTTCATCATCATGTTCGATCTGTTGCCAGCAGAATCCATCCATCCGGAGCAGGGACAGGTGGAACTCTATTTCACTCAGAAGGCAGAGGATCCCGCAACCAGCATGATCGAGATGGAAACCCATGCGGCCTACAAGATGCTCGCGCCGGGCGAAGCGATGCAGGCCGAGCAATACTGGGCGGCGCTGCCCTATGAGGGCGCAATGGAGGCCGGGGCGGTGTCGGACTTTGTCCGGGACCGGATGCAGGGCGGGAATTTCTGTCTGGCGGGGGACTGAGCGGGTCTCTGCTCTAGGGGGGCGGGGGAAGAGCCTTTGCTTGCGCTTCAAGCCTTTTCTTCCTTCATTCGATCCTCGATCGGGAAGAAGCTCTTGCTTACGCTGCGAGCCTTTTCTCCCTCAATTCGATCCTCGATCGAATTGTCGCGCTTTGCGCGACCGGGAGAAAAGACCAGACGGCCTGTAAGCCGGGTTCTGTTCGCCGTGTTGCCACGGTCTGGCAGCCATTCCTCTGGGATGCCTGTTGCCAGGCACCTCACGCGACACACCCGGGGCACGGGCGTGAAACAGCCCATATGTGCCCCCTATTCGGTCTTGCTCCGGGCGGGGTTTACCGTGCCAGTCCTGTCGCCAGGCCTGCGGTGGGCTCTTACCCCACCCTTTCACCCTTACCTCTCCCGAAGGGGAGGCGGTTTGCTTTCTGTGGCACTTTCCCTCGGCTCACGCCGGGCGGCCGTTAGCCGTCGCCCTGTTTCCCTGGAGCCCGGACTTTCCTCCAGTACGCAGTTACCCGCGCACCAGCGGCTGCCCGGCCGTCTGGTCTAACGGGCATATAAGCCCGAAATCCTGAAATAGCCAGTGGGGCGTGGGAGTGACGCGGCTTGCTGGCGCCGGACGCGCCTCACCCCCTCGCAGGCCTCCATCGCGCCACGTCAGGACTGGGCAAGGGAAGGCGGGCTGGGGTAGCGTGACCTATGACTGACATTACGAATTACGAGACCTTGCAGGCGGCGCTGGACGCTCTGGCGCCGGAACTGGCGGACCGGGCGGCGGAGATGGAAGACGCGCGGCGGCTGCCGGCGGACCTTGCCGGGAAGATGGCGGCGGCGGGCGCATTCCGCATGATGACGCCCAAGGCCTATGGCGGGCTGGAACTGACGGCGCGGGAATTCGTCGAGGGCGTCGCGCAGGTTGCAGAGGCCAATGCCAGCGCAGGCTGGTGCTCGATGATTGCCTGCACCACGTCGATGAATGCGGCCTACATGGCACCGGAGGTGGCGGCGGAGATATACAGCGCGCCCCTGACGATCACCGGCGGTGTGTTCGCGCCGATGGGGCGGGCCGACATCGAGGGCGATGGCTATCGCGTGTCCGGGCGCTGGCAATGGGGCTCGGGCTCGGCCAATTGCAGCTGGCTGGCGGGCGGCTGCATGGTGTTCGAGGATGGCGAGCTGAAGCGCCTGCCCTCCGGCGCGCCGGACCAGCGCATGATGGTCTTCCCGGCCAGCGAGGCGACCCTGCACGACACTTGGCATGTCATGGGCCTGAAAGGCACGGGCAGCGGTGACATTTCGGTTGAGAACATCCTTGTGCCGGCCGCGCGCTCGGTGTCTCTGATCACGGATGTTCCCCGCGAGAGCGGGCCGCTCTACACCTTCCCGGCTTTTGGCCTGTTGTCGCTTGGCGTCTCGGCCGTGGCGATGGGCAATGCGCGGGCAAGCCTTGATGCGTTCAAGGATCTGGCCTCGGCCAAGAAAAGCCAGGGCAGCAAGAAGACGCTCGCGGAGCGCCAGACCATTCAGGCGAATTTTGCCGAAGCCGAAGCGAGGTGGCGCGCGGCGCGGGCTTATCTCCTGGCCGAACTGGACGAGACCTGGGCCATTGCGAGCCGCGTGAAACCGGGGGAAGGTATCCCCGTGGAGCGGCGCGCGGCGCTGCGCATGGCCTGTACGCACATGACGCGGACCGGGGCGGATATCTGCCGTACCCTGTATGACCTTGGCGGCGGGGCGGCCCTGTTTGAGTCCTCTGACCTGCAGCGCCGGTTCCGCGATGCGCATGCGATGACGCAGCATATCGTGACCGCGCCGGCGACATGGGAGCTGACCGGGCGGCTCCTGCTCGACCTGCCGACGGATGCGGGCATGGTCTGAAATTGTCCGGGGAACCGGGCCGGGCGCGGGGCGTTTCATCGGGATGATGAAACCTGCTGCCGCTTTCGCCCTGTCGCTCGCCCTCGTCACGGCCTGTTCGCCTGCTGACCCGCCGCAAGCAGCGCCAGACCCTGCCGCCTATGAATCCGATATCCGGTTGGAGGCGGTGACGGCGGACAATGTGAACCAGCTGGAGGGGGAGCTGCGCTGCGGTTTCAAACGCGGCGACGACAATACGGTATTGTTGATCGCGGCCGCAAATGTGGGCGACGCGGCGCGAGCCAGCGCTGCCATTACGCTGGATGGCATGGAACGCAAACTCGCCGGGCGGGGCGAAGGGGGCTTCGGCGCCCTTGAGAAGACCGGCGGCGTGTTCTCCGGCGAGGACGTCACCGTCACGATCACGCCCAGTGAGCCGGTCGCGGGAGAGATGAGCGAAAGCGTTGTTCAGGCCGCCACACTGAAAGTGCAACGGCCTGAAGGCAGCCAACAGGCTTATGAAGGCGTCTGGACGTGCGGTCCGTAACGCCCCCGTGTCATACTCCGAGGATCAGGGGCTCTGCCGCTGCGCGGAGCCGGGTGACCAGATCGTCTGCCATGAATTGGTAGTCGTCCGGGATGCCCAGAACGTGCAGGCGCTTGAAGCGGAGGTCCTGACGGAAATCGGCTTTCAGGCGCGCGGCATGTTTGTCCTCCATGACGAGGATCAGGTCGGCCCAGCGAATATCCTCCAGCGAGACCTGCCGCCGGGCGCTGCGGGCGGTGCCAGCCGACCGCGTGGTGACGCCCTCAATTTCGGCAAAGATGGCCTCGCCGGTGGGGCTGCGCCACTGGTTCTTCGAGCAGACGAACAGCACGTTTACAGGGTCGGCCTCGGCCATCAGCTTCTCCCATTCGCGGCGGGGCCACAGCTTGCCGAGCTGTTGCGCGCGGCGAAGTTTCACACTCCGCCCATAAAGGTATTTCCATTGCTTCTCAACGCCATAGCGGTCGACCCGCTGGCTGTGTGAAAGGTGCGTGTCCGGGCGCAGGCGATCAATACGCCGACGCGCCCCACGGTCCTGTGGGTGTGTCATGATGCTTGGTCCTCATAATGTGCGGGTCAGCAGCCGCGGCAATACGAGGAGTAAGGTGCATATACCCCAGAGCGGGGGGCGGCGGCAAGCTGAGCTGGCGCGCGCCAAAAGGAAATATTGGGTTGGGCGCGCGAATTGCCCCATATAGGAGAGATATGATGGAGGCCGCATGCTGAGTTGGATCAAGAAGCTGCCTGTCCCCCAGCCGGTCCGCCATTGGGTGATCTCGCCGCTCTGGTGCGCCTTCGTGCGCCTGTCCAAGCCGGAAGTACGGATCGTGACCGGGGGCATCAGTTTCTATGCGCTCTTCTCGATCTTCCCGATCATCTATCTGACGCTGACCCTGTTGTTTGCGCTGTTGCCGGCTGATCTCAGCCGCCAGTTGGGCGATACGGTGGATCAGGTTCTGGTCTCGGCCGTGGCCCCGCTCAGCAAGGCGGACCTCGATGTGATCCATGAATCGACACCGCAGGGTGTGACGTTCCGGGCATTGCTGGCGGTGCTGGTTGTCTTCTACACGGCGAGCTCTGGCGCCAAGGCCGCGATCACGGGCATCCGCATGGTGGCTGGCAGCGAGCGGCGCACGCGGATCATCCGGTTCCAGGGCGTCTCGATCCTGATGACGGCGCTGCTGATCCTGTCGGTGTGGATTCTCGGCGCGTTGCAGATGATCCTGTCGCTGATCACCGAGCGCGAAGGCTATGTTGCCTACGATGTGGCGCAGACGATTTCCGACATTGCCTCGACGCTGTGGCTCGGGAAGGGGATCGCGTGTTTCGCGGTCTTCTACCTGATCATCGCCCTGTCCCTGCATGGGCGTGTCAAAGGGCACCGGGCGAAAGCAATGGGCGCGGCGGCCGGGGCGCTCGCCTGGCTTGTCGCGACCTGGGGCTATCACCTCTATCTGAAATTCAGTGCGCTCGACACATTCTACGGCGCACTGGCCTCGGTGATCCTCGGCTTCATCTGGCTCTCAGTGTCGGTCTCGGCGCTTCTCTTCGGTGCGGCGCTGGCGGTCGAATGGGCGGCGCGCATGCAGCGCGAGGAGGTGATCGCGGAAGATGACGATGAAGAGATTGAGGCGGTTGAGGCTCAGGCCGTGTAGAGCGCGTGAATCACGCCGATGCGGCGGAGCGTGTTCAAATCGGCCTGTCCGGTCACCTGGTCCGGCAGCCAGCGGCGCTGGAAGGCGGTAACCACTTTCTCGCAGGTCTCGCCATAGATGTCGGTCACGTCGAACCCGTAGCCGATCTCTGACAGCATGGTCTGCAGGCGCCAGACGCTGGAGCCGGACGCGCCGCGTTCCAAGCCCTTGCCGATCACATCCTGTGTCGTGCCCTCGAAGTCGGGCCAGTGGCCGATGCCGGCGCGGGCCAGCCGTTCCCACGGGAAATGCTCGCCGGGGTCCTGCTTGCGCAGGGGCGCGATGTCGGAATGGCCGAGAATACGGGTGGCCGGAATCTCATGGCGGGCGAGAATGTCATGGATCAGGTCCAGCAGGGCGTGGATCTGCGGGCGCGGATAGGGCGGCAGGCTGCCATCGGGCAGGGGGAAGTCATGCCCGCCATTGACGATCTCGATGCCGATGGAGCGGGAGTTGAGGTCCTGCTGGCCCTGCCAGCTGGAGACGCCCGCATGCCAGGCGCGTTTGTCCTCATCAACCAGTTGCGTGATGCGGCCATCTTCCCAGACCATGTAATGCGCGGAAACTTCGGCGACCGGATCGCACATGCGCTCCAATGCCTCCTCGCCGGTGGCCATGCCGGTATAGTGCAGCACCAGCATGTCGAGGGGGTGCTTGCGCTCATTGAAGTTCGGGCTCGAGGCGCGGGTGCTGTCCATCAGCTGCCTCCTGACCCGATCTTCTTGACGATGGCCGCGTCCGGCAGGGTCCGGTTCTGGCGCACGGCGATGACGAACACGCCGGACAGGGAGATCACCGACCCCAGCACGAGCCGCGCCGTGATCGGCTCATTCAGCAGGATGATGCCGAACACCACGCCCCAGACGGGCGTCATCAGGGTGAGCGGCGAGAGCAGGGAAATGTCGTATTTCTTGATCAGCGTGTAGAAGCCGCCATGCCCGAAGATGGAGACGCCAACCACGGCGAACAGCCAGGCGAGGCCGAGCTGCCAGCCGCCGCGCGCGAGCGCTTCCAGCTGGCCGGTCTCGATCAGGCCGGAGGTGATGAAGAGGGGGGCGAAGCTGAACAGGCCGACCCAGGCCTGAAGGCGCAGCGCCTTGATCGGCGCCATCCGCTTCATCAGGATTCCGCCCACCGAGCCGACAAAGGCGGCGACGGTGATATAGATGAGGCCGATGGAGATGGTGAAGCTCGCCGGGTCGAAGGCAATCAGCACGACACCGGCAAAGGACAGCATGATGCCGAGGCCGCGCCGCCAGCCAATGGTCTCGCCCAGGAAGGCCATGCTCATCAGCGTCGAGAAGGGCGCGCCGAGCTGGCCGGTGATCGAGGCGGCAGAGGCTTCGGCATTCTTCAGGCCGAGGAAGAGGAGCGAGAAATGCACCGCGCCAATGAACATGGCGATCAGGAACAGCATTTTCAGGTCTTCGGGCTTCGGCCGCAGGAACGCCAGGAGCAGGAGGGCGACCCCGGCAAAACGCGTCGCGGCAAAGAAGATCGGCGGCACGCCCACTTCCGCAACCACCCAGCGTGTGATGACAAGGTTGAGGCCCCAGACAAGGCATACGGCGAACAGAAGGATGAAATCACGAAAGGACATATCTTCGCCGTTAGCAGGATTTATCCGGGCTGGGCAGGGGGCTTGGGACTTTCTCTTGCCGAGCGATCAATCGTAGGGGAAATTGCCTCATTCAGCTTGGGGTCAGGTGCGGCCTGCGAGGGAACCGAGTGCTGCGGGATGCGCTAAACAAACGTTAAGAAGCTGTTATAGTCATTGGCAGGTGGAAGGCGGGGCCGATCCGGACCTGTTATCAGGAGGTGTGGTTGTATGGGACTGATCTGGTGGATTTTGCCAGCAATCGCGGCCGTGATCGGCCTGATGCTGCTGTTTGCAGGCTTCGGCAAACTTGCGCGGCTGAAAGCCGGTTCCGGCGCGGTGCGGCTGACCTTTGGGGCCGGGTTCCTCGCTCTTGCCGGCGTCGTGGCCTTTGCGGGCCTCAACCTGCAGACCTACAAGCGCCTGACCAAGGAACGTTACGCCGCGAATGTGAAATTCGAGGCGGTTGAGGGCGAAGAGAACGCCTACACGCTGGATTTGACCTTTTCCGATGGCCGCAAGCTGGTCGAGGCCAACGGTGCCCAGCCCGTGCTGCGCGGCAATGAATTCGAGATCGGCGCGCAGGTCATCAAGTTCAAACCGGTGGCCAACATGCTGGGCTATGACTCGATCTACCGGCTCGACTTCATTGAAGGCCGCCTGTCCCGCCGGTTCACCCCGGATGTGGTGACCGAGGCGACGACCAACGGCATCGCGCTGGCGACCAATCCGGGCCTTGACGTACACCGGCTGGCCCAGGAGCAGGGTGGCCGGTTTGGCATTGATGCGCAATATGGCTCGGCCTCCTACCAGCCCATGGGGGATCGGTTCGAGTATGTCGTGAACATCACCCAGGATGCCCTGATCGCCCGGCCGACCGAAGCGACCAAGACACTGATCCAGAAGCAGCGCTATCCCGGATACAGTATGACTGAGGAGCCGGGACAGTGAACCCGTGGGACCGCTACGTCGTACCGCATCTGGTGTCGTGCGCCTGCAGCACGAAGCCGATCATGAAACAGCGCGAGAAAGTCGTTCCGCAAGCTGAAGGACAGGTGCTGGAGATCGGCGCCGGGTCGGGCACGAATTTCGCCCTCTATGATGGCAACAAGGTGGACCATCTCTTCGCGCTGGAGCCCTCCGACGTGATGGTGGGCAAGGCCCGCCGCGAAGCAGGGCGCCTTGGCATCGGCCACCATATCGATTTCCTGCAGACCGGCGCGGAATCCATTCCGCTGGAAGACGATTCCATCGACACCGCCGTGATTACCTTCGTGCTCTGCACCATTCCCGATTGGGAATCCTCGCTGAAGGAAGTGCGCCGTGTGCTGAAGCCTGGCGGGAAAATCCTGTTCTCCGAACATGGGCTTGCGCCCGATGAAGGCGTCGCCAAATGGCAGCGCCGGATCGAGCCTGTCTGGAAGCCTCTGGCGGGTGGGTGCCATTTGACACGCGATACCGAAGCGATGTTTGCCTCGGCCGGGTTCCGGCTGGATGAGGCAGAGACGATGTACCTGCCGTCAACGCCCAAAGTGGCTGGCTTTGTCAGCTGGGGCAGCGCGGTTCCGGTCTGATCCGCGGCGATGCGCACGCCGCCCTATCTGCCCTTCCTTGACGGTCCGCCCGGCATCGCGCCGGGGCTGAAGCCGATTGCAACGGAGGCCTGGCTGGTGCCGGACACCGAGGCGGCAGCATGGCTGGCCCCCAAGCGGGAGCTGATGCGCACGCACCGGAACGAGGTATTCGCGGCGCAGGATGCTGACGCGGAAATGGCGGAAGCGGCATCAGCGGTTCTGGCGGTCGCCGGGCCAGCAGACGAGGACTGGCCCACCCTGCTGGAAGCCGCCGCCTCAACCGTCTCAGATGATCTCTGCCTCATGCTGCGCGATGAAGCCGGACTCTGGCGGCTCAGGGCGGCAAGCCTTTGCGCGCCGACCTTCTGGCGACTTGCGGAGAAGATTGGCCAGCCGCTCGGCGGAGTGCATGGGCCTGTGCCGGGCGGCGACCCCGGACTGGCGGCGCGCATTTCCCGCATCTTTGACGGGCTGCAACCGGGCCGCGTGCTGGAACGGTTCAACTGGACCGTTCAGGCGGGGGAGGAACGGTTCACACCCAGTTCCGCGCCCCTGAAAGACCTGGCCACGAGAACGCCCGATGCGGCGGCGCTGGACGTGCTGCATCTGCGCGTAGAGCGCCAGACGATCCGGAAACTGCCGCAGACCGGCGCGCTGCTCTTTACCATCCGTATCGTGATCGATCCGCTGTGCGCCGCGCTCTCCACACCGCACCATGTGGAGGCTTTTGCCACTGCGTGGCAGGGCGTTGATCCTGCGATGCACCGCTACAAGGGCTGGCCCGCCTATGAGCGGCTGGTGGGCGCTGCACTGGACGCGCGCCGGAATCCCGTTACTTCCGAAGGCAGCACAAAAGACGAGGCAGGATAAATGAAATACTGGCTGTTCAAATCCGAACCCGACGCCTGGAGCTGGGACGAGCAGAAGGCCAAGGGTGATGAGGGCGAGGAATGGTCCGGCATCCGCAACTACCAGGCGCGCAATTTCATGCGCGACATGAAGATCGGTGACCGCGCCTTCTTCTACCACTCCAACAAGGGGCTGGAGGTCGTTGGTGTCGTGGAGGTTTCTGCTGAAAGCGCGCCGGATTCCACGACCGATGATGAACGCTGGGATTGCGTCTACCTGCGCGCGCTGGCGGACATGCCGAAGCCGGTGAAGCTGAAGGATGTGAAGGCCAATCCGAAGCTGGAAGAGATGAGCCTCGTCACCTCGTTCCGCCTGTCTGTTCAGCCCGTCCGGCCGAATGAGTGGAAGGAAGTCTGCCGCATGGGCGGGCTCGATCCGAAGACGCTGGAGCCGGTCTGATTACGGGGCAGATTACCGGGGCCAAAAAAGCCTAAAAAGCGTCTGGCGCAAAAAATGTTAGCGTGCAACAATGCGTCTCAATAAGGGGGCGACTGCGCATGATCGCGGCTCCTGAGAAACGTCACAGGGAGAGCGACATGGCTATGCGCCGGCATGGAATTCTGAACAAATTCAACCTTTTGGGAGCTGCGGCGTCGATTGCGTTGCTGGCAGGCTGCGCGAGTTTGCAGGCGGAAGAGGCCCCGGCCGAGCTGGCGGATGCCGCCACCGAGGCAACGCCGCAAACCCCGCCCTATCTGGACGCGTCCCTGAGCCCTGAGGCGCGTGCGAAAGATCTCGTCAGCCGCATGACGCTGGAAGAGAAGGCCGCGCAAATGTACGACAAGGCCGCCGGCATTCCGCGCCTTGGCCTGCACGAATACAATTGGTGGAACGAGGCCCTGCACGGGGTCGCCCGCGCGGGCCATGCGACGGTCTTCCCGCAAGCGATTGGCCTGGCCTCGACCTGGGATGAAGACCTGATGCTGGAGATCGCCACGACGATTTCCGACGAAGGCCGCGCCAAGCATCATTATTACGCCTCCGAAGACGTCTACGCCATGTATGGCGGGCTGACCTTCTGGTCGCCGAACATCAACATCTTCCGCGACCCGCGCTGGGGCAGGGGACAGGAAACCTATGGCGAAGACCCGTTCCTGACGGGCCGCATGGCGGTGAATTTCGTCAACGGCATCCAGGGCGATGACGACAAATACCTCAAGGCCATCGCGACGGTGAAACACTACGCCGTTCATTCCGGCCCCGAGCCGTCGCGCCATCGCGACGATTATCACGCCAGCGATGCCGATCTCTGGGAAACCTATCTGCCGGCCTTCAAGATGGCGTTCGACGAGACCGATGTCGGCTCGGTGATGTGCGCCTATAATGCGGTCTGGGGCGCGCCGGCCTGTGGCAGCGAGCGCCTGATGGTGGACCTGCTGAGGGATGAATTGAAATTCGACGGATATGTTGTCTCCGATTGCGGCGCGATTGGTGACTTCTACTATGATGAAGAGAAAAAGGCCGCAGGCGAAGCGCCCTATGCGGCGCATGATTATGTCGATACGCGCGCTGAAGCTGCGGCCCTGTCGGTGAAGATGGGCACGGACCTCAATTGCGGCGATGGCGAGGGCAACAAGATGGACGCCCTGCCGGACGCCGTGGCGCAGGGCCTGATCGACGAGGCCACCATCGACCAGTCGGTGGAGCGGCTCTACACCGCGCTGTTCCGCCTTGGCATGTATGATGATCCCTCCATGGTGCCGTGGGCGGATACGCCGATCGACATCGTGGCGAATGACGACCACATTGCCCTGTCCGAACAGGCCGCGCGCCAGTCGCTCGTCCTCTTGAAGAATGACGGCATTCTGCCGCTGGCTCCGGAGACCAAGGTTGCCGTGATCGGTCCGAATGCCGACAATTGGTGGACGCTGGTGGCGAACTATTATGGCCGCCCGACCCAGCCCGTCACGGCGCTGGAAGGCGTGAAGGCCAGGATCGGCGCGGAAAACGTCACCTATGCGCTTGGCTCGACCATCGCGGGCGACAATTACTCCAACTACAAGCCAATTCCGGCGGCCGCTCTGTTCCATGAGGATGCGGACGGCAATCTCGTGCCGGGCGTGAAGTCCGCTTACTATCCCAACAAGACGCTCGAAGGCGAGCCGACACTGGAACAGGTCGAAGAGAAGATCGACTTCTACTGGGACCGCACACCGAGCACGGACGGCCTGAATGATGAATTCAGTGCGACCTGGGATGGCGTGATCGTCCCCGAGACCGATGGCGTCTATCGCTTCCAGCCTTCGCGCTGGAGCGAGGTCGAGATCAATGGCGAAGCCGTGGGAGAGATGGACGGCATCGAGATGCAGGCCGGCGAGGCCTATTCGGTCCATATGGTGCTGAAATTCGACAGCGGCTGGCCGCGTGACCAGCTCGACAAATATGCCTATCTCAACTGGACCGACGTTTCCCGCGACCTGAAAGCCGAAGCGATGACTGCGGCGGAAGAGGCAGACGTGATCCTGTTCTTCGGCGGCATTGATGCCAACCTGGAAGGCGAGGAAATGGGCGTCGAGCTCGACGGCTTCCTCGGCGGCGACCGCACGCACATCAAGCTGCCGGAAAGCCAGGAGACGCTGCTGAAAGCGCTGCAGGCCACGGGCAAGCCCGTCGTGATGGTGAACTTCTCAGGCTCGGCCATGGGGCTGAACTGGGAGAATGAGAATTTGCCGGCCATCGTGCAGGCCTTCTATCCGGGCGAACAGGCAGGCAAGGCCATCGCAGACCTGCTCTGGGGCGAGTTCAGCCCGTCGGGCCGCCTGCCGGTGACCTTCTACAAATCGGTCGACGACCTGCCGGACTTTGGCGACTATTCAATGGCGAACCGGACCTACAAATACTACGAGGGCGAACCGCTCTATCCGTTCGGCCACGGCCTCTCCTATACGAGCTTTGCCTATAGCGGCCTGTCGGTGCCGGAGACGCATGACGCCTCCCAGACCCTGCCGGTCAGCGTGACGGTGACGAATACGGGCGACATGCCGGGCCGGGAAGTGGTGCAGGCCTATATCCAGCACAAGGACCGGGCGCATGCGGCCGTGCCGCGGATCGAGCTGGTGGCGTTTGAAGTGGTCGACCTGGCCCCTGGTGAGCGTCAAACGATTCGTTTCGATCTCTCCCCGGACCGGATCGGCTATTATGATACGGACGGCACCTTCGTCACGCCGGAGGGCACCGAAGCCGTGTTGACGCTGGGCAGTGGCCAGCCGGGATATGTTGACGAAGACTCGATTGAAGAAAGTAATATCCGCTTCGTTTCAAGCGAATAATTATATTTCGCAACGCACTACATAGTTAAGCTGGGCCTGCCTTCGAGCAGGCCCATTCCATTTACATGGAAGTTGAACGAGGTTTCCTTGAGAATGACTTGCAGGACATGCGTTATCCTGTAATGATTACTACAGAACTGGCCTGGGGCCGTTTGGGAGAGCTGGGGGTTCTGAGTGCGGAAAGTAATCAACTGCGCCCGCAAATGGAAAGACGGCTACGGTGTCTGGCAATGTGCCCGTCTCCGTAACCGTCTCGCGTCCCACTTTGGCAATGCGGTAATGGAATGCCACCCAGCCTGGTATCTAGTTGGTGGTACCTTTTCAGGAACGAAGCGTTCCCGAATATCCACATTGGTGTTTTTACATACCACTGGTATGTTAGATCGACAACCGAAAAGCTAGCATGGCCAATCGTCGAGCAAAAAAGGCAAGCGAAACCCGCGCCGGGATCCTTCACGCGGCACGGCAGCGCTTTACCCATGAAGGCTTCGAGGCGAGCCTTTCCAGCATTGTGGAAGACGCCGGCATCACAAAGGGCGCCCTGTTCCACCATTTCGAAAACAAACAGGCCCTGTATCATGAAGTCTGGCAGGAACTTCAGAGCGAAATGAACCGGGACACCCAGCGCGCGGCACTGGGGGGCCGGTCGCTGGACGATCCGTACGCAGCCATGCTCGCCGGAGCGCGGCAATATCTGGAATGGGCCACACGGCCCGACTATCAGAGGATCGTCCTGATCGACGGCCGGGCCGCGCTGGGGATCGACTGGTATGAAGCCGATTTTGCCCTCGGCCAGCGCAGCGTGCGGGTTGGAGTCGATTACCTCGTCCAGAAAGGGCATATCGCCCCGGAAAATGCCGCCTCTGCGGCTGTCATCATGCAGGGCGCGTTGAACGGCGCGGGCGTGGCGCTCAGCCGGAAGGTGCCCGGCGTGTCGGTCGAGACCATCTACAAGACGATTGAGCGCCTGTTGCGGAAACTGTCCTGACCTGCCCCAGCTCGCCGATCAGTCAATCGGGATGGCCAGGCCGTCAATCGCAGGATTGACCCGCCACCAGCCAGCAATGCCGAAGCGGAGACGCGCGGTCGGCTGAACTTCGTGCGGAATGGTTTCCGACAGCATGAACACTACGCCGCCGCCTTCGGGCATAATGCAGGCGACGGAGGCATCGTTTTCGGCGGCGCCTTCCGGCCAGACCACCAGCGCTCCCCCATCTTCCGGGCTCCAGTCTTCATTCAGATAGACCACGATGGAGACGATGCGGTTCCGGGCGCCTTCAAAACTGTCGAGGTGGCGGTCATAGAAGCCGCCTTCGGGATAGACCGCATAACACGCCTCGAATTCGAACAGGCCGAGCAGGAGCGTCCGATTGAGGGATTCCCGCCAGCCTTCGGCCCAATCCGCAAAGGCGAGCTGGGCATGGCTGGCACCATTCAGCCAGGTGATGCGGGTCTTGCGGATGGACCGGTCGACCTGGAAAGCGTCATCGCGACCAATTCCGGCGGGGGCGAGGGCGGCGTCGGCGTCCAGCGCCTGGATCTCGTCGCGCAGCGCGGTCAGCAGGGGCTCCGGCAACAGGCCGGGCTGCCACGACCAGCCCTTGCTGGCGAGATCTTCGGCCACGCAGCCGAGACGGTTGTCACCCGTCAGGGGAAGGGGGGCGATCATGCCTGGTCCGATTGTCGGGGCGCTCTGGCGGGCCTCAGGCCTGGTGGGCCGCCATCAGGTCCGCGAAGCGCTGGAACAGGTAGAAGCTGTCCTGCGGGCCGGGGCTGGCCTCGGGATGGTGCTGCACGGAGATGATCGGGCGGTCCTTCACAGCGAGCCCGGAATTGGTGCCGTCAAACAGGGAGCGATGGCTCTCTTCCACGCCCTCCGGCAGCGTTGCCGGATCAACGGTGAAGCCATGATTCATGGACACGATCTCGACCTTGCCGGTGACGAGGTCTTTCACCGGGTGGTTGGCACCATGATGGCCCTGGCTCATCTTCATTGTCTTGGCACCGAGCGCGAGAGCGAGCAGCTGGTGTCCGAGGCAAATACCGAGGATCGGCAGGCCCTTGTCGATGACCGCGCGGATCATGTCGCCGGAGCGGGCAATCGTCGCCGCCGGGTCGCCCGGACCGTTGGAAAAGACCACGCCATCGGGATTGAGGGCAAAAATCTCGTCTGCCGTGGCATCGCCATTGACGATGCTGGCGCGGATGCCGGCCTGGGCCAGATTGCGCAGGATGTTCTTTTTCACGCCGAAATCGACCACCACGACATGGTGCTTGGCATCGGCCATATCGCTATAGCCGCCGGAGATTTGCCAGAGGCGCTGGGTATTCTCGAAGGGCGCCTCCGTATCGACATCTGCCGCGAGGTCGGCCGTTTCAAGGCCGTTCCATGCGCGGGCGGTCTCGATCAGCGCGTCGAGGTCGATATTGCCATCCGGCTTGTGGCAGATGGCGGACTTCTGCATGCCTTTATCGCGCACGATCCGCGTGATGGCACGGGTGTCGACGCCCGAGAGGGCGACAATATTGCGGCGGGTCAGCCAGGTACCGAATTCCTCGCCGGAGCGCCAGTTCGAGGCCGCCGTGATCGGCTCGCGGAAAATCGTGCCACAGGCACCATTTGCGCCCGGCCCCGAAGATTCCTCATGATCATCCGGGTTTGCGCCCACATTCCCGACATGCGGGAAGGTGAACAGCACGATCTGGGACGAATAGGAGGGGTCTGTCAGGATCTCCTGATAGCCGGTAATCGCCGTATTGAAGCACAATTCTCCGACATGAACGCCTTCGGCGCCGGCACCTTTCCCCAGGAAAATAGTGCCGTCTGCCAAGGCAATGGCTCCCGTCGCAGTTGAGCTGGCTTGCTTTTTGCTGTGTTCGGACATATCTGGCTTGCCTTCCGGGATCATTGTCAGACGGTTAACTCTCTCCGCCGACATTTTTCCGGGTAATGGGACTGAGTCCCTGCAACGTCAAGCATAGTCGAACGTTGCTGGTGTGAAAGGCGTATTTTGAATGGGCCAAGAAGATAAATCTGACATGATGTCGCTGAAAGTGCGTGTTGCGCAGGCATTGAGTGCCGAGCGTGAAAAGGACGAGGGCTGTACCACCCGCCTGTCGACCTTGCGCCTGATTGATGCGGCCATCCGTGACCGGGACGTGTGCGCCCGTGGACGCGGTGACAGCGAAGGCTGTCCGGACGCCGATGTGCGAAACGTGCTGGATACCATGATTGCGCAGCGCGAAACCGCAGCGCGCGAGCATGATGATGCCGGCCGGATCGAGGATGCGATCCGGGAGCGCGAGGAAATCGAGATTATCCGAAAATTCCTTCCGGAGCCGCTCGGGACGAAGGCGCTGGAAGCCGCTGTTGAAGAAGTGGTCGATGACCTCGGTGCCACGAAACTGAAAGATATCGGCCGGTGTATGTCGGCGCTGAAACAGCGTTATCCCGGCAAGATCGAATCCGGCACGGCAGGTAAGGTGATGCGCAAGGCGCTGACCGGGCAGAAGGCTGCCGCCAAGTAAGCCGCGACACGCTGGTTAATTCTGCGAAAGGTTGGAACAAAGCCCTTCATGGGTCCGTTGGTTGTACGTTGATTACAACGAAAGGACTTTGAAATGAAACGGCTTTTTCTGACTACGAGTGCGGCTGCCCTGATGATGGGTGTGGTCGCTTGTTCCGGCGCCGATACACATACCCAGACGGCAGAAACCGACACGACGGCGATGACCGAAACTTCCACCTATGATCGTGACTATGAAAATGACGATGCGGCCTATGGCGATGCAGCCGTGGAGACCCGCACCGACAATGCCAAGATGGCTGACATGGATCGCGACGATTACGTGCTGACCTCCGGCGAATTCCTGACCTCCGACCTGATTGGCGAAGAAGTCGTGGATTCGAATGGCGAGGAAGTCGGCGAGATCGAAGACGTTATGCTGGCCTCCGGCGGCGAACAGCCCATGCTGATTATCCGTGACGGCTTTGCGGGCGAACTGCACGCTGTCTCGTTTGACCAGGCTACGATCTGGTTTGATGATGAAGGCGAACCGGCTGCCCGCATGGATTTGACCGAAGAGATGCTGGATGACCTCCAGGAGTTCGAGCAGAACGGCATGAATGATTATCGTCTTGCTTCCGAGCTGACCGGCACAAACGTCAATCTGGCTTTCAACGACAAGGACGTGCGCGTCACCGACCTGATCGTGAAGACCGATGGCCAGGCCAAATATGCGGTCGTCTCTGACGGCATCGTGGAAGCCGTGACTGACCAGCGCTTCCTGATTGATCCGGCCAAGATCATGGTTGCCCAAGGCGACAGCGACGGTGAAGTCGTGATCGACCTCACCGAACAGGAATTCAACTCCGCAATGGGGTTCACGGCTGACATCGACTAAGCCAATTCCATAGCAGCAAGATCTGGCCCCGCTCGCGCGGGGCCTTTTTTGTGCTTTTCCACCGCTCCAACGGGCAGGGGAGCGTTTCCCCAATTCCCCAATGGGGCTACACTCAGCCCATATGAGTTCGCCCATTCGCATCCCCGATGGTTTCGTTGATGAACTGAAGGCCCGCATCCGGCCTTCGGACGTGATCGGCCGCAAGGTGAAGCTGACCAAGAAGGGCAAGGAATGGGTCGGCTTGTCGCCATTTACTGCGGAGAAGACCCCCAGCTTCTACGTCAACGACCAGAAACGCATCTTCAAATGTTTCTCCTCCGGCATGGGCGGAGACGTCATCAGTTTCGTCATGGAGACCGAGCGGCTCTCCTTCATGGAGGCGGTGGAGAAGCTCGCCGAAGAGGCAGGCATGGAATTGCCGAAGTCCGATCCACGCGCCGCCGAAGCCTATGACCATCGCAAACGGCTGCAGGAAGTCTGTGAGGCGGCAGCAGCTTACTTCGAAGAAAGGCTGAACTCCTCCGAAGGGGCTGCCGCGCGTGAATACCTGGAGGGCAGGGGGCTGAAACCTGCCGCCTGGAAACGCCACCGGCTCGGCTATGCACCGGATGATTGGCGCAAGACGAGTGCGCACCTGAAAGCGGAAGGGTTTTCGCCCGCCGAGATCCTTGAAGCAGGCCTGACCAAGGAAAGTGACAAGGGTGGTGAGCCCTATGACGCCTTTCGCGGGCGGCTGATGTTCCCGATCCCGGACAGCCGGGGGGGGATCATTGCCTTTGGCGGGCGGGGGCTGACGCCGGATGCCAAGCCGAAATACCTCAATTCCGGCGATACGCCGCTCTTTCACAAATCCCGGGTTCTGTACCGCTACAAGGCGGCGCGTGAGGCGCTGGGGCATGGCGAGGGCGGCGGCCTGATCGTCTGCGAAGGCTATATGGATGCCATCGCATTGACCGAGGCCGGCTTCGGGCAGGCTGTCGCGCCGCTCGGTACGGCGTTGACCGAAGACCAGATCACCCTGCTCTGGCGCGCCGGCCCCGAGCCCGTTCTGTGCTTCGATGGCGACCGGGCGGGCCTTGGCGCCGCCTATCGCGCCGTAGATCGCGCATTGCCGCATGTCGAGCCGGGTCGGTCCCTGTTCTTTGTCCTGTTGCCGGACGGCATGGACCCGGATGACCTCATCCGCGAACGCGGCCCGATGGCGATGGGCGAGGCGCTGGATGGGCGAATCGCCCTGTCGGAACTGCTCTGGCTGCGTGAGCGCGATGCCGAGCCGCTGGACACGCCGGAACGTCAGGCCGGCCTGGAAGCGCGGCTGATGCAGGCCGCAGCCCAGATCAAGCATCCCGGCGTGAAGGCCGCCTATGAGCGCGACTTGCGCGCGCGCATGAAGGATCATTTCTGGCAAATCCGCCAGGCCAAGCGTCAGGCATCATTTACCAAAGGCAAGCCCGGCGGACGGGGGCAGGGCGGCGCATCTCCTTATGGCGGTATTACGGCAACGGGCCCGCAAACCGGCGGTCGGCAGAGCCCCGGCGTGATGTTGCTGATGCAGGCCATTGCCAGTCCGGGTATCCTGTCCGGCATGGAAGAGATGCTGATCGCGGCCGATTTTCGCAATGCGATGTCCAATCGGCTGCGCGACCTGATCGTGGATTTCCTGATTGAAAACAGGGAGCTTACTTTCGAGGCCGTGCTGGCACTGTTGGCGCGGGAAGGGCATGAGCGTGAGGTGTCCCATATCGACATGACCCAGGTGTCGCGGATCAATGTCGAGGATCCGGCCTACCGGTCCTGGAAAGCTGCGATCGAAGTGTTCATTCCGGTCGATACGGCCCCATCTGCGGATGACGAGGTGCGACGTCTCAAACTGAAACGTCGCCTGGTGGCCGAGAAGCGCAAGGCCTATGAGGAGCGCGTTCTGGTCGACCAGCAGGAAAAGGCGATGGGCAAGGCCAATATCGGCGATTTCTGGAAACGGTTCGAGGAGAAGAACCCCTGGTTCAAGCCGGATGGCTCCAACAAGTAGGCAATGCGGCCGGAAACGCAGGAAAACCTATTGACCGCAGCGCGTTCCGTGCCCATTTACTGTAGGCAGGGAACATGCGCGCTGCCAAACTGCTCAAACATTATCCTGATATGCCTCTGAACGCGGTCATCGAACCCGAGGCAAAGGACTGGCCAACGGCCATAGAGCAATTTCTGGAAGACGGACGTTCACACGAGCCTGCTCTTGACCGTGGCATGGATGCTGCGTGCGAGGGATCGACCCTGCGGTCACGCATGTGGCACAGGCGTCATATGCTCGTCGAGAACCGAACGGTCCCGTGGGACCGCATGAACGAGGCAGCAGGAACAGTCAGCGCAAGCTAACAGGCAGGTATTATTTTGGGAGAGTTCCCGGCAGGCGCCGTCGGGGTCCTCACAGGAGAGATTTGAATGGCAACAGCCACCAAGAAAAAGAACGTCTCCGGCGATGGCGATCGCGAAGACGACAAGGACAATGAAAACGGTCTGGTCGACTTCAACGCGACCGACGTCAAGAAGGTCCTGAAGCGCGCTCAGAAGCGCGGCTTCATTACCCATGATGAAATCAACGCCCTGCTTCCCAATGATGAGATGACCTCTGACCAGATCGAGGACGTGATGTCCCAGATTTCCGAGCAGGGCATTGCAGTGGTCGAGAGCGAAGAAGAGGCTGAAGCCGAAGGCAAGGCGCTCACCAAGATTGAAGACAAGAAAGTCGTTGCCAAGAAGGGCAATGCGCGCGGCTCTGACCGTACCGATGACCCGGTCCGCATGTACCTCCGCGAAATGGGCGCCGTTGAGTTGCTGTCGCGCGAAGGCGAGATCGCGATTGCCAAGCGCATCGAGGCTGGCCGGGACGCGATGATCCGCGGCCTGTGCGAAAGCCCGCTGACCTTCGAAGCCATGATGGTGTGGCGCGACGAGCTTGTGAACGAGCGCATCCTGCTGCGCGACCTGATCGACCTTGAGGCCACTTATGGCGCGGAAAACCCGCCGCCTGAGCCAAAGCCCAAGGAAGAGGAAGACGAGGCCGACGAAGCCAAGGCTGAAGGCGAAGAATCGTCTGACGACGATGATGACGACGAGGACGAGGATGATGCTGCGGCAATGTCCATGTCCGCCATGGAAGCCGAACTGCGCGATGGCGTTCTGGCCAAGCTGGACGAAATCGCCGACGATTTTGCGAAATACCGCAAGCTTCAGGACAAACTCGTCAACCGCCGCCTTGAAGGCAAGGACCTGACGCCGAAGGCTCAGGAAGAGTATGACTCGCTGTCAAACTCCATCGTCGAAAACCTCAAGACGATCCACATCAACAATGCCCGGATCGAAGCGCTGGTCGAACAGCTCTATGCCATCAACAAGAAGCTGATGGGCATGGAAGGCAAGCTGATGCGCATGGGCGATGCCTATGGCGTGCCGCGCAAGGAATTCCTCGAGAACTATTTCGGGCGCGAACTGGAGCCGGACTGGCTGGACACGGTCAAGGGCCTGTCGGCCAAGTGGAAGCGCTTTGCCGAAGGCAAGGAAGCCGAGATCACCGAATCCCGCGACAACATCTCCGAGATTGCGCAGGAAATCGGTATTCCGATCGATGATTTCCGCCGCATCGTGCAGACGGTGCAGAAGGGCGAGCGCGAAGCGCGCATCGCCAAGAAGGAAATGGTCGAGGCCAACCTTCGCCTCGTTATCTCCATCGCGAAGAAATACACCAATCGTGGCCTGCAATTCCTGGATCTCATCCAGGAGGGCAATATCGGCCTGATGAAGGCGGTCGATAAGTTCGAATACCGTCGCGGTTACAAATTCTCGACCTATGCCACATGGTGGATCCGTCAGGCCATAACGCGGTCGATTGCCGACCAGGCCCGCACGATCCGTATTCCGGTGCACATGATAGAGACGATCAACAAGATCATCCGCACACAGCGCCAGATGCTGCACGAAATCGGCCGCGAGCCGACCCCGGAAGAACTGGCCGAAAAGCTGGGCCTGCCGCTGGAGAAGATCCGCAAGGTCCTGAAGATAGCGAAAGAGCCGATCTCGCTCGAAACGCCGATTGGCGACGACGAGGATTCAAACCTCGGCGACTTCATCGAGGACAAGATGGCGCTTCTGCCTGTCGACGCCGCGATCCAGTCGAACCTCCGCGAAACGACCACCCGTGTGCTCGCCTCGCTCACGCCGCGTGAAGAACGTGTGCTGCGCATGCGCTTCGGTATCGGTATGAATACGGATCACACGCTGGAAGAAGTCGGCCAGCAATTCTCGGTGACCCGCGAACGTATCCGCCAGATCGAAGCCAAGGCGCTCCGCAAGCTGAAGCACCCAAGCCGCAGCCGCAAACTGCGCAGCTTCCTGGATACGTAAGACACAAACGCCCATCCAAGTCTGAAAAAGGCGGCCCGTCGAGGCCGCCTTTTTTTGTTTTTGTAATTGTCGCGACGTGATTAGCCTGCCGCGTTCAGCGCCTGGTCCAGGTCCGCGATCAAGTCGTCGGCGTCTTCGATGCCGATGGAGAGGCGGACCGTGTCTGGGGCAGCGCCAGCCGCGATCTGCTGTTCTCCGGTCAATTGGCGGTGCGTGGTCGAGGCGGGGTGGATGACCAGGCTGCGCGCGTCGCCGAGGTTCGCGACATGGCTGAACAGGTTCAGGCCGCCAACGAATTTCGTGCAGGCTTCATAGCCGCCCTTCAGTTGCACCGTGAAAAGGGCGCCGGCCCCCTTCGGGCAGATTTTCGGGATGCGATCCTTGTAGGGCGAGGAGTCGAGCCCGGCATAGGTAACGCCGGCAACCGCGTCATGACCTTCCAGCCAGGCTGCGATCTTCTTCGCATTGGCGATGTGCTTTTCCATCCGCATGGAGAGCGTCTCGATGCCCATCAGCGTATAGTGCGCTGCCTGCGGATTCAACGTCATGCCGAGGTCGCGCAGGCCGATGGCAATGCTGTGGAAGGTGAAGGCTGCCGGGCCGAACGTCTCATGGAATTTCAGGCCGTGATAGGCCGGTTCCGGCTGGGAGAGGGACGGGAACTTGTCAGACGCCGACCAGTCGAACTTGCCGGAATCGACAATCGCGCCGCCGGTCACCGTGCCATTGCCGGTCATGTATTTCGTCAGAGAGTGGACGACCAGGGTCGCGCCATGCTCGATCGGGCGGCAGAGATAGGGCGTGGCCGTCGTATTATCGACGACCAGCGGGATGCCCGCGCCATCGGCGATCTCGGCAATCGCGTCGATATCCGTGATATAGCCGCCCGGATTGGCGATGGTCTCGCAGAAGATGGCGCGCGTATCGTCATCAATCGCGGCCTTTACGGCGTCGAGGTCATCAAAGTCCACGAAGGTGGCTGACCAGCCAAAGCGTTTGAAGGTCTGGCTGAACTGGGTGATTGTACCGCCATAAAGGCGAGTCGAGGCGACGATGTTGCGACCCGGCGCCATAAGCGGGAAGAGGGCCATGATCTGGGCCGCATGACCGGAGGAACAGCAGACTGCGCCCGCGCCGCCTTCCAGCGCGGTGATCCGGTCGCCGAGCGCCGCGACCGTCGGATTGGTCAGCCGGGAATAGATGTAGCCGACTTCCTGGAGGCCGAAGAGCGCAGCGGCGTGGTCGGCGTCACGGAAGACATAGGCCGTCGTCTGGTAGATCGGCACCTGGCGTGCGCCGGTGGCCGGGTCCGGGTTTGCGCCCGCGTGAATTTGCAGGGTGTCGAACCCCATTGGCTTGCCGTCGGTCATGTCGGCCTCTCCCTCTCATGATGTCATTCTGTCCCGTCAGGCCCGTTCGGGCAGGGGATCAGTTGAACGTATCACACTGTCGGGGGTCGCCGCTCTCATAACCTCGGGTCAGCCATTCCATGCGCTGTTCGGCAGAGCCGTGCGTAAAGGCTTCCGGCGTCACGCGGCCCTGGGAGCGTTTCTGCAGCATGTCGTCACCAATGGCATTGGCCGTCTTCAAGCCTTCTTCCATGTCGCCCCGTTCCAGCGCGACCTGGCCATTCGAGGCAGCGGAGGCGCGCGCGGCCCAGACGCCTGCATAGCAGTCGGCCTGCAGCTCGAGCGCAACGGAATACTTGTTGGCTTCGGCCTTGTTGCGGGCCTGTTGCTGGGCCTTGCGGACCTGTTGCGAGGCGCCGGTCAGCGTCTGCACATGGTGCCCGAATTCATGCGCGATGACATAGGCGCGGGCGAAATCCGCGCCAGACGCGCCAAGCTGGGTTTCCATCTGCTGCCAGAAAGAGAGGTCGAGATAGATGGTCTGGTCGGTCGGACAGTAGAAGGGGCCCATCGCGGCCTGGCCATAGCCGCAGCCGGTGCCCGTGCCTTGCGTGTAGATCACCGTGTTTGGCTTCTTGTAGCCGTCGAGCAGCTCGGCCCAGACATCGTTCACATTTGTGCCGACCACATCAACGAACTGGCCGGCCTCATCTTCGGGCGTGCCGACTTCGCCGGATTGCTGTTGGCCGGAAGACATGCCGCTGCCAGCTTCAAGCAGGGGCTTGGGGTCGATGCCGAGGAAATAGGACACAACCAGCGCGACCAGGACAAAGCCGATGCCGCCGCCAGCAAGCTTGCCGCCACTCATGCCGCGCCTGTCCTCGACGTTGCCGCCTCTGCGTCCACCTTTCCAGCGCATGTCCCACTCCGTTCTTGCCAGTTAATGCAGGTTAATTCTGAGATACAGGGTGGGGCCCGACCCGTCACCCATGAAACTCATCTAGCGATTGCCCGGCCAGGTGCGGCAAGGTAATCGGAAGGTATGCAGACCCAACTCATCATCCCCACGCAGGGTTCCGGGCTCTATGACTTCACACGCGATGTGGAGGGCTTCGTGGCGGGGCAGGGCGACGGCCTGCTGACCCTGTTCTGCCAGCACACATCGTGTTCCCTGCTGGTGCAGGAAAATGCCGATCCGGACGTACAGCGCGATCTGCAGGCCTTCTTCCGCCGCCTCGCGCCGCCCGCCGATGACCCGTCCATGAGCTATCTGGTACATCGCACGGAAGGGCCGGACGATATGCCCGCCCATATCAAGGCCGCGCTGACGCAGACCTCGCTCTCCATTCCGGTGGCGGGCGGTCGCATGGCGCTCGGCACATGGCAGGGCATCTACCTGTTCGAGCATCGCGACGCGCCGCACACGCGCCGTGTGGTGGCGCATCTTCTCGGCTGAAACGGATCAGCCGCCCAGCGCTTTCCAGCGGATCATGGCTTCGCAGGTATTCTCGCCCTGGAAGGCGGCTTTGGCGCTGCCATTGAACTGGTCGGAGACCGACGCGGCCCAGACCGCCGCAGCGGCGTCATAGGAGGTAAAGCCGATTTCGGACAGGCCGCGTTCGATCCGGTTACAGATCAGGCCGGCCACGTCCGGGTCAGCCGTGTCGTTGAGATATGAAATCCGGTCCGACAGGTCGAGCCGCGAGAAGATATAGTCATAGACCGTCAGATCCTCGCCCACATCAAAAGCGAGAATATCGCCAGAGGTGACGCCGGTATAATCCGGAAAGCCTGCATCGGAGACACCCGCGGTGAAGATCGACGGGATCGGCTGGTCGAGATAGACGGCCCATTGGCCGATCGCGCCCTTGCCGCGCGTGTCCTTGATGTTGCTTGTGTCGGGCATCTGGGCCGAGACGACGAGGATCGGCTTGTCGTTCCAGGCTTTTACCGAAAAGGCGCTAACCGATTGCTCCGTGATCGACTGGCCGAACAGGGTGCTGGTCGAATTGTTCAGGAAGTTGGAGGCTTCCATCATCAGCGGTGCGTTGAAATAGGTGACCAGTGTGGACGTCGGCGCGATCAAATTCGCCGCCGTAGTCAGCGCGCCCATCACATTCGCACTGGCAGAGGATTCCTTTTCGTCCGACAGCTGAAGACGGAAGCGGGCCTCAATGGTCGTGTTCGGGCCGACCTTGAAATAGGGCGTCGCATAGACCGAGATGCTCTCATTCGTCGTCCAGCTTTCACCCTCACGATTGTTGGAGGAGAAGGTTGACGAAAACAGCGCATTGGTCGCCGTGATGTCGGGTTTGGCGACGTCAAATTCGGCGATCAGTGTGCGCGTGATGCTGCGCGATGACATCATGCGGGAGAACCAGCCCCGGCTTTCCTCGTCATAATTGCGCGCCTCGACTTCCTGGCTGCGGACGCCGGAAGTGACTCCCTCCATGTCATAGGCGTCGGGTTTCAGCGTGACGATCTGGATGCGGGTATAGCGGTCCTGCAGCATTTCTCCGAACTCGGAATAAACGGCCGATTCGTCAATCGCGACATCAATATAGGGGAGGTAGTCCTTGGCCGGCACGGCGCCGGTGCTGGCGCGGCCGGTATGACGACGTACGGTCGGGGTCGGCGCGCCGAGGAAATCATCATCGCTCGGATTGGGAATGCCGCGCACAGGGCCATTCGGGGCCTGCCCGTTTGTGGGCGGCGGGGAGGCAGGGGCCGGCTCTGGACTGGACGCGCACCCCGCCAAGATCATGGCGATCACAATACCACCTGCAGACACCTGTTTCATGCCGTTCATCCCCTTTGTTTCTCCCCAGCGTTAAAGATTGTTAACAGACGGATTCGTGCAAAGCGAGCCATTTTGAGACAGATTTCGCGGGTGAAGCGTATGTGAGCGGCACCATGACCTGACCTTGCGGGAAGGTGTGCTGGCAACGTCCAATATCCTCTTTACTCACATTTGCTGCAATGCAATAAGCGCCTTGCGCAAGGCCGTGGGCCTTCCTATATGCTCATTGTGAGCATAATTAAGCGCTCATAAAATAAATCCGGGAGGATACATCCTTGTTGCTCAACATGCTGAAAGCCAAACTGCATTCTGCAACCGTCACGCAGTGCGACCTTCACTATGAAGGCTCGGTCTCGATTGACCAGGACCTGCTTGACGCTTCGGGCATCCTGCCGAATGAGCGCGTGGATATCTGGAACGTTACCAATGGTGCCCGCATCCAGACCTATGCTCTTGAAGCGCCGCGTGGCTCCAAGACCATCGGCGTGAACGGCGCCGCTGCCCGCCACTTTGCGACAGGCGACAAGGTCATCATCGCGGCCTTTGCCGGCATCGACGCTGACAAGGCACGCCAGCACGCCCCGACCGTTGTGCTGCTGGGCGACAATAACGAGATCAAGCGTCCCATTTGATCCGGGCCTGACCCGCACCCGTTGAATTCAGCCCTTCAGAACCTCCGAGATGATCTCGAAGGAGCGCAGGCGCTTGTCCGGATCATACATGTCGGAGACGATCATCAACTCGTCGGCATTGGTCCGCGCCAGCAGCGCGTCGACGCCGCGTTTCACCGTGTCCCGGTCACCGATGATGCTGAAGTTCAGCATGTGTGAGGCGCGCATCTTCTCTTCCGGCGTCCAGTAGGTGTCGATGTCGTCGATGGGCGGCTGGGTCAGCTTGCGGTCGCCGCGCACGAGGTTCGCGAACGACATCTGCTGTGAGGTCGCGAGAAACTTCGCTTCCTCATTCGATTCCGCCGCGATGATATTCACGCCGATCAGGGCGTAAGGCGTTGCCTGCTGTGCGGATGGCTGGAAGTTTGTGCGATAGGTGGCCAGCGCATCATCCAGCGCCTGCGGGGCGAAATGGGAGGCAAAGCCGTAGGGCAGGCCATAGGCAGCCGCGACCTGCGCGCCGAACAGGCTGGAGCCGAGAATCCAGAGCGGGACATTCGAATTGGAGCCGGGCACCGCCTCGATCTTCTGGCCGGGCTCGACCGGACCGAGAAAGGCCTGCAGTTCCAGAACGTCCTGCGGGAAACGATCTGCGCTGGTCGGGTCACGGCGCAGCGCGCGGAGGGTCATCTGGTCCGTGCCGGGGGCGCGGCCAAGGCCGAGGTCGATCCGGCCTGGATAGAGCGCCTCCAGCGTGCCGAACTGTTCGGCGATGATATAGGGCGCGTGATTGGGCAGCATGATGCCGCCTGCGCCGACGCGGAGGGTCTTTGTGCCGGCCGCGATGTGCGACACGACAAGCGAAGTCGCCGCCGTGGTGACGGCTTTCATATTGTGGTGCTCGGCCACCCAGAGCCGCTTGTAGCCAAGGGCCTCGGCGTGCTGGCCAAGCCGGCGGGCATCATTCAGGGCGTCTGCGCGGGTAAAGCCCTCGCGCACGCGTCCGAGTTCCAGGATCGAAAGTTCAGCCACATCAAGGCCCCTTGCATTGCGTTCCCAAGACATGGGGACCGCGCCGCCAAAGCCAAGCCTCCCTTGCGCAGCGGAAGGCTCGCAAGAGTTTTTCTAGAACCCAACCGGCGCAGGCAGGCCGCTACTCGACAGGCAGATCGCCTTGAAGCGGCTGCCCATGTCCTTCGGGTCGATCAGCCGCTGGGCATTGTTGAAGATCGCGTCAGCATGGTCAGGATTGGCCTCGACCAGCTGGTTGAGACGGGCCTGCGCGCCGAGCCCCATCAGGAACATGCCTTGCGGCGTCGGGCCGGCCACATCGAGTCCCATACGGGCAGCGAGGCGTTGCAAGCGCCCGAAATCGACGTCCACAGTCAAATCCGTTTCGCCCGGCCGGGCGAGTGGGGAGACCTGCTCGCCCTGGCTGAAGGCGCGCAAACTGTCGCCCGGCGTGGCATCGGCGGGGCCGTAATCAATGAACAGCGCACGCATCGGGGCGGGCCGCGTGAGAAGGTCGGCGACCAGCAGGTCGAAGCCGATCTGGACCTCTACGGCTTCTGACGTTTCGGCGGCGCCATCGGGCGCGCGCTGCTCGTCGGCGGCAAGCCCGAAGGCAAGCGCTCCGTCCGCATCCAGCCCGACCACGCATTCGCGCCACTGGCCATCCGCCTTGCGGAACTGGCGGGCGGGCAGGCAGTCGAGATATTCATTGGCGACCAGGATCATCGGCCCGGCGGGCACGGTCGCGAGCGTATCGGCAAAAGACGGCGCGTAATCGTTGAGGCGCTCGGCCTGCACCTTGCGCAATTCCGGGCTCGGCTCGACGAGGGTGAGCTTGGCGGCATCGGCAAACTCGCGGCCGCCCGCGACATAGGCGAGGCGCAGCGCATCCGCCATCAGCGTGCCACGGCCGGGACCGATCTCGACGAGATGGAAGTCGGACGGTGCGCCCATGGCCCGCCATTCATGCACGACCCACAGGCCGATCAGTTCGCCGAACACCTGGCTGACTTCCGGCGCTGTGATGAAATCCGTGCCAAGGCCGGGGCGGGTCGCATAATAGCCCTGGCTGGCGTCATGCAAGGCAAGCTGCATATAGGTTGAAACCGGGATGGGGCCGCCGGTCTCGATCAGGCGGGTGAGGCGATCCTTGAGGGTCATGGCAGGCTCAGTTCGAGGTCGCAGGCTTTGGCTTCAGCGCGTTCCAGACCAGCCAGATGCCGCCGATCCACATCGGGATGGAAAGCAGCTGGCCCATCGTGATCCAGTCCGGCAGGCTGGTCGCGAAACTGTCCGGCATGCGGAAATTCTCGACGATGGTGCGGCCCGCAGCATACATCAGCAGGAACAGGCCAGCGACGAGGCCGGGGCGTTTCAGCGCGCCGAAGCGCCAGATCAGGACTGATAGTACAAGCAGCGGCAGCCAGCCTTCCAGCACGCTTTCATACAGCTGGCTTGGATGGCGTGCGGTCTCAAATCCGGTGCTGACCCATTCGCCGGTTTCCCAATTATAGGCGGGCGGCGTGGAGCCGCGCACATAGCCTTCCGGGAAGACCATGCCGATGGGCGCATCGGTGTGGCGGCCATAGAGTTCGGCGTTCACGAAATTGGCGAGCCGCACGAGGCCGATACCGATCGGCGCGACTACGCCGGCAATGTCGCCAATGGAGAGCAAAGACACTTTGCGACTTCGCGCGAACAGGATCAGCGCGATGGTGACGCCCAGAATGCCGCCATGAAACGCCATGCCGCCATCCCAGATCTTGAAGATGGTCAGCGGGTTCGCCGCGATCACGTCGAACTGGTAGGGCACCATGTAGAACAGGACATAGCCGAAGCGTCCGCCGAGGATGATGCCGACAATGATCCAGAACATAATGTCGTCGAGCTGGTCCTTGGTCAGCGGGCTTCTGCCGCCGAACAGGCGCGGGCGCCGGATCATGGTGCTGGCATACCACCAGGCGAGCGCGATGCCCGCCATGTAGCCGAGCGCGTACCAGCGCAAATGGAAGGTGCCGAGCCCGAGGAAGCCGAGGTCAATCGACACCAGCGCCGGGCTGACATCCGGAAAGGTCAGCGCCGCGGCGGGCAGAAGGGGTGCGGCGAAGCTCATCATATCCAGCATGCAGCGTCTTTTCCCTGTATGGATAAGGACCTATCTGTTAGGGGAACCAAACCTGTCCGCCCGATGCCGCGAAGGAGTAGCCGCATGGCCACAACAAATCCACTGCTAGATGACATTGCTGGCCTGATGACCGGGGCAATGGGCGCTGCACGGGCCGCGAGCGAGGAAGCGAAGACCGCGGCGCAGGCCCGTGTGAAGGGCCTGATCGCCGACATGGACCTGGCGGGGCGTGACGAAGTCGAGGCGCTGAAGACGCTTGCCACCGCGGCGCTGGAGCGCGTCGAGGCGCTGGAAGCGCGTGTTGCCGAGCTCGAAACGGCTGCAAAATCCAAGTAACGCAACCCACAGACTTTATCTGCCTACCTGTTGATCAGGGTGGACGCAGCGGCGTCGCCGCGTTTCAACGGGGATGGCCATTGGGCACGAATCCTGTGTCCATGACTTCAGAAAGAAGGGGAGACTTTCATGAGCCTTGATCTTTCACGCGAAGAATTCGAAGGGATTGATCCGCTCGACCGCGTCGAAGAGGCGCTCGAAATCGCAGGGTGGCAACACGAACGCGATGAAGAGGGGACGATCCAGGCCGTGGCCGAGACCCGCTGGGGCGATATGGGCGCGCTGTTTGCGTTCCGCCCAGAGCCTGCGGCGATCCACTTTTCCGTCACGCTCGACATCAAGCCGGTTGCCGACAAGCGCCGCCAGCTGTCCGAGCTGATCATCATGGCGAATGAGCGTCTCTGGCTCGGCCATTTCGATTACTGGGCCGATGAAGGCGTCGTGATCTTCCGCTATACCTTCTCCATGATGGACCGGGACGAAGCCTCTCTGGGCGAGATCCGCTCCACCATCGCGGCAGCGGTGAGCGCTGTGGACCGGTTCGTGCCGGCCTTCAACTTCCTGATCTGGGCCGGCAAGAGCCCGCGCGAGGCCATCGACGCGGTGATGTTCGAAACCCAGGGCGAAGCCTGAGCCCCGGCGCGTGGCGGGGGCACAATCGATTGTCCTGATCGGGGCTGGCCGCATGGGCGGCGCCCTCGCATCAGGTTGGCTGTCCGGTCGGGCAAAGCCGAACCTTTCCATCGTCGCGCCGCGCCCGACCCCGCAAGTCCGGGAATGGGCCGAGGCGGGCCAGATCACGCTGAACCCCGAGCCCGCTCCGGCCGACATTGTCGTTCTGGGCATCAAGCCCCAGCAATTCGCGCGCGCCGCAGAAGGCGTGAAGGCATTCATTGGCGAGCAGACTCTGGTCGTGTCCGTCATGGGCGGCGTCAAGCTGAGCCAGCTCGAAGACCGGCTCGGCACGCCACACGTCATCCGCGCGATGCCGAACACACCCGGTTCCATCGGCAAGGGCGTCACGTTGCTGTCGGCGGCCCCATCTCTGGACGCTGCCGACATCGAGGCGGCCCGCAAGCTGCTCACCCCGCTCGGCCTCGTGGAAGGCCCGATGGACGAGAAAACCATGGTTGCCGCGACCGGCATTTCCGGCTGCGGCCCGGCCTATGTCTTTCTGCTGGCAGAAGTGATGGCTGAGGCGGGGGAGGCCGAAGGCGTGCCCAAGGACATGGCCGCACGCCTTGCCATCGAGACGATCATCGGCGCGGCGGCCCTGATGGAGCAATCCGGACAGACTCCGAACGAACTCAGAAAAATGGTCACTTCCCCCGGCGGCATCACCCAGGCCGCCCTTGACATCCTCATGGATGACGGTGGGATGCCTATCTTGATGAGGAAGGCCCTACGCGCCGCTGTAACTCGCGACCGGGAGCTTTCCAGAGAGCCGGACTAGAGGACCACGACCAGATGACGACGCAGGCAGGCATACTGGATAAAGGCCTGCTCGCCGCTTTGGGCCTCGCCGCCGATACGCCCTGGGCCGATCTGACGCTCGCGGACATTGCAGGCGCTGTCGGGATCAATTTGTCCGAGTTTCATGGTCTTGCCGGCAAGGATGACCTTGCCGCACATGCCGATCCCTATTTCGACAAGGCCATGTCGGAAGAGGGGGTATCGCGCGACGAGAGCCCGCGTGAGCGCCTGTTCGATGTCATTATGCTGCGTTTCGAAGCGATGGAAGCGCACCGCGCCGGCCTCATGTCCCTGATGACCTATCGTGACCGGACGCCGTCGCTCTTGCTCACCCTGCCGCTGGCCCGCAAGCGCAGCGCGGACTGGGCGCTCGTTTCGGCCGGGCTCGACAATCGGTCCGGCGCGCCGGCCGGGCTGAAATCCGTCGCCATCGGCTATGTGATCGCCAAGGCTGAACGCGCCTGGCGCAAGGAAACCAGCGGAGATTTCGCACTCACCATGGCCGCGCTCGACCGCGGCCTGCGCGACGCCGAAGACCGCATGAAGCAGCTGCAGCGCTTCACCGGCTGGGGAAAAAATAAAACACGGCAGGACAACACTGCCGACGAGGAAACGAAACCGGAGGAAACATGAATGAGCCGACCAGGCCTCGACGCGGACCCGCTCTCACTCGGAGCGGAATGGTTCAATGCGCTATTTGAAGAAATCGGCATTGATGCCGAAGTCGCCAGCCTCACCGCGAAATCCATCGGGACCGGCCAGATCGGCGAGAATGTCCGTTTCGTGTTCGACTATGCCCGCAAGGGCGCGAATGCGCCGGCGACGCTGGTTGGCAAATTTCCATCCGACAGCCCTGAAAGCCTGATGACGGCCAAGCTGCTTGGTCATTATGAGCGCGAAGTGAAATTCTATCGCACCTTCCCGAAAGTGGCGGGCGTGATTACACCGGCGGCGTTTTACACCGACTATGATGCAGACACGAACCGGTTTGCCCTGATCATGGAAGACATGGCGCCCTCCGAGCAGGGCGACCAGCTGCAGGGGTGCAGCGTGGCCGAAGCCGAGCGGGCGCTGTCGGCGGCGGCCGTGCTGCATGCGGCGCACTGGAATGACCCGTCGCTCGACAATTATGCCTGGTTGCAGGGCAGTGAATTGGCCCCGCCGCCCGCACTTGGCCCGGAAGCGGTGTCCGGCCTGTGGCAGGGCTTCAAGGAGCGGTATGGTAAAAGGCTGGAGGCGGCCGACATCCTTGTAGGCGATGCCTATGCGGCCGCACTCCCGGCCTGGAGCGAGGGCTATGATGGCCCGCACGCGCTGACGCACAATGATTTCCGGCTCGACAATATGCTGTTTGGCACCGAGTCCGCCCCCAAGCCACTGGCTGTCGTGGACTGGCAAACGGTCGGCAAGGGCGCCCCGGCGGGGGATGTTGCCTATTTCATCGGCGCGGGCCTGACTCGCGAGGACCGGCCCAGGCATGAGCAGGCATTGCTCAGCTATTATCATGCCCGTCTGACGGAAGAGGGCATCACCGATTATTCGTTCGATGAGCTCTACCGGCATTATCGCTGGTTCAGTTTCTATGGAATGTCGGTGGCCTTCGGGGCGGCGATGCTGGTGAAACAGACCGAGCGGGGCGACGAGATGTTCCTCACCATGTTGCGCCGTCATGCGGGTCAGGCACGGGACAATGACGCGCTGGCATTGCTGGCGTAATCCGGTTGTAAATTATATTTTCTGTAATGAATCCAGCTGATTCCCGGCGATTGTCCCGGCCCGGTACAGCTTTACAAACATTCTTCTAACCGGGGGAGTGAAACTGACGAGGTCGCTTATGCCTCGGCTTAAAACCCACACTGTATGTTGGATGACATGGCGCCCGGAGAAGCCGGGCAGTCCTGTCACGACAACAAGAATGGTGTGGACATGGAACAGCACAATGCACGTAACCTCAGCGTCCCGGGCCCGGATGGCCAGATGCTGACCCTGGCGGATCTTCCGTCACCCAACATTTCCCGTTGGGTCACTCGTCGCAAGGCTGAAGTCGTTGCAGCAGTTTCCGGCGGTCTTCTGACCCGCAAGGCAGCCTGCGATCGCTACAGCCTGAGCGACGAAGAATTCGAGACCTGGGAGAAGCTTTACTCCCGTCACGGAACCAAGGGTCTGCGGACCACCCGTCTGCAGCAATATCGCCGCTAGGACGGTTTACGGTTAACGGAATCCTTTCCGTTAAACACAAATTTACACGCCAGCGCCTATCAATGGTCCTGAATGCCGGAAATGTACCCGGCACCGGGAGTTGCTGATGGACCACAGGCTTGCGAAATTCCAAGGCAGCGCGATGCTCTCCACACGAGCAGTCGCGCTGTTTGCGCTTGTGATCGCAGGCGTGCTGGGCAGCTGGCGTGCCAGCGACCTGTTCACCCAGCCGGTTGAGGCTTGGGTGCCGGGCTCCGCCGTCGAGGCCTCCCTGATGGGCATCCTCGAACCTGTGGCCGGCAAGGGGAACATCCGCCTGTCGGTAATGGGCGATGGCAGCTCTGGCCGGTCGGTCCTGATCCTGCTGGCCTCCGATGCGAGCGAGACTGCTCCCACCCTGCAACGCCTCGCAATGTCGGCCATCCTGCTCTCGCCGGAAGCCGGTGACCAATTGATCATCGAACAAGCCGATTTTGCGCGCGGCGTCGCCGGGCGCCCCGATGCAGCCGGCTGGACCGAACTTGGGCTCTATGCGCTGCTCTGCGGCCTGCTGGCCTGGGTCGGGTTTCGCGCTCCGCTTGAGGCCGCGCCGGAAGGCAAGGGCGCTGGTGCGCCTGACGAGCGAAAGCCCGCGCGCGCCGAGTCTACAGATATCATTCCTGGCCCCAAGCTTCGTCCTGTTCGCCAACCTGACCCGGATGCCGCGTCCTTGGTCCGGAAAGACCCGGCCCGTACAGCCTCGATCCTGCGCAGCTGGATGCGCGGTGAAGGAGACGCCGCATGAGCGCGCTGGCGATTGCCCGTCCGAGCGGTACTGCCGGCCTCGCCCGGTCCGCCCGTCTGATGCGCGCGCTTGGCCCGGAAGCCGCCCCGGTCTGGAACGAATTGAGCCCGCAGGAAGCCCGCGCCCTGTCGGCGGCGATGGACGCGCTCGAAGATGATCTTCGCGATGAGGCAGACACGCTGGCGAGCTACAAGCAGGCGCATGAGCGCACCGGCGCGCAAGCCGCGTCCGACGCGCCGGTCTGGGCGAAAGTGTCCGACATGGAAACACGCGACCTGTTGCAACTGGCGCAAGGCCAACACCCCCAGGCGCTTGCCCTGATGCTGTCGCGCCTGGATGGCAAGGCCTCTGCACGCCTCCTGAAAGCCATTGAGAAACCTGTTGCCGTCGACGTGATGCAACGCCTGCTGCATCTCGGCCCTGCCCATGCCAGCGCAATCGCCGCCCTTGAAGCCTCTGTATCGGCCTGGATGACAAGTGCTGCGCCAGCTGCGCGCACCGGGGGCCATGAAGGCGTCGCCCGCATCTTCGACCGGATGGACAGCCGCGCGGAGCAGAGTCTCTTGTCTGCGCTCGAATCCGCCGTGCCGGGAGCCGGCGAGCGGGTCCGCGCGCTGATGTTCACCTTTGATGATCTCGCCCATCTCGACGCCGGCGGCCTGCAGACCTTGCTGTCTGCTGCGGATCGGACGCGCCTGACCTATGCGCTGAAAGGCGCCCGCGAGGAAACCCGCGCGGCTTTCTTCCGCAACATGACGCAACGCGCCGGCGAATTGCTGCGCGAGGAAATCGACATGCTCGGCGCGGTGCGCCGCAGCGAGATCGAGACTGCCCGGATGGAACTGGTCGATCTGGCCCGTGCCCTGATTGAGCGCGGAGATATTCGCGCCGGACGCCCGCAAGACGAGGACGAACTCGTCGAATGATCCATCGCGCCGTCAAATCCGTGACCCCTTTCGATTTCCGCAGCGATTTCAGCGCGCGCGCGCCGGCCCCGGTCGAGATCGACCCGCCCGTGAAACTGACCACGCCGGAATTGCTGGACATGCTGGCCGAAGCCCGGGCCGAAGGTGCCGCCTCCGTACGGACGGAAGAGGCCCGCGCGGAGACCGAACGCTTGCAAGGCGTCACGAATGCGCTCAACGAGGCGCTCGCCAATCTCGTGGCGCTGACCGGCCATCTGGAGGCCTGCGCGTATGACGAGGGTTTCAGTGACCGGGCCCATGCGTTAATAAGGGCTACAGCCCGTACCATTCTCGACGGGCAGGGCGATCTGTTCGATGCCCAGCAATCCCTGAAGCGTGTTGCACCTGAAGGAAAGCCATGACTGATTCTGCCAATCCCGCGCTGAAGAAAAGCCTGATGGATGTGCCTGTCCGGGTGGATGTGGTTCTCGGCGAAATGCGCATGCCGATCGAGGAATTGATGGCGATGGCCGAAGGCGACATCGTGGCGCTGGAGCGCCACACCGATGAGCCGGTCGATATCTACCTGTCGGATCGCCTGATGGCGCGGGGCAAGCTGGTCATTGCCGATGGCCAATTGGGCGTGACCCTGTCGGAAATCATCGACGATCGCGCTGCTGCCTGACATTCAGGCAAATATCATTAAATCCCTGCAACACCGTCCAATTCCTAACGGAAGAAAGGAAGTTGTTAACCTTTCACGGTGTTAACTGCCTCCAACGGAAGCATGTCCTGCCGGCCTATTGGGGTGGCAATCGGCGGGGTGATCAACACAAAGGGAACATGCAGACATGCGCATGAAGATGTTCGCCGCGGAGTCCCTTGAGGCCGCCAAAGCGATGATTTTTGCCGAAATGGGAGCTGACGCCGTCATCCTGTCCGAACGGGAGATCGAGGGTGGGGTGGAAGTTCGCGCGGCAACCGACAAACTTGGAGGCGGCGTGGTTCCAAGCGAGCCGCTGTTCCTGCGAGAGGCGCGCGGCGCCGGACATGGCCGCGGATCCGAAAACCCCCTCTACAGTCGTGTGCGCGATGCCCTTCTGTGGCATGGCGCCCCCAAACGCTTTGCCGAGCGTGTGGCGCATGAAGGCGCTGGCCAGAACGCCATTCCGGGCGATTCGCCAGAGGAATCGATTGCCGCCGGACTTGAGCGCATCGTGACCTGCGACCCCATTGCGGCGCGCATGGAAAGAGACATCATCCTGGTTGGTCCTCCGGGGCATGGCCGCACCGCAACGGCTGCCAAGCTGACCCGCCGCGCCGCCGTGGCCCGCACGGCCATCCTGCCGGTAGCAGCAGACCTTGACGGCACGGCCGGTGGCGCACAGCTGGCCGCCTATCTGGAGCAGGAGCGGGGCCAGATCCGCACCGCCTCCACGCCGGATGCCTTGTTCGACATGCTGCGCGCCGCGCGCGACGCCGGACATCGCTGCGTTATCGACCTGCCCTCGATCAATCCATTCGATCAGGACGACATGGACAGCCTGCAGGACCTCATTCAGGTCGTGCGCGCCGAGCCTGTGCTCGTCATGTCGGCCGAAGGCCATCCCGAAGATCAGGCGGATTCAGCCCGTATCTTTGCCCGCGCCGGCATTCGCCGCGCGATCCTTACCAAACTCGATATCGCCCGCAGACGGGGAGGGGCCATCTCCGCCCTGTCCTCGGCGGGTATCGCCTTCTCGCACCTTGCCGTTACGCCTTTCATCGGCGGCGGACTGGTGCCGGCAGCGCCCTCCCGGTTGGCTGCCTTGTTGATGGAAGACGCCCCAGGCGATGTCATCGCCCTGAAAGGAGCTGCGTAGACTTATGAGCTTCATGCTTCGAAAATCGCAGGAACGGCCGTCCCAACGACCGACTCCGCGCGTCGCGCCAGCCTCGATCATTGCCGTTGCCAGTGGCAAGGGCGGTGTTGGCAAGACTTTCATGGCCATCACGCTGGCCTCCGCATTCGCACAGGCCGGCAAGCGCACGCTGCTGGTGGATGGCGACCTTGGCCTGGCCAATGTCGATGTCCAGCTGGGCATCGCGCCGGAAACGGACCTCGCGGCGGTGATCGCTGGCTGGGTCGAACTGGATGATGCCGTGACGCCGGTTGATGGCGGCGCGGCGGATGGCGGCTTTGATGTGCTGCCGGGCCGATCCGGCTCCGGTGCGCTGGCTGAGCTGCCCCCCGAAGAAGTTGCCCGCCTCGCCGCGGGCCTGTCTGCTTTGGCACTGCAATACGATCAGGTGGTTGTCGATCTCGGTGCCGGGATCGAAGCGAACTGCATGCGCCTCGCACGGGCCGCCGACAAGGCGCTCATGGTCATCACCGACGAGCCGACCTCGATGACGGATGCGTATGCGTTCATCAAGGTCCTGCGCGGCTATGCGCCGAACGTCGAACCCGTCATCTGCATCAACCAGGCCGAGTCCCGGGCCGCAGGGCAGCGCACCTATGAAGCGATTGCCCGCGCCTGTCAGACATTCCTCGGCTTCCGGCCTCACCTGGCAGGGACCGTGATGCGGGATCCGAAGGTGCGCGATGCGATCCGCTGCCAGAAGACGCTGATCTCCACAGACCAGCAGGCACAGCCGATCCAGGACGCAATCGCCATTTCACAGATGCTGATTGGTAGCCGCCAGGGTGCTGATCTTGGCTATTAATCTGTGTGAAGAAAGTAGAAGTTTTGGGGGCGGATCGTACGGCTTGTTAACCTTCGTTAAAGGAACAGCCCGTAGGATTCACATTGACAGGAAATGCGGCTAGCTTGGTCGTAATAATGATTCGGGAGACGAGAGATGCGCGTCCTGCTGATTGAAGACGATAGTGCGGTGGCTCGTTCCATCGAGTTGATGCTGAAGGCTGCAGGCTTCAACATCTACACCACCGACCTCGGCGAAGAGGGCGTGGATCTTGGCAAAGTGTATGAGTACGACATGATCGTGCTCGACCTCTCCCTGCCTGATATTTCCGGGTACGAAGTGCTCAAACAGCTTCGCATGGGCCGTGTGAACACGCCTGTGATGATCCTTTCCGGCAATCCGGACATTGAAGCGAAGGTGAAGACGCTCGGCTACGGCGCCGACGACTATCTCACCAAGCCGTTCAACAAGGACGAGCTGATTGCCCGCATCACCGCCATTGTGCGCCGCTCCAAAGGCCATGCCGAAAGCGTGATCCGCACGGGTGAAATCATCGTCAATCTGGATGCCAAGACGGTGGAAGTGGACGAAGAGCGCGTTCACCTGACCGGCAAGGAATACCAGATGTTCGAGCTGCTCTCCCTCCGGAAGGGCACGACGCTGACCAAGGAAATGTTCCTCAACCACCTCTATGGCGGTATGGACGAGCCGGAACTGAAGATCATCGACGTCTTCATCTGCAAACTGCGCAAGAAGCTGCAGAATGCCACCAATGGCAACCACTATATCGAGACGGTCTGGGGCCGCGGCTATGTGCTGCGGGATCCGCGTCCAAGCTCGAAGACGGCGGAAGTCGAAGAGGCGGCCTGACGCCCAGAGTTTTGAAGCTTTAAGAGTGCTTCCCGAACCCCGGCCGAAAGGTCGGGGTTTTTGTTTTTCGTGATGTTGCTTTCGCACGTTGGTGCTTGCAACCGCGGGCAAATAGCTGACATTGGGGCCCATGTCCCAGAATTCTGCCGGCCCTGAAATCCTTCGCCTGATTGAGCTGATCTCGCGCCTGCCGGGCCTCGGGCCCCGGTCTGCGCGCCGCGTTGCCCTGTTCCTGTTGAAGCGCCGCGACACATTGCTGAAACCGCTGGCCGACGCGCTGGCAGAGGCGGGCGAGAAGATCGAGCGGTGCAAGGTCTGCGGGAATTTCGATACGGTCCAGCCCTGCGCAGTGTGCCAGGCCGATGGGCGCGATGACGCGCTCGTCTGCGTGGTCGAGGATGTGCCGGATCTCTGGGCGCTGGAACGTGGCGGCGCGTTTCGCGGCCGCTATCACGTGCTTGGCGGGGTCCTCTCCGCCATTGACGGGATCACGCCGGACGATCTGAACATTCCGTCCCTGGTCGCGCGGGTCGAGGCCGGCGGTATCCGTGAGGTGATCCTGGCGCTGAACGCCACGGTCGATGGCCAGACCACGGCGCATTACGTGGCCGAGCTTCTCGAAGGGAAGGGGGTCAGCGTCACGCGGCTTGCGCATGGCGTCCCGGTGGGCGGCGAACTCGACCATCTCGATGATGGCACGCTCGCCGCCGCCCTCCGGTCACGCCGGGATATCTAGCGGCGGTTATTCCGCTTCGGCTTCGGTAACATCCACACGGAAGATGCCGTCGAAATCCTTCGTCGCCACATAGAGGTGGCCATCCGGGCCCTGCACCACGTCGCGGATCGGGTATTCCCCGTCGAACAGGGATTGCTTGCCGACGACTTCGCCATTCTCCATGTCGATCCGGGTCAGCTCGAGGCCAGCCGGGCCGTTCATGCCACCGGTGAACAGGTCGCCCTTCCAGCCGGGATAGACATCGCTGGTCAGCATGACGAGGCCGGAAGGGGCAATCGATGGCACCCAATAGGTCAGGGGCTGGGCCATGCCCTCGGCTTCGGTCTTGTTGGTGATGATGGTGCCGTCATAGTTTACGCCATAGGTGATTTCCGGCCAGCCATAATTCGTGCCCGGCGTGACGAGGTTGAGTTCGTCGCCCCCTTTGGGGCCGTGCTCGGTCTCGTACAACGTGCCGGTGGCGGCATCATAGTAGAGACCCTGGACGTTGCGGTGGCCATACGACCAGACCGCAGGTGCGCCGGCCTCGCCATCGGCAAACGGGTTGTCGGCCGGGATCGAACCATCGCTATTGATGCGGACGATCTTGCCGTGCGTGATCGAGGGGTCTTGCGAATCCTTCATGTATTTGAAGCCCTCGCCGAGCGAGACGAACAAGGTGCCGTCATTCGCAAATTGCAGGCGCGAGCCAAAATGATAGGCCGTGTCACGCCGGTCGGCCCAGAAGATTTCCTCGACATTTTCCAGCGCGCTGGAATCGTCGCTGAGGCGGCCCTTGATGACGGCAGCGGCATTCGCGGCGTCATCTCCCTTGGAGTAGGAGATATAGACCATGCGATTGGTCTCGAAGTCCGGATCGAGCACGAGGCCGAGATATCCGCCCTGTCCCTCGATATAGGCCTCCGGCAGGCCCGTCACGGGCGTCGCTGTGCCCGCTCCGCCAGCCACGAATTTCAGGCCGCCTTCCTTCTCGGTGAAGAGCAGGTCGCCATTCGGCAGGAAAGCGAGGCCCCAGGGCCATTCGGTCTCGGTCACGACGGGGGTGAGCTTCACCTCGAAATCACTTGTGGCGACAGGGGTGGTTTCAGCCGGCCCTCCGCAGGCGGCAATAAGCAGGGCGAGCGGAACAAGGGGGGTAAGATGGCGCATCAGGCGTCCTCCGGTTTGGGGCAGGGCAGTCTGGCGGGATAATAGGGCGCGGCTCCGGAATGGCCAAACAAAAAGGGCGGCCTCGAAAGGCCGCCCTCCTGATTGGGTGTGGTCCGGGCTTACCAGGACTTCTTGACGGTGATGCCGTACAGGGCCGGTTCCGTCAGGAACGCATTGGTGAACAGGCCGGAAGAATCATCGGTCAGGTACGTGCCGGTGATGACTTCCTCATCGGTCAAATTCTTGGCGAAGACTTCCACGCCCCATCCGCTTTGGTCATTGTTGAGCAGGATGGAGAGGTTGACGTTGGACCAGGACTCCAACTCGTCGCGCGAGGTGTTCCAGATCCGGCTATAGCTGTCGGACTGCATGTAGTAGTCGCCACGGATCGTGAGATTCCAATCCGAATTGTTGACCGCGTGGAATGTGTATTCCGCGGCGAGGTTCAGCGTCATGTCCGGGGCACCCGGCATGCTGTTGCCGTCCAGATTCTTCGCGTCGCCTTCGATCGGCTGCAGGGCAGTCGCCGTTTGCGTGTCACCATTGGAGTCCGTGTAGGTCACCGTCACGCCATCAAGGCCGAAGGCGGCTTCCTGTCCGGCGAATGCGCCTGTGCAGAGGCCCAGCGTGGAGCCTGGTGCGAGCAAGCCGCCCTGAATGGCTCCCAGCACTGTGGCATAGCCCTGAGCGGACACGACACAGTTCGAATAGGTGCTGGAATTCTTCAGCGTGACGAGGTCAGCTCGGCCATTGGATCGGTCGAGCACGTCGATGCCGTAGGTGTCCACGACTTCCGCATTCAGCAGGCCGAGATTGGCCGTCAGCAGCCAATTGTCTGCTGGCGTCCAGAGGGCTTCCATTTCGAAGCCCTGAAGCTCAGCGTCCACGTTGATGTTCACCGACGAGCGGTTGATGATCTGCGTGATCTGATAGCCTTCATAATCATACATGAAGCCGGTCAGGTTCAGCTGGGCCGTGCCACCCGCAAAAGTGTTCTTCGTACCGATTTCATACGAGTTGATGAATTCCGGATCGAAGGTCTGCGGGAACAGGTTCGCCCCTGCAGGCTGCGGCGGGTTGAGGCCGCCGCCCTTGTAGCCCTTGGAGTAGAAGCCGTAGATCAGCGTGTCGTCGGTAAAGTTGAGATCGGTAGACCAGTCGAAACCGATACGTCCGGTGACTTCCTGGAAGTCGGCCTTCAGGATGCCCTGAGCCTCCCGAGGATCAGCACCGGCTGGCTGCGGTGTGAACAGGGACGTTGGAATGATCTGCTGTTCCTTCTGGTCGTCCGTATAGCGAAGGCCGAGCGTCAGCTGCAGATCGTCCGTGACGTCGTAATAGCCTTCCCCGAAGACGGCGAAGGATTCCAGCTTGTACGGAGACAGGGAGCGGTAATAGTTGCCGCCATCGCCGTCCAGGGTGAGGTCGAACAGGGACGCGCCCGGAGACGAGGTCGATCCGCTGTCGAGGGGAACATTCCCGCCGAAGAGGGCGCCGCCGGCTGCGTTGTTGATCTGTGTCAGCGCAGTCAGCGCGTTCGACAGGACGTAGTAGCCATCAGATGGGTTGAAGGCATCCACGGATTCGAAGTTAACCGAGATGGCACCCAGATTGAAGTTGAACCGGCCGTCAAAGTCCGACTGCAGACGAAGCTCGTGGCTGGTCTGCTCGCTGTCGGCGCCTGACATGTCGAAGGTCCGGAAGACATTCGATGTGCCAAGTTCCGGATCGCTCACCACGCCGCCCGGGAAGAGCAGTGGATAGAGCGGTGCCAGGGCCGGGTTGATGAACGGTCCGGCAGTGGCGTTGAACTCGATGGTCGGGGCGACCTTGTTATAGTCCTCGATGGAAATGATCGAGCTGTCGGAATAGCTGCCGAGATAGGTCAGCAGGAGATTGTCGCCAATGTCGGCTTCAGCCTTCCAGGAGTAGAGCGTCTGCTCGGCCTGGTATTTCGGGTCGAAGGCCGATTCGATCGTGCGCAGATCGGCAATGGCCGGATCGAGATAGGCATCGCCATTCAGCAGGCCGGCGAAGATACCGAGACCGCCTGCCAGTGTGGCTTGCGAATTCACACGGTCCTTGGACTGGTCAAGCGGTGCGTCCACACAGCCGACAGAGGTCGCCAGCTGGTCGACGGCGGAGACCGGGACGCCCATGAAGCTGTCGAAACCCGTATCCTTCTTACAGATCTGCTTGCCGGAGCGCAGGCGGGCATCGTCTTCCTCGAAATGCTCGACAGACACCCAACCGCGGGCCCAGTCGGTTGGCTCGACCGCAAAGGTCGCGCGGAAGCTGTAGAGATCGCGGTCATCGACATCATTGCCGGTGACGAGATTGTCCACATAGCCGTCGCGGCTCAGATACGAGCCTGCCAGGCGCAGGGCAGCATTCTCGCCCACGGGCAGGTTGAGCATGCCCTTGCCTTTGAACGTGTTGTAATTGCCATAGGTCAGCTCGGCATCTGCCTGGAATTCGCCCAGCACGGGCTTGGCGGTGATGAGGTTGAACACGCCGCCGGTGGCGTTGCGTCCATAAAGCGTACCTTGCGGGCCACGCAGGACCTCGACGCGCTCGACATCATAGAACTCGGCTTCGAAGAGGCGGTTGGCGGTGAGCGGAATATCGTTCTGGTGGATGCCCACGCCGGCATCCCCGGACTGTGCAACCACGTCGGCGCCAATGCCGCGGATCTTGAAGTTGAACGAGGTGAAGTTGCCCTTGGTGAAGCTGACGTTCGGGATGGACTTCACGAGGTCAGGGCCGCCTGACAGCTGCAGCCGTTCCAGGGCATCTTCGTCGAATGCCGAAACCGCGATCGGAACGTCCTGAATGGATTCTTCCGTCTTCTGGGTCGTCACCGTGACCGTCGAAAGGGTCCGGGGTGACTCATCGGCCTCTTCCTGGGCAATAGCGACAGGTGCCGCAAGTCCAACCACGAGGGCGGATGCCCCAGCCAGCCAGACGGATTTCGAGTGTCTGATATTTCGCATGTTTTGTTTCCTCCCCTCGGGCCGCTTTAGTGCATGCCTCGAGCAATTTTAGCCGAGCCGGCCTCTTTGCGGGCCTGCTTCAAGTATCATCTGAATGCATTCGTGACGGGTCTGTCAACATGACGCTGGGGTAATGAGGGCTTTTAAAATCCGGGTGTCAAAAATGTAACGCCCCTGCTTGGCCGCCCCTCCCATGCCTGTTACAGGCGCAGGCATGTCACATTCTTCCACATCCGCGCTTGTGCTGTTTTCCGGGGGGCAGGATTCCACGACCTGTCTGGCCTGGGCGCTTTCCCGATTCGACCGGGTCGAAACGGTCGGCTTCGACTATGGCCAGCGCCACCGGATCGAACTGGAATGCCGCGACACGATCCGGCAGGGACTGGCGGCTCTGAATGGCGACTGGAAGACCCGTCTTGGGCCGGACCATATGCTGGATGCAACGGTGCTGAAATCGCTTGGCGAGACCGCCATGACACATGATGTCAGCATCGAGATGACCGAAGCGGGCCTGCCATCCACCTTCGTGCCGGGCCGCAACCTCCTGTTCCTGACCCTGGCGGGCGCTCTGGCCAGTCGCCGGGGCATTTCGGTTCTGGTCGGCGGCATGTGCGAAACCGACTATTCCGGTTATCCGGACTGCCGGGCTGCGACGATGGCGGCGCAAGCCGAGACATTGCGGCTGGGCCTGGATGTTCCGATGCAGATCGACACGCCGCTGATGTATATTGACAAGGCAGGGACGTGGGCGCTGGCGGACGAGCTGGGCGGACAGGCCCTGGTCGATCTGATCGCGGAAGATACCCATACGTGTTACCTTGGCGAGCGCGGCCAGCGGCATGTATGGGGCTATGGCTGTGGGGAGTGCCCGGCCTGCGAGCTGCGGGCAAGGGGCTGGGAGCGCTGGAAAACCGGCGCCTGAGACCCTATTTCTCTTGCAGAAGAAACAGCCATATCAACTGGACTTGTCAGGCTTTTTCCAGCAATTGGAGCCCCAATCCGCGCCTCGGGCAATGACTGGGGCCGGCCAGCACGAGACTTGAACGAAATCCGATGACGACACAGACCGACCAGACCAGCACATCCCCCGCGGCGACCAGCCCGGAAGGCCGCGTGTTTGCGATCTCGAAATCGGTGAATTTCGAGGCTGCGCACTATATGGGCGGCAAGCCCGAAGGCCACCCATACCGGAATGTGCATGGCCATTCCTTCGTGCTGGAAGCGACGGTCGCCGGAACGGTGAAGCCGGGCGAGCAATGGGTCGAGGATTTCTCGCACCTGACCGCCTGCCTGCAGGCTACGGCCGCCAAGCTCGACCACAAGCTGTTGAACGATATTGAAGGGCTTGAAGTGCCGACGCTGGAGCGGATCTGCCTCTGGGCAGCGGCCGACCTCAAAACCGGCCTGCCGGGCCTGACGAAAGTCGCCATTTCCCGGCCAAGCCTGAATGAACGCTGCGAGCTGGTTCTCTAGCTGCCGGACGGCGTACCCGCCGTCAGCTCTTTCACGAATTTGCGGGCAAACCGGTCAGACGCGCGCTTGGCGTCCTGCCAGGTCGAGATACCGGCATACCGGATATCATTCTCGTACCAGTCATAGGTCAGCTCGCCGGTGGCGTTGCCGCTGGCATCGAAAGCCGTGGCCGACAGTTTCATGCCGCCAATGCTTTTCGAGCCGCCATAATCGAGGCCGGGCGTGTCGCCCAGCTGCTTGAAGGTCGGCTTGTTGGGCTTGGCATCCAGAATGGTCACGTCGATGCGCGCAATGTCGAGCCCGGCCTTTTCGAGTTCGCGGGTCAGGTCTTCCTGCACTTCCTCGATCAGGTAATCGGCTTCGCGCATGCCGTATTCGTCATTCAGCTCCTCGGTGAATTCCGGGCTGAAGGTAACATTGATCTCACCTGCGAGCGCCGCCGGGGCGGCCAGCAAGGCAAGGGCGGCGAGGGGAACAAGTCGTTTCATTGGAATATCTCCACAACTGCTATGATCCCAGTATAACACGCCGCCCGTGCCCGCAGAAGTCACAGGCCTGTGAAGGTCACTCAAACCGTGTCGACGAAGACGATCTCTGCGTCGGCGATGCCTTTCAGCGTCAGGCTCTCTGCGCCGGTGATCGCGGCGCCGTCGCGGCCGTTCAGCACCGTGCCGTTCAGCTCGACCGAGCCGGCGGCGAGCACGAGATAGCCGTGGCGGCCGTCCTTGACCTCATAGGTCAGGGTCTCGCCTTCCTTCAGCGTCGCGCCAAGCACATTGGCGTCCTGGTTGATGACGAGGCTGTCTTCCTCGCCGCCGCCAGAGGCGAGAACCGTCCATTTGCCGGAGCGTTCGCCTTTCGGGAATTTCCGCGCGCCCCAGCCGGGCTTGCCACCGGCGAGGCGGGGCAGGATCCAGATCTGAAACAGCGTGGTCTCTTCATCCTCGGCATTCCATTCCGAATGCTGCACGCCATCCCCGGCGCTCATCACCTGAACGTCGCCCGCCTCGGTGCGGCCAGTATTGCCCAGGGAATCCTTGTGCGTGATCGCGCCTGTGCGGACATAGGTGATGATTTCCATCGACTGGTGCCCATGCGGCGGGAAGCCGGTATGCGGCTGGATCGTGTCGTCATTCCAGACGCGGAGGGCACCTTCACCCATCCGCTTCGGGTCGTGATATCCGGAAAAGGAGAAATGGTAATTGGCATTCAGCCAGTCATTCTTGAACCGGCCGAGCTCCTTGAAGGGTCTGTGTTCAATCATGGCGATATCCTTTCGCGCTCGTGTGTTGCAGCGAATATGACGCTTTCCCGTCGGGCCTGTAGGTGACGGCGAGCCATCACACCTATGCATGCTGTGCATAAGTGGAAACGGGCGGAAATCCCGCTAGGTTCCGGCCCTGATGACCTTGCCGATTGTTCACCATGCCGATTATGACGCGAAATCCGTCGCCGATGACCATCGCTTCCCGATGCGCAAATATGCGCTCGTGGCCGAGTTGCTGCGCGAAGCCGGGCACAGTTTCATCCTGCCCGAAGCTGCGCCGGAGGACTGGCTGCAGCTGGCGCATGACGAGGCCTATGTCAGCGCCATCATGACCCAGACGCTGGAGGCGAAAGCGGCGCGTAAGGTCGGCTTCGAGATCACGCCTGCGATTGCCCGGCGGTCTGCAGCCTCGGTCGGCGGCACGTGCCTTGCCGCGCGCCTTGCGCTGGAGCAGGGGGCGGCGGTGAACCTGGCCGGCGGCAGCCACCATGCCGGACCCGAAGGCGGCGCAGGTTTCTGCGTGTTCAATGATGTGGGCGTGGCGGGCAAGCTGCTGCTGGACACAAAGGAAGTGCGCCGCGTCGCTGTCATTGATTGCGATGTCCATCAGGGCGACGGCACGGCGCTGATCTTCCGCTATGACCCGCGCGTCTTCACCGCTTCGCTGCATTGCGAGCAGAACTGGCCGCGCGAGAAGCCGCCCTCTGATCTGGACATGGGTCTGGCAAAGGGAACCGGTGACGCGGCCTATCTGGCCGCGCTGGAAGACCTGGTCGAGGCCGCGCTCGGCACATCGCCGGATATCGTCTTCTACAATGCCGGGGTCGATCCGCATGCAGAAGACCGGCTGGGCCTTTTGTCCCTCAGCGATGACGGCTTGCGGGCGCGGGACGTGTTCGTGGCGCGGGCTTGCCGCTCAGCCGGCATCCCGCTCTGCGGCGTCCTCGGCGGCGGCTATGCCAGCGACGCCCGCGCTGTCGCCCGCCGCCATACGTTTCTGGTCGAGGCGCTGCGTGTGGCTGCGTGAAGGCACCTGTGCTCTTGCCCCGACTCACTTGCGTCGCCACAAGAGGCAGATGCCTGCCCAGCCAACTCTTGACGATGCCCGCGCGCTTCTGAAGCGTGTCTATGGCTATGACGCCTTCCGGGGGCTGCAGGAGGATGTGATCGCCGACACGCTGGCGGGCAAGGATGGCCTCGCCGTGCTGCCGACCGGCGGCGGGAAGTCGCTTTGCTACCAGATCCCGGCCTTGTTGCGTGATGGCATTGGCATTGTCGTCTCGCCCCTGATCGCGCTGATGGCGGATCAGGTGGACGCGCTCAAACAAGTCGGCGTGCGCGCCGAGCGGCTGGACTCCTCGATGGACTTCAATGCCCGCGCCGAAGCGCTAGAGGCGGCCGCGCGCGGCGAGATGGATCTGCTCTATGTCTCGCCCGAAGGCATGGGCACGGGGCTGGCCCAGCGGCTTGCCCAGATGAAGGTTTCGCTGATCGCCGTGGACGAGGCCCACTGTGTCAGCCAATGGGGCCATGATTTCCGGCCGGACTATCGCGCGCTCGGGCGGTTGAAGGATCTGTTCCCCGGCGTGCCGCGCCTTGCCGTGACCGCCACGGCCGACACGCGCACGCGCGACGACATCCTTGCCCAGCTGGACCTGACCAAACCGGCCGTCCATGTGGCGAGCTTCGACCGGCCCAATCTCGCCCTCGCCGCAGAGCCCAAGGAAGGCAACCGTGCCCAGCGCGTCGTCTCCCTCGTCAAGGCGCGACCGGGCTTGTCCGGCATTGTCTATGCTGCGACCCGCAACGCCACCGAAGACCTCGCCGAGGCCATCGAACGTGCGGGCATAACGGCGCTCGCCTATCATGCGGGGCTTGATGCCGATGTGCGGGCCGAGCGCCAGCGGCGCTTCCTGCTGGAAGATGGCCTCGTCATGTGCGCCACCGTCGCCTTCGGCATGGGCGTCGACAAGCCGGATGTGCGCTTCGTCATCCATGCCGATCCACCGAAGACGATGGAAGCTTATTGGCAGGAAGTCGGCCGCGCAGGCCGCGACGGCGAGCCCGCCGAGGGCGTCGCGCTCTATGGGCCCGCCGACATGCGCCGCTCGCTCAGCTGGACCTATGAGGGCGACGCGCCCGAAGCGGTCAAGCGCGTGCAGATCACCAAGACCCGCCAGCTGTTTGCTTTCTTCGATGGCGATGAATGCCGCCGCGCCGCCGTGCGCCGGTATTTCGGGGAAGAGGGGGTCGGGGCCTGCGGCGCCTGCGACATTTGCCGGGGCGAGACGGGCGAGCCCTATGATGCGACCCGCTGGGCGCAGATGGCAGTCTCCGCCGTGCTGCGCTGCGGCCAGAAGATCGGGCGGGGCCGCCTGATCAATCATTTGCTCGGACAGGCCAAGGACAGTTTCGACGAGGAGCTTTCCACCCAGTCGACCTATGGCATCGGCAAGGACATGCCGAAACAGGGCTGGGGCCGCGTGTTCGATGCCTTGCTCTACGATGGCATGCTGGCCGAAGGCGGCGAGATGAACCGGCCGGCGGTCGTGGTGCCGGATGCCGAGGCCGCCCGCGCCCTGTTCCGGGCCGACCGCACCCTGATGCTGCGCGCTGACCCGGCCGCCACGCGAAAGCGCGCCAAGGGCAAGAGCCGCGTCGCCGCACAGGCCCTGGCCGACATGTCGGAACGCGACCAGGTGCTGTTCGACATGCTGCGCAGCTGGCGCACCGAAACCGCCAAGACGCGCGGCGTGCCGCCCTATGTCATCTTCCATGACCGCACCCTCGCCGAGATCGCCCGCGAGCGCCCCGTCGACGCCGACGAGCTGCGCCTGATCAGCGGCGTCGGCGAAAAAAAGGCCCAGCGCTACGCCGAAGACGTCTCGCGAATTGTGTCCGAGGCGGCCTAGCGGCCGTCAACGCTCCCGCAATTTCAATCCTTTCTGCAACCTGAAGTTAACGCCGTATTCCCTAAAAGGAGGTCGCCGGAGGTGTGACAGGAGGGCATTATGACGATCAGCCGGATGTGGCGCGGGGCGGTGCGCAAGTGTGTCTTGGGACTGGTTGCCAGCCTGCTCATCGTGGCCTGTGACAGGGCCGGGTCTCCCTATGTCGAGAGCGTAAAGGATTTGCCGAAGGGGTTTTTCCGGGTGCATGCCGACATTCGCGTCAAAGAGACGGGCGAGCTGGTGAAGCTCGATTATGTCGTGTCCTGCGGCGGCAAGGTGACAAACTGGACCTATACGACGCCTTCGGTGACATTCGGCATGGCGCCCCAGATCATGCTTGTGCCGACGCAATCGGGGGAGCTGATCGGGGCCCGCACGCCCGAAGTCTGCGATGCCTCCATGTGGGAGCCAAAACGCATCACGCCGAAAGGCAAGCCGGAAATCGTGCAGGAACGGGTGCCGGATGATTTCCTGCCCCTGTTGATGTGGTATCCGAACGCGGACGATATCGGCTTTGCCATCGGCTACCTGTCCGACAAGGCCTATGACAGCCCGTATGCAAAGATCGAGGTTCTGGACAGCGGCATCGCCAGATCCAGCCTCGAGGAATGGCGGGCCTGGCGGGAGAAAGCCGCTGCCGAGTTCGAACAGGTCGGCGTCCTGCCGGGACCGTGGGGCCACCAGATCCCCGGAACCATTTCCTCGTCCGTGAAATTGCATAAACGGCTACATGCCATAAATCATGGAAGACGCGTGGACACGGGCAAGTGCAATGCTGCGACGGTCCTATATCTGCCGGAGGATGCGAAATCCGAGATTCTGCCGCTCTTGCCGCAGAATGGTGCGCCCTGGGTGCCGTTGGAATATCTAAGTGACGAGACGCAGGATAGAATTCTGAACCTACTCGCAGGGTTGAAATTCAACGGCGTCTGGTGGGGCTATCATGGACAGATCGTGCGTGAGACTGGAATAAGGAAAGCGTCCGGTGGGGGGGCTTTCATGCTCAATCACTCAAGTTATCACAATCCTTATCACGATTATTTTCCGGTTGTGCCATTCCAGCCCGCGCAGGTAGACCCCCAGTCTGGAAAAGTCACCTTCTGGCAGCATGAAATTCTCTTGGACGAGAATTGGAACGGATTTGGCATTTGTGGCCGCACCAGCCCTCCTGGTACTGAGTTACTTGCTTATGTCGAGGGGCGGACTGACACGCTCCGTCCAGATTACACTGTTGAGAGAACGAATGGAATAACCCATGCGAGCGAGTGGGTGCCGGAACAATTGGTGAGCGGTGACGTGATCGTGGTCCCGCGCAGGCACAATGCGGCGGGACCCTGGTTCATTGTCTCGGGTTTCGGTCCGGTTTTGAACCGGGATGGTCGTGTAATGACGTATTGTTGCGCACGCTGATCAGCGGCGTCGGCGAAAAAAAGGCCCAGCGCTACGCCGAAGACGTCTCCCGCATCGTCGGTGAAGCAGTCTGAACTGCCTCTCCGGGGGACAGTCTTATGCCGCCGAGCCGGCGCGCCATGGCATACAGGAACAAGCCAACGCCTGTAATTTCCAGCGTTTCCTCAATCGTGACGAAGATGTCCCCGATCATGTCAGCTTCCCCAGAGCGGGCCGCCTCGTTGATATCGTAATAGAGGGAGGCAACCTGTTCGAAGCCAACAGCCCCAGAAAGGAAGATTACGCCGGAGATCGAGAACAGGATCTGGCTCGGGCGATCCAGATTGAAGAACCAGGGCAACATAAAGAGGCCCAATACGGCCATTACGGCCAGGTACGGAATTTCGAACCCGGTATAAGGCAAGATATCACCCGGTAGAGCGCTGCGGACAAGATCGGTTACGCGCTCATGTATGCGAATGTTTTCGTCAAAGCTGAGTAGGATGAAAACAAGGCCGATGGTGATCCAGGGAAGCTTGTGACTGCGGCCATTTTGCGTAATTGCGGCTGTCAGGAAGGCCATCATGGCTGTGCTGAACAAGAGTAGGGAAGAGGCGAAAGACGGCACATTCATTTCGCCATCCATATGAAACGCAGGGACCAGGCCGAAGGCATGGTCGCGTCCTAATCCATATTTCAGGAACATGACGGTAAGCTGAGCTGTCACAAGTAGCAGGATGCACCCGAGCAATACTTTCCCTATCGCATTGTAGGATATGGCCGCCGTTTGGGTGAATTCGGGCTTGGGTTTTTGTGCTATATGGCTTGTTAGCATCCTGAGTATGGTCCCCCTCATGTTTAGACCTTGTTAAGACTGTGAGTTATTTGAAGGTTTTGTGTCGGTCAAGTTTAGGTTGACGAAATTCAGATTGATTGAGCGGATCGAGCTGAATGCTTTGGTTTGTTGGGGAGTGAGCCAGGCAAATACTGTTCTGTGCCTTGACCCGGCGCGCGTGGCACCTCACCTATAGGCTCACCCAGATTTCCCGCCTTTCGGAGCCCTCATGAACCTTTTGCACCGCCTCGATGACGAGACAGAAGAAAAGCCCCAGTCCGAGCCGAACGCCTTCCTTGAGGAAGCGCTGTTCAAGGCCCGCACGATCCTGCTGACAGGCGGCATCGATTTCCATGCCGCGCGCCGCGTCAGCCAGCGCCTGCTGGCCCTGTCGGCCGAAAGCAAGGAGCCGATCCTGCTGGTTCTCTCCTCGCCCGGCGGTCACGTCGAAAGCGGCGACATGATCCATGACATGATCAAGTTCGTCGAAGCGCCCGTGAAGATCCTCGGCACCGGCTGGGTCGCCTCGGCCGGCGCGCTGATCTATGCGGCGGCGAAGAAGGAAAACCGCTTCTGCCTGCCGAATACCCGTTTCCTGCTTCATGAACCGCGGGGCGGTGTTGGCGGCCAGGCCACGGATGTTGAAATCCAGGCCCGCGAGATCATCAAGATGCGCGAGCGCCTCAACAACATCTTTGCGGAGGCCACTGGCAAGTCACTCGCGCGGATCAAGGAAGACACAGATCGTGACTTCTGGATGAGCGCTGCCGAGGCGGTCGAGTACGGCCTCGTCGGCCAGATCGTGCACCATCGCAGCGACGTCAAATAAGCGCGCACTCCGCGCTGAAGTGTTACCGAATTGAACGCCCGGTCCTCTCAGGGGATCGGGCGTTCATTTTTGGTTAGGGATGTGTTTGCCGCGCGTAAAGGTTTATGAAGCAAGGTGGGTCCTTAACCTGTGTAAGGACATCGCCGCCTCCATGCCGGTACGCGTAGAAGACATTGCGGTCGCCGTGCGGCCTGTTCCAACAGCTGTGACCGTCTCGGCGGTGTTTACACGATTGCTGGCCGATCCTGACCAGTTCGCCGTGCCCATCGTCAGCGATGGCGCCGCGCTCGGCATGGTCACGCGCCGCGCCGTCATCGAAGCGCTGGCCACGCCCAGCGGTCGCCAGTCAAACGGCGCCGCCCGCATCACAGACCTCATGCGCGATCAGCCCGTCATGTGCGAGGCCGGCACGCCGGTAGGCCTGGTCGCAAAGCTCGCGGCAGACGGCTCGACCTCGGCCCTGACCGATGGGGTGATCGTCCTGTCGGAGGGCAAATATCTCGGCTTGATCAGCCCGGCGGCGCTGCTCTCTGCGGTGGCGCTGGAAAATGCGGCCCGCGCCCGCGCGATGCAGGTCGCCCAGAAACGCTTGCAGAAGACAAAAAGCGACGCGGGTGCCTTCGATCAGGAAAAGGCCCGCTTCCTGGCCTTTGTCGGCCATGAAATTCGCACGCCCCTGACCGGCATTCTCGGCGTGGCCGACCTGCTGCAGGACAGCGTGAATGGCGGCGAGCCGAAACGTCTCGCGCGCACGATTTCCGAAAGCGGGCACCATCTCGACCGGCTGCTGACCGATTTGCTGGACCTGTCGCGCCTCGAGGCCGGCAAGCTGGCTGTCAACAATGCCCCCTTCGACCTGCACGAGTTCGCCAATGACGCCCGGGACCTCTGGCAGTCCCGCATTGCCGGCAAGCGTCTGGACTTGCGCATCCGGGTGGCCAGCGGCGCAGTTGCGCGGCTTGAGGCCGATGCCATGCGCATCCGCCAGATCCTGTTCAATTTGATGAGCAATGCGCTGAAATTCACCGAGCGCGGCTATATCGGCGTAGAACTGTCGACCCTTGAAGCGGCGGGCAATCTGAAACTGCGCATGACGGTGGAAGACACCGGCTGTGGCATCACCGATATCGACAAGGCGCGCCTGTTCCAGGCCTTCGAGCAGGCCCGGCCATCGACCGCCGCCACGCATGGCGGCTTCGGTCTCGGCCTCTCCATCGCCAAGGGGCTCGCCCGCCGGCTCGGGGGAGAGATCACGCTGGCAGACAATCCCGAAGGCGGCTCCATCTTTACCGTCACCATGCCCGTCGAACGGGCGGGGCCACGTCTCGCGGTCACTGGCGCGCCGCCCAAGCCGCGCATGCGCGCCTTCGAGCTGGGCCGCATCCTGCTTGCCGAAGACCATGCCGTCAGCGCGCTGGTCGTGACCCGCGCCCTGTCGGCGGCTGGCTGGCAGGTCGATACGGTACAGACCGCCGAGGACGCGATCGAGCGCGCCGCGACCCACCCCTACCAGGCCATCCTGACCGACATTCACCTGCCGGGCGCAAGTGGCGATGAAGTGCTGGCCGCCATTCGCACTGCGCACGGGCCGAACGCGCTGGCGCCGATCATTGCCGTCACCGCCGATGTCAGTCCCGAGCGGCGCCTCGCCTGCGAGCAGGCGGGTTTCACCACGATCATCGAAAAGCCGATCCGGCCGCGTGCGCTGGTCGCAAGCCTGGTCGATATCCTCCTGGCCGACCGCGAGGCTGCGGCCGAGGCGGGCCACCGCCAGACGGCCTGATGCGGTCGTGACCGCGCCCAATCCAGCGCCGAGCCTGATGGCCGCCATCTGGCGCGGCCTGCGCTTTCGCTGTCCGAAATGCGGGCAGGGGCGGATTTTCCGGGCCTATCTGAAACAGGCCGACATGTGTGACCATTGCGGCGAGCCCTTGGGCGCGATCCGCGCCGATGACGGCCCGGCCTGGCTGACCGTCCTGTCGCTCGGGCCCTTCCTGGTGGCGATCACCTTCTTCGTCTCGTTCGGCCATTTTCCCCTCTGGGCGGCGTTGCCCGTGGCGGCAATCGCGGTCACCGGGGCGGTCCTCCTGCTGCTCCCACGTATCAAGGGTGCCTTCATCGCGGCGCTCTGGGTCTCGGGCCTGGGCAATGGGGCAGGGGAGGCAGATTGAGGGCCCGGAAATCTCCTGCATCACGTACAGGTCAGATGGTTGCAGAGGGGCGAAACCGCGTGTATGAGGCGCGCTTCGCAACATGCGAAACGGTTCGGTAGCTCAGCTGGTTAGAGCGCGCGACTCATAATCGCGAGGTCGGGAGTTCAAGTCTCCCCCGAACCACCACCTGCCTTTTTAGGCCCTGACTTCATTGAATTATTTTCGTCAGATTGCCCCGCACGGGCATTTTGCGGGGCACTTTGTTCCGTATATCTTCTAATTGCCGCGTCTGAGAGGCGCTGTTGGTCCGCACCTTTTGTGTAGATCGAAGCCGATCTTGTGTCGCTATGGCCCAATTTTGCAGCGATTTCATTTTCGGTCGCGCCGCTCTCCGCCATGCGGACTCCATCGGCCTTTCTGAGACCGTGAAGGGTCAAGCCAGGCGGGAGCCCAGCCTCTTTCACCCAGCGCCTCACCGCCGCGCCGAAGCCCTTTTCTGAGTAAGGTTTTCCATTGGCAGTTTCTATGTAGTGGAGGCCGCTGGACGGCGCTGAATCTAGGGCTTCGGCCATGTCCAGCGTGACCATTATCGCGACCATCCTGCCGGTTTTCTTCTGTTCGATGCGCAAATGGGTGTCGTCGCGATGCTGACGCCCAATGCGAACCACATCGGACCGACGTAATCCGCCATCGAATGCCAAGTGGAAAGCCGTCCTAGCTGTTGTACCGTATGGGTGCGCCGCTTTGAACGCTTCGCGCTGCGTGGTTGTCCACGGCTTCCAGGTGCTGTCACCCATTTTCAGGCGCTTCACGCCTTCTGCTGGATTGTGTGAGACGTGCCCGGCGTCCATGCCCCAAGCATAGAGCGATTTCACGACTTTGATCATGTTGTTGGCCGCGCCGGGCGTTTTGGCGCGCTTGTCGCGCCCGGCCTGAACGGCGTCGCGTGTCAGCGTTCGGCAATCGAGATGGCCGCTTTCGCGAGCGATGCGCAGCAAGATCGAGCGCCGCTGAGTTTGGGTAGCCGGTTTCGCTTCGGCAAACTCTGCACTGGTCAGATATTGGTTGATGAGCCAGTGCAGCGAGTAAACCGCGACATAAGGATTTTTTGGGCGGACGACCACGCTTGATCTCAGATCTTCGAGAATAGCGTTGTATTCGGCGACCCAGGCTTCGCTGCCCTCTTTGGCGCGTATCCTGCGTTTTTTGTTCTTACCGTCCACGACCAGACGCACATACCAGCGCTTTCGCCCCGACCGGTCGCGGTCACACATGGTGAAAGGGTATCGGATCGCTGCCACAGAAGACCTCATATCGCTTTGCCAGACCAATCACTTGCAATCGGCTCGCCATTACGGGCCAGACTCTCTGCATGTTCGTCAAGGTCTCGAATATCCCAGAGCCTTTCGCCGCCGCGCAACAATGGCTGCGCAAGTTCGCCCCTATCGACCAGCCGACGCAGATTCGTCGGTGATGTGCCGATATAGGCAGCGGCATCGTTCGCCTTCATAAGACGCGGCCAAGCGCTGATTGTGTTTCTCTTCGTCACGGGCTCTGGCTCTCAGTTCCTGGTTCGCCAATAGAGTTGGCGCGAGGCTCCATGAGATCAGGAAATCGCAATCGGCGCAGCAATATCCGCTGGCAGCAATGATGCTTGAAAACGCACCATCATTTCTGTGAGCGCACGGTATGATTGCCGCGTTATTGACCGCGTTCTTTGATGATCGTCCGCATAGCGGTGATAATTTCAGTTTCAGTTATTGCAGAATCTATTTCCGCCACGACGATGCTTACAAAGGCAAAAGCTTCGGTAAGTCCGCTACCTTGATGATAATCGACCGTAAATTGCCGTCCTAAGATGTCCGCCCAAACATAAGCCAAGCGTCTTACGAGGTTTTCCAGGGCGTATTTGCGTTTGCGGCCCCTAGCTGGTGCAAATCGAGCGGCACCTAAATCGGCGGCAGTATCTAAAAGCGCTAAAAGGTTTTCCAATTCTACGAGATAGGAACTTCCTGGCTTTCCTTGAGCGCGGCCGATCACAGGAATACTGGCTTCGGATACGGGCACAATCTTGTGACGCGCGGCCCAATAGATATCCGTGTCCAGATCTTCATATTCTTGCGCCGATAGCAGAGCTCTAAAACGCTCGACTTCAGATTTCAGCGTTTGATAGTTGGATCGAACCGTTCGTTCTGTCGTTTCGTCATTAAAGACGCGCAGATCAACCACATATCGGCGCGCTATCTGCTCAAGTTCATCAACTAAAGTCGAAGATTCGAGTGCTATCTCAAACCGCGTGCTGATTTCTGCAACGAGCTTTTCGTTGATTATCTTATTGTGATCAGCCGGGTTAGTCATATCATGCCGCCCTACACCCTCTTGAAGCGAGTTTGGGCCGGCTCCTGCGACGGTTTAGATTTGCGAAGCTTCATCTTGCCAATAGGTACTGACAGAAGTCTTACGATACTATCGCGATATTCCCATAGACTAGGCGGCTCCGGTGGAGCCCGAGAGATAACAGCGTCCGTCAGAATCCCAAATGAAGATTGGATTGCGATAGCGAGTTCGGCATTCTGGTTTCTATCGGAACCATCTGGCAGTACCTCAGCAATCTGATCCACAACGAAAGACCGGTATAGATCAAACGATTCACGGTGCCTCAAATCAGAAAAGCCGCGCTTCACAGCCATACGCACGATACCGGCAAACTCTTCGCTTACGAATTGGGCGACAAGTGTGTCGGCTAGAGATGCGGCAAGCTGGGAATTTGAAACTATAGATGCGCTGGCGCGCTCAAAGCCCTGCTGCGCAGTCAGGAACGTATGAAGCGTTGCAAAGTCCAAGAACGCATCCTTGTCAGAGAATCGGACGTAGAACGCACCGACTGACATTCCTGCAACTTTCGAAAATTGGGAGACTGATACATTTTCGAAGTCGGTTTGGGCCAGTAAACGTCGCCCCTCTTGGTACAGCTTCAGCGTTTTTGATTCCCCCAGACTAGCCGAAATGCGGCGGCGGCCTCGTGGACCAGAGGATGGGGGAGCGGGCTTGAGCATAAATGATCTATATCACAATTTAAGCAGAATAAGAATTCTGTTTATTAAAATAATCATGCATCTAGTTCCGTTTGCTATTGGAATGAAGCCTGCTTGGCGCCAATCATCCAACTCACTGCCCAAATAGTAGACCTTGCTAGATACAGGCCTGAGTTGACGACACTGACTTCCACCTTCTGCTCAGCCGCGACATTGTTCAATTGTTCAGAATATGCATCTAGGTTAACAGACTCTGCGCGCCTTCACGGTACATAAGAAACTTTGGGAGATTTGAGCCGTTGACTTCAGTGCACGACAAGAATCAACGAGGATGCGGGGCTTTCAGTGCTTAGAGCAGTCGATGAGCGCAAAAAATTTGGAGCGTTCTACACCCCCGATTCGCTTTCCCAACTTTTATGTGATTGGGCGATACGATCACGATCTGAGACAGTCTTAGAACCCAGTTTCGGTGGTTGTGGACTATTACGCTCATCAAAATTCCGACTCAGCAAGCTGGGAGCCAAAAAACCCATCAATCAAATCTTCGGCTGGGACATTGACCCAATTGCCTTTCAGTATCTTGCGGACATGTTGGAGTCCCCCGTTGATCTAAAGAACTTCATTCATGGGAGTTTTCTGAGCGCGGAAACACCGCCAGATTGGCCAGAACGGTTTGATACGGTTGTCGCAAATCCACCCTACATTCCATACCAAAGCCTGGACTCCGCTACCCGGAAGGAGCTCCAGGCTAGAGTATGGCCAGTACCGAACATCGGCGGTCGCGCAAGCCTGTGGGCATATTTTATACTGGAGTCACTGAGCAAACTTAAGGTGTCCGGTAGGATGGCATGGATTCTCCCAGGAACCGTAATGAACGCCAATTACGCGAAACCTATTCTTGAATATTTGCCGAGTGTTTTCAGTCGCTCATTGGCACTTATTGTTCGGGACAGAATTTTCTTGGACGAAGGTACTGATGAAGAGACGGTTATACTCTTACTCGATGATTATTCTCCCGGCGGAACCTCGGGAACGATCCACGTTTGTCGTAGTGAAAAGTTAGCTGATATTCCGAATGAAATCGTAAAATGGGACCTCAACCAGCAAAGAGTGTTTACTCCCGACTTTCGGCAAGCACATCTGAGCATGAACGAGACTGTATTGAAACAGTTTCATAAGCTCAGTGAGCTGCCATCTGCTAAAACGCTAGGAGATATTGCGACCGTTCAAATTGGTCTGGTAACCGGAGCAAATGAGTTTTTCATTTTAAACAATTCAAGCTTGGCTGCGAATGGCCTTGGATCAACAGATTGCAAACCTATCCTATCGAAGTTCAACCAAGCCCCTGGTCTGAGGTTCCGACGAAAAGATTTCCTATCAATGGCCGCTCTTGATGCGCGCGTATATTTGATCGATGCTACGAACGCGAACAAATCTGTGCCGCTGCAAGACTATTTGAATTCATTCGATAAGGAACGCATTGCAAAGATCAGCACGTTTAAAAAGCGGAAAATTTGGTCTCAGCCCGATGACAATAAAATTCCTGACGCGTTCTTTCCAGTCATGCATCATACCGGACCCAGGATCGTATTGAACGACGACCAAATGACTTGCACTAACACTACGCACAGGCTGTACTTTAAAGACAAAGTACCGTCTCATCAAAGACGCTTGGTCGCCATTTCTTTGCTGACCAGTTTTTCGCAGCTATCTGCCGAGATGACAGGACGAACATACGGTTCCGGCGTGTTGAAACATGAGCCTAGGGAAGCAGAAAAAATCAAACTACTTTTGCCGGATATTGCAAAATCAACCGTCAACACTTGGTTCAAAAGAATTGACCTAAAGTTGCGAAGCGGAATCGAATCTGAGGCATCGGCACTGGCAGACGAACTCATATTCGGAGCTTTGAAAATGAAAGACGTTCAGAGAACGTCACGCAAACTTCAAGCCACTCTTCAGCTTGTACGCGATGCGCGAAGACCGAGCAAAAGGTCACAACAGCACTAGATTCCTAGGCACCCCAGTTTTGAGCCCACATTGAATGAAGAGCGCTATACGAACTTTGATTCATACTGCTTTGCAGTTTTTCAAAATACCGACCGAAGCATAATTTCTGAAGCCGACAGATCGCATCGTTCCAACTAGGAGTCTCTCTAAGCTCCTTCCATTGCTCTTCGAAAAAATTCGCCGCCACGACCTCACAGAGCAGACCCACCTCCATCGGAGGATGACACCAGCGAGGCACCTTTAGAAAACAATCGAGCTCACGGTTCTGATGGCCATGCCCTCCGAACTGGATATGGGTAAGCGGGCCTGGCTGCCAGGTTCCGTCACGTTTCTTATTCGCCAAATCCAAATGCCAGCGGGGTGTTGGAAGATTTTCGTCGTAGGTGTGTTCAAATTCAATCGCTACACAGAGGGCGGTGAATGGAACTTTCTGATCGTCAGCTTGATCAATGGAGACTGTTTCAGCCACTATAGATGGGACAATCGGATTATTCTTCGCGTCCGAGGCCGGTACAAATTTGATTGGCAACCCACGATCAACCTCATAACCCCAAGTGACATTGTTTCGCCCACCGCGCAGCTCTCCAACTATCCGTGAGAAAGTACCAATACCAATTCCATCCAATATTTCGACATCATTGAGCGCGGTCGATATCGCACTAAGAGCGTCCGCAGCCTCGGTGGCGGTAATATTCATTTCGTATTCCTCGAACTATTGGCGAGCGGCCAGGATTTTAGGAATAAGCGCCTGGTCACCCTTCTGAATATCAAACGAGCATTGTCCGGACTTGTAATTATCCGTTTGAATGCAATCCCAGCACAGGCGACGTCGGGAAATGAAGCTCGCGGCAGGAGGGTCATATACTGCCAGCGAATGCTTGAGCTCTGTGCCGCGCCCACAACAAGCACAAGCGAAAGCAATCAATTCGTTAGCTGCCCGTTCGCCTTGGACCCATGGCGACATAGCGACTTCGAATGGCCTTCCAAATTTCTCGCCCAGGATACGCACCCGCTCGGAAGCTGGAATTCCCGTTGGGCGTCCACCAAAAACTCCGAGCAAGAATTGATCAATTTGGTGCGACCACCAACGTTGATTTTGTGATCCCAGCAATCCGGAATACTCTTTCAGTCCTTGTTCGATTAGGATTTCCACCACTTGTTCCAAGCTCGCCTTTGATACGCCAAACCGGGCACAAACCTCAAATCCATCTACCAGAAGACCGTTGCGTCCAACTAGCGACTTCGCAAAGATACGGCAGACTATATGAGGGGCTTTGGCGCCTTCGATCAAAGTCACTAGTTCTTGGTGATCGACGATATGGGACTGGTCCTCAGGCAGATCAACCAACGTCAAAAGATCATAATCACAGTCCAGCCCACGAAGTTTTTCGTAGGCCGCACAAAGCGCCAGCATGCTGTTAATAGCTGTTTCTGAAGAAGCTTGAATTTCTTCCTTTATCATGACGTCGTCAAATAGATCGTGGGCGGTCTTGTCCGGATCAAACCGTTGTCGAATATTTTGTTCGGATGACACAAGAACGATTGGAAAATCACCTGCGGGGGCTTCAATGGCCGCATCCCTGAGAAGCTGCGCCAGCGGCCCGCCTTTAAAAGCCTTGGAGGCAGGTAAGTCTCCTAAGTTTTCGTCCAATCGATAATCGAGGGCCACAATGCTTGGGCTCGCGTCGACGATACTTTTTCTCAAGGCCATGATATCTTCCAAGCCCTGAAACGTAAACTCAATCAATCCATCCTTAGACAGAAGTTCTGCGTACTCCGCATCTCGATCATCAACAAAAATACCATTATACATAGCCTACCCCCCCTTAGATCGCAGGAATTGCGAACTCTACCTTGCAGCTAAACCCGCCTGAGGCTTCTGCAATCTGCGCATAACCTCCATAGTTTGCTGCGATGTCCGAAACGATTTTTAAACCGAGACCCGTGCCCGGTCCCGACAAGCTGTCACCATCCGATGAAAATGTAGTTGTGTAGAAAGCGTCGAATACGCGCGCCCATTTGTCGCGCGGGATACCCAATCCGTTGTCTTCAAAAGAAACTACGGCCAAACGTCCATCGCGGCGCGCATTGATGGCGATCCGGCGGTTATCGACTTTCGAGGCTCGGAGCGACTTTATTGAGTTGGTCAGGAGGTTGAGCAAAACGGAATCAATCTCACTCTTGTGCATCGGCAACGTCCGCAATCCGATCGGCAGTACATCGCCACTGACAATCACCTTTTGCGCTGCAAGATAATCCTTAAATTGCTTCTTAAAGCGGTCGATCGCACCTTTGAGAGATAATGTTTCTAGTTCACGGCTTTCGGTATTTGATACCAATCCCGAAACGTATCCGCCTACATCGAAGATCCGGGCGCTATTGGTCGTTAACTCAACAAATTGCGACGCCAAACTTGTCTTCGAAGGGGATTCTTCCATTTTCGAAATCGCGCGCTTCAGCAACTGAAGCCGAGATTTCATTGCATCTTGCGCACCAATAATCTCGTGTCCGAAAACACTCACCGAAAGCCCAAGCGACGCGAGCAGTCGCAACATTTGCTCATACTCTATTGACGCCCTCTGGTCTGCTTCTACTTTTTCCTCGTACTTTTGAACCTCGAGGACTAATCCGTCGAGGTCAACATCGTCTACTTCGTCGCCTCCGTCATCGTCTCCTTCCCGGGGTTGTAACTTTTGTTTCAACTCGTTGAGAACGGCTGACGGCTTTCGTAGTTCGGAGACGAAATCAGGTTGGTGCGCTGTCTGCTTACGATTTCGGACAGCTGCAACTTGCTTTGCGCCCCACTCGACTGCATCGTGTGCAAACTCTTGCAATTCCTCGAATGCGACGTTTTCGATTAAGCCTTCACGACTGGCCGTCTCTTCGAAGAGGGGATTGCAATCGTCGTTAAGTTCGACGTGACCAAACATGTTCCGGTTCGATGCAGCGACCAATATGTTGCGACGAGCTGTATCGTAATCGAGACGCAACCAATCATCAGTCGTTTCACCGTAGGGTAACACTCTGAAGCCGTTTCTATATATTCTGATTCCACCAAAATTTCGTCCCATAGTTGCGGCTGCACGCTGACTAATGCCGCCGAGAAATTCTGGGTCATAAATAAAATACCGGGTCGATAGTGTCAGTTCGCCAGTAGTTAAATACTTCTTGGAAACTGTATGCTGCTCATCCAGATCGAGAACGTCAGATGAAACTCGCACGACTGCGACGCCTTCTTTATTGATGGTACCTGTAATTGTAGCAAGAGCATTGGCTAAAAACGTTTTTTCAATCGACATTTCAGGAACGTCGCTAAGTGCACTGCCGTCAATCGTCACTCTAAAACCGGGATCGGCTGTTTCAGTTTTAGCCTTGCGGCTCACTTTGACGACAGGGAACGGCGGTTGAAGAAGCAATACCGACTTCCATACCTTTTGGATGGCCGAGTCTTTCCAATCATCCCTCAAATGAATAATTTTAAGGGTAGTACCGTGCTCGTCGGCGTCCTTCTCATAGCTTTCGATAGCGCTGAAGACAGAGTCTAGGCTGCGACCAGGAGTAAATTCGTCATCCCAGTCGAACTTGACCCTGCTGCCTTGGTTGGAACCTTTTGTACCCGTTTCCAAAACAAGGTGTTTACCTAGGCGCTGGACTGCAAAACGACCGATACCTTTGCGGCCGGCATAGGTGCGATGAAATTTGGTAGATTGCCGCTGCTCGACTTTGGACTCTGTAGCAATTCGCATCCAGGCCGATCGTATCACCGCGGGTGTCATTCCCACGCCATCATCCGTAATTGTTAACGTACTATCGTCTGAGCCGCGGCCTGAAAATGTTAGGGATACTTGGGTGGCATCAGCGTCATAAGAGTTCTTAATCAGCTCGGACAGCGCGGTATCTTGTTTGGCAACAAGTTCGACACCCAACCGCTGAATGTGACCCGCGTCGACCGAAAATCGCACCCGACTCGGATCGAGATCGACAAGTTGCCCACTAAGCTGTTCAATAATCGAATAGTCAGGGTTCTCTTTCGCAGCCTCCTGGGCGATCTTAGCTTGTAGCTCTTTTTTGTTCATAACCCTGCTTTCTACAAATCTCGTGCGATCATGCATGTCGTAACCGCCTTGCTCAGTCGTTTAACAACGATGATTCTATATCATTCAAAGCACTCTATGGTAGATTAGAAGCGATCTGACTTCCTGCATTCCCTGACTTATTTTCGGACGCTGATTTGCTCAACACCCTAACCTTGCGTTGCACCAGATCACCGCTAAATTGGTTTTTTTGACGCTTGGTGCTATTTTGCTGATTGAAGGTATCTCTCTTGGCGCACTTTGCTGCGGTGTCCTTGGTAACATTGCCACTCGCCAGATAGAAACGCCCCTTTCCGATGCTATTGGCGCAATAAGCGCGGCTAACCTTCCCAAGAACCATCATATCCAACGAGGTGTTCGCCAAGCGTTTCTTCGGGCCAGTGTTCATCAGCTGCACCAATTTGAGAAGTTCCTGGAATCCGGCAGAGAGGCCTCTGCCGATTACAACGAAATTTCCCGCACTTTTGCGGCACGTAAGCGACTGCAATGGCCTAGCTTCAAATCGCGATGGAGTCCTGTGCCCGTACTGGTGGACGGAAGCCAGTTGGATGCGATCAGTGCATCCTTGGATACTATCACGTCAGGAGCGGCGGCTTCTGATCTCAACGATCTTCGGCTCTTTTTGACCAACAGCGCCATATCAGAAATTGTGAGTGTCTCTTCTTGGGAGCATTGCCCCGCAAGGCTTCGCGAGCAGATGCTGGACGAGACAAATGGATGGTTTCCTGTTTTTGCAGCCAACATGGCGCACGTCATCAAAACCAACGAGAAATTCAGAATGATTTATCAGACGCTGAGCCTAAGAACGCTCAACGTCGATCAGCAATCTCTTCTGGAAAAAGCAGATCTTAGTTTTGGCTTCAGTCGCTTTGCGCATGCCGCTTTGATGGAACAATTCGATCTACTCGGCCAGAAACTCGAAAACGGTGCGATGTTCCAGGTTCACGAGGATCGGATCTTGCTGGAACTCTCCAATCGCAATCGAGATCTGGAAGAAGTTTTAAAGTCGCTGCCGTTTGGGCGTCGCAGCGATGGCGCGTCTGCCGCTACAGGTGTTGAAGCAGTCATTCGTCACCTGACGAAGTTCTTTTCCGGTCGTAGAGATGACCTCAACAGCATTGACGCATTTGTAGACGGACGGATGGGGGGCAGGAACAACGGCTTGCTTCTCATCACTGCACCTGCCGGTTTCGGCAAGTCTGCTCTGGCCGCCGTTTGGTGTGAATCCAATACGAGTGACCGCCGGTATGTTGCTAGGCACTTTTGTAATGCGGCAGGTGGAGGGACAGCAACGACAAATCCGAAATCGGCATTGGATTATCTGCTGGTGCAGGTCGCCGCCGCTTACGACGTCCCCATCGATCTCTCTTCTTCTGACAGCGCGTTGCTGGAACTGATTAAGACGGCCCCGCCAGACGACCGACAGCTCGTTATCTGGCTGGATGGCATAGACGAGGCGCAAGGCGAGTTTCCGCCCTTCTTGCCTGAGGCACTCGGCGAGCGGGTTTGTCTAATCGTTTCGGCCAGAGCGCCAGCGAATTCGACGCCACACTATCTTCTGCCTTGGACGACCGGTTATGTAGCTGAGAAATATGAAGCCCCAAGATACGACCTCGAGCGATTGACGAAAGATGATCTAGCCGAGTTTGTTAGTGACTATTTCGGTGAGTTTGATATGGAGGTGCCAGACGGTCTCGAAGCGCAAATTTATCGTGCCTCTGACGACGGATACGCGCTGTTTTCCAAAGTCATGGTGGAAGATGCGGTAAAAGCTATACAAGACGGTCGTCCGATTGATTTGGGTGCTGCACCGCTTTCTCTGGGTAATTATGCAAAAAGTCAGTTGCAGCGGCTTAAGCAACTACCGAGATGGCCCGACGTGGCGCCGATCTTCAATCTACTTACCGTCGCGAGAGAGGCTGTTGACGTCCCATTCGTCCGCTACTTTTCCAGCGCGGTTAACGCCAACTTCGAAGGATGGGATTATCAACTGCGGAGGTGGTTATGGGTGACAGAGTCGACCGACGGAAGACAGCCACCAACAATTTCCTTCGCGCACCCAAAACTTGCGATGGTGTTCAGAGAAGCAATTGGTTGGGAGGCGGATGAAACCCTCAACGGTCTGACTCAGAAGTTGCAAGCAAAGCCCGCTGAGCTCAACCGATATGCTCTCCGTCACCTCCCATTTCACATGATGGAATCTGGTCAGGCGTCCAAAGCGGCTGAGCTGCTTATGGACGAGACATTTGTCACCGCGCGCTTCGAGTGCCTGGGAGCTGAGATCGCAATCGATTCTATGGCTTCAGATTGGCGTTTCTTCCGACGAGCAGACCAAGGGCAACCTGAATGATTCGTGAGACAGAAATAAACCGCCACGTCCGGTTCTGGTTCAATTACTCCGAAGATATGAAGACCGCTTCCCAGCATGGGGCGGAAACTGCCTGGCGAACGCTCGCAGCTGACCTAGCGATCTTCTCTGCAACCTCAAGAAACGCGCTGGTTGAGCCTAGGCCCGAACTCCTTGCTGCTTCGATATCTTGCATGAAGGGACATTCCAGCGGCGTCTCCGGCGCGCTGCTCCTGCCAGAGGGCAAGGGCGTGCTCTCATGGAGCGATGACGGAACTTTGCGCACCTGGGACATGGATGGATCAGAGTGCAGCACATTCAAAGGGCATTCCGGCTCCGTCTCCGGCGCGCTGCTCCTGCCGGAGGGCAAGGGCCTGCTCTCATGGAGCAATGACGGAACCTTGCGCACCTGGGACATGGATGGAACAGAGCGCAGCATATTCAAAGGGCATTCCAATTGGATCAACGGCGCGCTGCTCCTGCCGGACGGCAAGGGCGTGCTCTCATGGGGCCAGGACGAAACCCTGCGCACCTGGAACAGTGATGGAACAGAGCGCAGCATATTCAAAGGGCATTCCAGCTGGATCAACGGCGCGCTGCTCCTGCCGGAAGGCAAGGGCCTGCTCTCATGGAGCAATGACGGAACCCTGCGCACCTGGAACTTGGATGGAACAGAGCGCAGAATATTCAAAGGACATTCCGGCTCCGTCTCCGGCGCGCTGCTCCTGCCGGACGGCAAGGGCGTGCTCTCATGGGGCCAAGACGGGACCTTGCGCACCTGGAACTTGGACGGCAGAGGGATTGATTGTTGGATCTGCCCAACCGGTCCGATTTCAGAAGTGCTTCTAGCTACCAATGACCTCTTGGTGGTTATGTCCCAAGAACATGTCCACATATTGAAGCAGTGGGCATTCAAGTTATTCTCGAATTGATGTTTTCAGAGCAAATGCCGTGGTCCCCCAAGATATAATTGCGGGGCAAAGCCCCCCTTTGTTCATGGCCAAACATGGGGGTATTGAATTGCCCCGCACGGCCTTAACTCATTGATCTGGTTCGGTTTCGTTAGTCTCCCCCGAACCACCATTTTCAGGTTGAAAATTTAGGGTTTGGCTGGTCCTGCGGGGCTGGGCGGCCTATTATGGTCTCGTATGAGGCGAACAGTTTTTCTTGCATCTGTTCTGGCTGGCCTGGTCACCGCCCCGTTGGCCGGGGCCGATGAGGTGGCAGCCGAGGCGGCGTTTGTGCGGGGCGAGTATGATGTCGCGCTGACGGAGCTGTCGGGCGCCCGGACCGCAGATGCGCTCGCCATGAGCGCGCGGACCCTGCTGGCAGAGGCCATGTCCGGTCCGGCCGATCCGCCCGAAGACATGCTGCACAGGGCGCTGGCCGAGGCGGACGCCGCGCTCGCGGTCGATCCCGCTCATGCCGAGGGGCGCCTGCAGCGGGCGATTGCCTTGTCCCTGATCCTTCGGCCGATGAGCGTGCGCGAGGCGCGCAAGACCGGCTGGGCCGAGGAGGCGCGGGATCTGGCCGAGGGCGTGCTGGAGGATGAGCCCGGCAATGTTTATGCGCATGGCTTCCTGTCGGTCTGGAATCTGGAAGTCGTCCACCGGGGCGGACGGATTGCCGCCATGATCCTGGGGGCAGGGGTCTCGGATGGCCGGGCGCACTATGAGGCCGCTACGGCCGCCGCACCGGATGACGCCTCCGTGCATTGGCAGTGGGCGCGGGCGCTGGCGGCGCTGAATGCTCGCAAATATCATGACGAGGTGCTGTCTGCGCTGGATGCGGCGCTGGCCGCGCCCGTGGACACTGAGCTGGAGCGCGTCATGCAGGCGCGGGCCGCCATGCTGAAGGCCGAGATGCTGAGAGATGACCGCCGCGCCGAAGAGATCGCGGCGGGGATGCTGTAGGGCCTATTCTGCCGGGACGGCTTCGGCGAGGGCTTCCTGTTCGGTCAGGAAGCGTTCCGCTTCGAGCGCGGCCATGCAGCCCATGCCGGCGGCCGTGACGGCCTGGCGGTAGGTTTCGTCGGTGACGTCGCCGGCCGCGAACACGCCGGGGATTTCGGTCGCGGTCGAATCCGGCGCGGTGATCAGGTAGCCATTGTCCTTCATGGCCAGCTTGCCCTTGAACAGTTCGGTGGCGGGCGCGTGGCCGATGGCGATAAAGACGCCGTGGACGGGGATGTCTTTGGTCTCGCCGGTCTCGACATTCTTGATGCGCGCGCCGGTGACGCCGGCCGGGTCGCCTTCGCCGAGCACTTCATCGAGCACGCTGTGCCAGATGACTTCGACCTTGGGATTCTTGAACAGCCGGTCCTGCAGGATCTTTTCGGCGCGGAAGCCGTCGCGGCGATGCACGACGGTGACCTTGGAGGCGAAATTGGTCAGGAACAGGGCTTCTTCGACGGCCGTGTTGCCGCCGCCGATCACCATGACCTCCTTGCCGCGATAGAAGAAGCCGTCACAGGTGGCGCAGGCGGAGACGCCGAAGCCCTTGTATTTCTCTTCGCTGGGGAGGCCGAGCCATTTGGCCTGGGCGCCGGTGGAGATGACGACGGAATCGGCGGTGTAGGTGGTGCCGCTCTCGCCGACTGCCTTGAAGGGGCGGGAGGAGAAGTCGACTTCGGCGATATGATCATTGATCACGGCCGCGCCCATCGCTTCGGCGTGTTCCTGCATCTTCACCATCAGGTCCGGGCCCTGGATCTCGGTGAAGCCGGGATAGTTCTCGACCTCGGTCGTGATGGTCAGCTGGCCGCCGGGCTGCATGCCGGTCACCACGGTCACTTCGCGCATGGCGCGTGCGCCATAGACGGCGGCGGTCCAGCCAGCGGGGCCGGAGCCGATGATCAGGATTTCGGTGTGTTTCGTGTCAGCCATTGCGAAGGCTCCGCCATCTGTTCTTGTCGTGTCGGCCCGGCATATGGGGACGATGCAGCGAGCCTTAAAGCGCTGCGGGGATCAGATCAATGTGAACACTGCCCGGCGGGGTCCAAACCGGTGCCATTGCCTGCGCAGACGACCTCAACGGTGGCATGGGAGACGTTGAAGCGGCTGGCGAGGCGGTCCTTGACGGCGCGGCGCAGCTGGTCCGGATCGGCGCCCGGCGCGGCGGTGACTTCCAGCGTGATCAGGGGTTTGGCTTCGGTCAGGGCCCAGGCATGGAAATGCGCGACGCTGGCGACGCCCTCGATCTCGGCGACGAGGTCCGCCTGGATCTCTTCCGGCTCCAGCCCGACTGGCGTGCCTTCGAGCAGGATATGGCCGGATTTCCGGGCGATGCGCACGCCGGCAAACAGGACCAGCAAGGCCACCAGCACCGACAGGATCGGGTCGGCGGCCATCCAGCCCGTGGTCATGATGATGATGGCCGCGCCGATGGCCGCGATGGAGCCGAGCAGGTCGCCGGCGACATGCCAGAGCGCCCCTTGCAGGTTCAAATCTTCCTTGTTGCCGCCATGCAGGATGGCAAAGGCGAGGATGTTGACGAGCAAGCCGCCGACGGCGACGACCATCAGGACATTGCCCATCACCTCGATCGGGTCGAGCAGGCGGTGAATGGCTTCCCACACGATCCACAGCGAGAGCAGGACGAGAAGGATGCCATTGGTGAAGGCGGCGAGGATCTTCATCCGCGCAAAGCCATAGGTGCGCTGGGGGTCGGCCGGGCGTTCGGCCAGCTTGTAGCCGACCCAGGCAAGGGCCAGCGAGCCCGCATCGGTCAGCATGTGCGCGGCATCCGCCAGCAGGGCGAGCGAGCCGGAAATCAGGCCGCCGGCCACTTCGGCGAACATGAAGGCGGCTGTCAGCAGGCCGGCAATCGCGACGCGGCGGCGGGAATCGGCGCTCGTCATGTCGGCATCATGGTCATGGCTGTGCCCATGATCGTGCCCGTGCTCATGATTGTGGCCGGGGGAATGTGTGTGATCGCTCATGACGTCCTGATGGCGGGTGTGGGCGGTAAGGTCAATTCGGCTGTGATAGCGTAGCGATTGTTATGATATTGTATTGGGCACAGAAACAGGAACAGGGGGAAGACCGGCATGACGATACCACGCCTGCGCCAGCTCGTGATTGCGGCGGCGACACTGGAGACGGCCGACCAGCTGGGGGAATTGCTCGGCCTTGGCGAGCCGTTCATTGATCCGGGGGTCCGGGAGTTCGGCCTCGAAAACCGCGTCTATGCGATCGGGGACCAGTTCCTGGAAGTGGTCGTGCCGATCGCGGAGGCTGCGCCCGCGCAGCGTTTCATCGACCGGGGCGGGGAGGGCGGCTATATGGCGATCTTCCAGACCGATGATCTTGAAGCGCTGCGCACGCGCGTCGACGGGATGGGCATTCGCCGCGTCTGGAACATAGACCTGCCGGATATTTCTGCGAGCCACCTCCACCCGGCCGATATTGGCGGGGCGATAGTCTCCGTCGATGAGGCGCGCCCGGCGGGCAGCTGGCGCTGGGGCGGGCCGCATTGGCGCGAGCAGGCCGTGCCGGGGCGGCTGGCCAGCGCCGCGATGGAAACGCCGGACCCGGACGGCCTCGCCCAGCGCTGGGCCCTGGCGCTGGGGCTGACCGTGGATGAGCGTGTGCTCTATCTCGATGATGGCGCCATCGTGTTCCGCGAAGGCAAGCAAGAGCGGCTGGCCGCGTTCGGGCTCTATTTGCCGGATGCGGAGGAGATTCTTGAGCGCGCCGAGGCGATGGGTCTCGATGTGGACGAACGGGAGATCAGCTTTGCGGGCGTGGGGCTGAGTTTGCTGGAGTAGGGCTGCTTCCCTGATCCTGTCATCCCGGAATTTGCGTCAGCAAATATCCGGGACCCGGAAGCGAAGCTGTGTACGAAACCAGCATCCTTCGACTTCGCTCAGGATGAGTCCGCAAAGAAACGCTATTCCAAAGCGCTCATGCTGAGCGAAGTCGAAGCATGTAAGCGGGCTGGGTCCCGGATAAGCGCGGGGCGCTTTCCGGGATGACAAGAAATAAGAGGTGCGCAGCACCAGACCCCGGCGCGGGGCGGACCCGGCCGGTGACATGGTTTCACGAAATGATCCGCCTCAGGACGTGTCCGGGTTTTCCCGTACCGCCGCCTCATGCAGCTCCGCCAGGGTCGCCTGTTCGGCCTGTGTCACCGGCAAGCGGCAGAAGGCGGGCGGCAGGGCGCGGGCGATGACCGGACGCAGGCCGGCCAGAAGGCGGCGCATCGCCTCGACATAGCGGGGCAGGTTTTCCAGCGCATCCTCCAGCGCCAGCAGGCGGCGGACCTGCCGCGTGGTGGGCAGGATGTCGTGCGGCCCGGCCGGATAGTCAGAGAGATCGACCGGCGTTTCGACATCAAGGCGGCGGATGCGCGGCCCGGTGCGAAAGCGTTTCGGCGGCGGCGTGCGGGGCGTCTGGCGGGGCGCGGCTTCGCAGAGGCGGAAATGCGGCTGCGGGAAGAGGGGGCGTCCGGGCGGGGTCTGGCTGCTGTCTCTTATACACATCTCCGAGCCCACGAGACCAGAGA
>OJHI01000014.1_pt1 | contig 149880 bp, 141 predicted proteins | sample 1595181 | NCBI WGS metagenome assembly OJHI01 (sample SAMN05416830, study PRJEB24817) | seawater metagenome | isolation source: Sea water | place: Canada:Atlantic | collected 2013-07 | reverse complement strand
GTCTTCGGTCGTCTGCGTGGCGTCGCGGTTCGCAAAGGCGACGCGATCGAACGGATCGATCGGGAAAGCAGAGGCACCATCGCCGCCGGCCAACAGCGTAACCAGCGGGCCTCTGGCCGGGTCCACCGAGACATAGTCACCCATGCAACAATCTTCTTCCCGGTCAGTATAGTCAGCCGAGAGAAGGATTTCGAGGTCGCCCGAAGGCTCAAAAAGAAGCTGGCCTCGGAAGGAGTAGAAGTCATACTGACTCGTTTCGTCTTCGGTACGCGGACCATTGCCCGTCTTTACGTCGAGAAGACCGCCGCGCTCCTCATAGACCCCAAAAAGGCGACCGCTCACTGTTTCAGAAAGCGGTCCGGTAACTTCTGCAGAGGTGCGAAGGAAGCCTTCGTTGCCGATCCCGACCTCGAAGATAGACTCAAGCTCGTCAGACGGTTTCTTGGTAATGATATTTATAACGCCCGCAGAAGTCGACTTGCCAAACAAGGTGCCTTGCGGCCCTTTTAGCACTTCGATTCGCTCGATTTCGCCGAGATCTCCAAAGGAAACGCCATTCCTGGCGCGCGGAACCCCATCGATAACGACGCCGACGGAACTTTCGAGGCCAGGATTGTCTCCTACCGTGCCAATGCCGCGAATACGCGCCGTCGTATTTGCTTGCTTTGACGACGAAGTCACAAGCAGGCCGGGCGTAACGACCGTCAGATCTTTAATATCCTTAACGCCCGCATCACTGAGAAGTTCACCGGACAAAGCCGTCACAACGATCGGCACATCTTGCAGACTTTGCTCGCGCTTTTGCGCCGTAACTGTAATTGCGCCCAGACGACGTGTGGTCTCTGCGTTTTCGGTTGTCGATGTAGTACCCTGCTCGTCCACTTCAACTTGTGCATGAGCACCTGCGGCGAGCAGCAATGCCGCCAAAGATACCGAAGCAGTTGTCTTAGACAGCGTGTTAAAATAATGCACCTGGTTTCCTCCTTATGTTTATAGCGTACTGTATGCTATATTACTTTTCTGTGATGTGAATATTCATTTTGCCCACTGCCAGAAATCGTCGCAATGTGATGCAAATTTGCAATAGATGTAAGCGCTAGACCGAACGCGCGACAGTCGGCTCAATTCAAGGCAATCTCATTGACCCATATTTGTGAAGGCTCGGACGTCGGCAAGCATCTTGTCTTTTTGCATTGTCGCGGGAAGGGTGCGTGTTTACCAGCGAAACGGCCAAGGCGCGACGATTTGACGTCTCATCAGGAAGCGCGTTGCCAGCTGTCGCGACCGAACGAGGCATGGAGCACAGGTTTCGTCCACGTCCCACTCTACGACGGTTGCAAGATCAGCACCCTGAACATCATCGATGCCTTCACCAGACTTGTTCCAGCCATTGACTTTCGAGGGACGTACGCCGGTGCCGATATCGCTGAAACACTCGAACGGGTCTGCTCAAAACTTGAGCTATCCGGGTCGATCAGGGGCCGGACTTCACCTGGAAAGGTAGTCATCCCTGAAAATAAGCGACTTGAAAACTGGACTTCTCCGGCGTTGATTATCGACGGAGACGAGAATGAAGAAATCGCGATTCACAGACGCGCATATCCTTGCGAACTGGAGCTGAATTTGTAGATCAAGCCGAGGAAACGCCTGGTTCGGGAAGTTCCGGGCCCCTGGCGGTTCTGGAGCGGCCGAACGAAATGTGGTCGATGGACTTCATGGCCGACCAACTCGGCGATGGCTGGTCCTTCCGGACGCTAAATGTCCTCGAGGACTTTTACCGCGAAGGCCTTGGTATCGAAGTAGACTTCTCCCTGCCTGCAGCCCGTGTCGTTCGCATGCTTGAGCAAATCATTGAAGGGCTCGGAAAGCCGATGGGCATGCGCGTGGACAACGGGGCCGAAAAATATCAGTGGCAAGCTGCAGACCTGGGCAGCAAAGCGCGGCATTGGCATCTTCTGCATCCAGCCTGGCAAGCCGCAGCAGTATGCCTATGTCGAGCGCTACAATCGGACCGTTCGGCAGGAATGGCCAGGACGGTTCATCTTCAATACGATCGAGAAGGTCAAGGAACACGCTACGCGGTGGCTCTGGATTTACAACAATCAGCGCCCGGACATGGGCATCGGCGGGATTACCCCGCCATGGAACTGAAACTTTCTGCGTAAAGTTCAGGAACCTGGCAGCTTAAAAATAGGATGATTACCGTTCACCACGCTCATTCCGCGCTTGGGATTAGCTTTTCAAGACATCGACGGAAATCTCTAAGATCTTTCTCGTCGAAATCCGCAAATAACTCAGCGGCCGCACGTCTTCCGGCCCGATCAATTTTGGACTGCCGGGAGACTGCCAATCTAGAAGGCACAACCCTCCACACACGACGATCATCGCTGTCCGCGACCCGGGATACATATCCACTTCGCTCCAACTGGTCTATCAGAGACCCGACAGAAGCTCGCCCCAGCTCCAATATCTCGGCTAACTCGGTTTGCGTAGGGTTAGAAAGCCGAAAAACATACAGCATCGCTCTCCATTGAGCCCGCGTGAGTTCCAAGGATGCCATATCCATATCAAATCGACGCCGAAGCACGCGCGTAACACGGCTTATCAGAAAAGCCAGCTCAACTCGCTCATCGCTCCAGAAATCATTGTCAGCGAATCTCAGAATTTTCTCTTGGGGCATTCCAACCAAACCTAGCCATGGTGTCAAAAGTTCACTCTGGCTTTGTGCAGCTCGAAATTCAACCGCTATATTCAAAGCAGGAAAAAAGTGCCGGCTAGATTAATCTAGCCAGCAAGTCTACCGAAACTGCGGAATGTAGGAGGAGGCCTTCCTGACGATGTGATACTTTCCTCACTTCGTCAGGGCGACTGGTTTGACATTCCACCGCTCAGACAAGCCGCAGGCACTCGTGCTACCGGCTGTTGCCAACCCTAATACACGAAATTTCCGCACGGGTCCATACTGTATGCAAGCAAACGGACTTTTGCCGACCCCTCATCGGCCTCCCGACGGCCCATTTGCTTGCATATGGTATGCATTCATACAATGTGACCTGATATCCATTTGGTCCCGCATTTGAATGGAGAGTCTGTCGCAACGGAGACAGACAATGCGCAAAAGCAAATTCACTAAGGAACAGATCATCGCGATCCTGGCTGAACAGGAACGAGGCGTGGCAACCGCAGACGTGTGCCGGCGTCATGGTGTCAGCTCGGCCAACTTCTATATCTATGGACGGCTCTCCCGGTGCAAGCGATTTGAGTCCTGATCGAACCGGTATTGGATGCCAACATCTACTGGCAACGACCCGCAACGTGACGGCATCGCCTGGTGCCCAGACGCACATGCCCTTGCGCTTCTCCACCATCCGGACATGCTTGCGCCGGGCGGCATGGCGAAGGGCCTGGACGATCTTGAAGACGACCGAATTGCGCAGCGTGGCATCCGTCGCGTCAAGCCGGCGCTCGATCATCACCCGCTCGGCGAGATCCCGGGTTGTGAGTTCGCCATCGACCTCAAGATGGCGCACACAGATGTCGGTGAACAGCCGGATCGACGCATTTATATGAGCCAGGTCGTGCTTCGCCTGCGCGATCTGAGCCTGGTACGCCGTGATCCGCCCGTGGATCTCGGCGCGCTTGTCCTTCACACACACCTTGGGTGTGCCTGCTCCTCCCAAAGGGAGAGAATGCTTCTGAGTGCAGTTAAAAAAGCTAATGGCTGATCGAGCATCAAATGGTGGCGCGCCTCAGGTACGGCGATAATTGGGATGTCACCGCCCCCTAGCTCACGGATGTAGTCAGCCGAATCCTTGGTAAAGAGCTGACTCTTGGCACCATGAACGATGGTCTTGCGACCCGGCGCATTCACGAGTCGCTGGCCGATAGTGAGCCATTCCTCTGACTTATTGCTTCGCCGGAATACCTCGGGTGAGAATTTCCATGTCCAGTTGTCTCCGTCGCGCCGCATAGAATGATAGGCCATGTAATCTAGGAGGAAAGGCTCGCCAACCGGCTGGGGCGGGGAAAGGACGTATCTTTTGCGCGCCTCTTCATAGCTCGCGTAGGACCGCTTGGGCTTGTCAGGATCACCTGACCCCGGGCTGGAACGGCGTTGGTTCCAGTATTGCTCCAGGAGCTCGGCGCGCATGACCATGAGATCACAAATTACGAGGCCGGAGAAGTGATCGGGCGATTGCGTCACGGCAGTGAGCGCTGCGCCGGAACCGAAACTGTGCGCGACGATGGTGGGTTTGTGGCCATCTGCAAACAGATTGAGCGCCTCGGCAATCTCAACAAATTCGCGCCCTCTCGCTTCTGGATCGGCCTGCCCACGCATCTCCGAGTCGCCCATGCCGGCGAGATCGAACGCGACAACGTCATAGTCTTCGGCGAGGAATGGGGCGATGAAGGCAAAGCAGCGCGCGTGGGAGAGAAAGCCATGTGTCATAAGCACTTTCGGCTTGCTGCGGTCGCCCCAGCGAAAGTAATGCACTTTAGCATTGTCGATCTCCACATAACCTTCCTCGCGCGGCACTTTCAGGGCCGACACAAACCATTCCGGCAGATGCGAACCATCTCCAGCCCAGACGGGGCTGATATCGTCGGGAAAAACTGTCACTTTGGTTAACATACTCATTCCATCATCTGTTCGTTGCTGGTGGGTTTGTCGATCATGAAGCCGCGATACCCCTCGTTCGCTACTTCTTCGCAGAGTGCGACGTATCCAGACACGCTTGGAAAGTTGATCAGCTGACGCTTCCTGCCAGGGATATTTGCGCCCATGTACCAGGAATTCGCTTCTGGAAACAGTGTCATGGCGCCGGCCTGGGCAACCATTTTGGTCCAGTCAGCTTCTGCGGTCGCACAGGCTTCGAATTGATTACTGTCATTGTCCCGCATCCAGACGAGAAAGTCACAGATCCAGTCACCCTGTATCTCTGCGCTGGTCGGGCCGTTCGAGAAACCTGACGGGCTAAGTGGACCGTATGCAAACAGCATGTTTGGAAAGTCTGCTATCGCCATGCCGAGATAGGCGCGTAACCCGTCTTCCCAAGCTTGTGAAACAGACAGGCCGTTCGTCCCCGTGATGTTCATATCGACCATGCCGCCGCGCCCGGCATCGAAGCCGGTGGCGTAAACGATGAGGTCGCATTCCACCTCGCCGTCAGCGGTCTCTATCGCGTGCGGTTTGATCTGGGTGATGGGGGTTGCCTTCAGATCGACCAGATCGACATTATCCTGCGCGAAAATCTCGTAATAACACTGCTCGAGCGAAGGTCTCTTCGTGCCGAATGGATGGGGTGGTTCGGAAGGCGCGAGCTGTTCAACAAGATTGGGATCGGAGATCCTGTCGCAAACCTTGTTTCGCCAGAAATCATAGGCGTAGCGGTTCGCTTCGCGATTGATCAGCAGGTCGGCGAAATTGTGATACCAGAACCTGAGGCCGCCTTTCTGCCACAGATATTCGAAGTGTGCGGTGCGCTCTTTCTCGTCAACTTCGAGCGCCGAAACGTCCAGCGATTGAGATTCGAACCCTCCGCTGGTCTGCTTGCGCGTTTCGAAGATAGCAGCATAATCCTGCTTGTCGCGTTCTTGATCTTCCTTTGATAGCTTTTGCTGCCGCATGGGCAGCGCCAGGATTGGTGTTCTTTGAAATAGGGTCAGCTTCGATGCGGACTTCGCGGCTTCCTGCGCGACTTGCACACCGCTTGCCCCGGTGCCGATCAAGGCAATCTTGCGTCCGCTGAGATCGCCCCCCTGTTGTGGCCAGCGCGCCGTGTGAAACCATTCGCCTTCGAAATCCTCAATGCCGGGAAAATCAGGGATATGCGGCTTTGATGCGAAACCAATAGCGGGCAAGAGGAACCGTGTCGTAACAGTTTCCTCTCCGTTGAGTTGCAGGCGCCATTGCTGCGCCGCTTGCTCATAGTTCGCGCCTGTGACCCGTGACCCCATGCGCATCATGGGCCACAGCTTGAGTGTATTACAAACATGATGGAAATACGCTCTTAGCTCTTTCCATCCGGGAAATCGTTCGCTCCAGGTCCATGATTTCCACACTTCAGGTATTGAGTACTCGTAGATCGGCACCTGCGAATCCACTCGTGCGCCCGGATAGCAATTCCAATACCAGATACCGCCCGGCTCGGCCGCAGCATCCACCAGCAACACGTTGAACCCGGCGTTACGTAACTTGTGTAACAGGTAGATGCCGCTGAAGCCGGCACCGACGATTAGGGCGTCGTAATCAGGAGAAGCCCGCTTGCTCATCACGCGACCGTCAAACGCTCGGCGATTGCTTTCGCTGTTGCATAGTCGGCCTTGCCGTTGGATGCGCGCAGGGCTGTTTCCGTTGGATGGATGGCCTTTGGCGTTTTGTAGCCGGCCAATTGCTGACGAACATGGTCTTTGACGCCTTGCTCGTCGAATGCAGCGTCGCCACTCAGGTGCACGACGGCGATGACGGCCTGGCCCCATTTTTCACTCGGCACGCCCACGACCAGCGCGTCAGCGATGGCGGGATGGGTCTTGAGGACTTCCTCGACTTCTTCCGGATAGACCTTTTCACCAGCCGTGTTGATGCACACGCTGCCACGGCCCAGCAGGGTCAGGCTGCCATCGGCTTCGACCGTGCACCAGTCGCCTGGAATCGAATAGCGCACCCCGTCGATAGTGCGGAAGGTCTTGGCGGACTTTTCGGGATCCTTGTAATAACCCGCCGGGATTGCGCCCTTGCGAGCGATATATCCCGGTACGCCGCTGCCCGGCGTTACTTTCTGGTCGTATTCATCGAAGACATCGCAGAATTCACCGATCCCGAATTTCGCGGTGTTCGTACCCCCATCTGCGGTTGTGACGGAGAGGCCGAAGCCGAGCCCTTCGGAAGCGCCAAAGCTGTCCATCAGCACCGCTTGGGGGATATGCTTGCACAGGCCAGCCTTGACCTCCTTGCTCCACATCACGCCGGATGAAACAATGGAGACAAGGCTGTTTGTGTCCCAGCGACCGGGATTATCGTCCAGCGCCTGCAACATCGGTTTGGCAAAAGCGTCGCCCACAATTGAAATGCTTTCCACCTTGTGCGTATCAACCGTCTCCCACAATTCAAGCGCATCGAAAGATGGGTCCGACAGAGTCACGATGGCACCGCCCGACATGAGCGTGCCGATCGCAGTGATGAAGCCTGTCCCGTGCATTAACGGGCAGGAGGGAAGTGTACGTCTGCCCGGCCCTTGACTGGTGATTAGGGCGACGTTTTCCTCGACTGTTTGCGGAACGGGGCCGAGCAGCTTCTGGGCGTCCAGTTGCGCCTTGCGCATATCGTCGTGACGCCACATCACGCCCTTGGGCATCCCTGTCGTGCCGCCGGTATAAATGAAGAGCAAATCGTCAGGCGAGCGCGTGATGCCGAGCGCTGATCCATCACCTTCCTGCGCGAGAATTTCATAAGGGATCGCAAAAGGTGCGATTTGCGAAGCATCGCCAATTTCAACGAAGGTGTGAACCTTTCCGAGCCGGTCCTTGAGTTCGACGATACAGTCACGGAACTCCGAACTATAAATAATCACCTCGCTGTCAGAATCATCAAAAATGTAAAAAACTTCTTCGGGGCGATAGCGGTAATTGATGTTCACATGAGTCAACCGCCCCTTAAAGCAGGCCGCCATCAGCTCACCATATTCAGGGCGGTTGCGCATGTAGAAAGCCACCTTGGCGCCGTCGCTAGCTCCGCGTTGTCGCAACGCGCGCGCGACATTGTTCGAGCGCGCGGACATTTCGGGCCAAGTGATGATCCGGTCGCCGTGTATCAAGGCCGGAGCGTCTTGAGGCATGGCGGGCTCGATTGCGTCGAGAATGTCGCCGAGATTCCATTCGATCATGTTGCTTGATTCCTTCAAGACTGGGCCGCAAATCTCGCAGCCGTATACAATGAGTGTATTACGGGGCTTTTATCCAACCCTGTAGGGCTGCCAATTCGGCCCGCACCGTTTCGGGGCCTCCAAGCGCTTGCCGGTCGAAGCCAATACGTTTGAACCAGTAATGAAGACCCATCAGGTCCGTAAATCCCATTCCGCCATGCACTTCGGTGGAGGTGCGGGCGACAAAGCGATGGACTTCGCCTGTGTGTGATTTGGCATGGCAGGCGAAAATGGATGCATCCTCCGGTATCGAATCGAAGGCGTGGGCCGCATACCAGACAAGCGAGCGGCATGGCTCATGACGTGCGGCCATCTCCGCGCACATGTGCTTGACGGCCTGGAAACTGCCGATGAGCCGGCCAAACTGCTCGCGCTGGCCAGAATAATCGACAGCCTTTTCGATCATGGCCTGGCCTGCGCCAAGGCTGTCAGCAGCTAAGATCACACGGCCCGCATCGCGCAACCGGGCCGTTGTCGCGCCGTTATCGTCAATAAGCGGTTCTGCCTCTGTCTGTTCGAAACGCAATTCCCCGACACTGCGGGTGCGATCAATGGTCGTCAGCCGGATCGTCTCCAGTTTGAGGGCATCGGCTGTAACGAGGTGCAGCCGGCCGCCAGCGTCGGCTACGATGTAAGCGTCAGCTCCCTCGAAATCCAGGCAGAACAGGGCGGTTCCGCTGAGCTTCCCATCAGCAGAGGAAACGCCCGCCCCGTCGCGCGCCTCGACCGTCTCGGAAATCGCGACAGCGATACGCGCCTCGCCGTTCGCGATCTTCGGTAGCCATTGTGCTTTTTGTTCTTCGCTACCAGCCTCGCTCAGCGCGATAGGCGCAAGTACATGACTGGCGAGAAAAGGCACTGGCGCGACCATATAGGCGAGCTGTTCGGCAACTATGGCAGCGTCGAGAAGGGTCATACCGAGGCCGCCATGCTCTTCAGGTACCAGCATTCCGGGAATTCCCAAGTCCTGAACGGCGCCGAGCACTTTGTCGCTGAGTGGATTGTCCAGTTCGGCGCATTCGCGGACATGATCGAGCGGGCAGGTGTCCGCAAGACAACGGGCAACCGCATCACGTAACATCTGCTGGTCCTGAGATAATCCGAAATCCATTAGGCTGATCCCTGTTTGTGACGCTCTATGTCTGCGGTTGCTTTCGCCGCATCCGAAACCTTTGCGAGCTTCGGTTCGCGCGGCATTTCGAGGCCACGTTCGGCGATGATGTTTTTCTGAATCTGCGCGGTGCCGCCGCCTATTATGAGACCGAGCTGGAACATGTAGTTCCATTGCCACGCGCCTCCTTCGCGCTCTCGCGGGCTGCCATGGTAAAGCGTGCCTATCTCACCCATGGCGTCGATCGCCAGTGCTGAAATCTGGTGGGCAATCTCACAGCTTTGCAGCTTGACGATTAGCTTCGCCATGCCGCCTGACTCACCCTTGAGGCTGTTCGAAAGGATACGCATCCCATTGCATTTCATCGCTGACACCTCGGCCTGGAGCGCCAACAGCCGATCTCGCAGAACCGGATTGTCGATTGCGCGGGCCTGTCCGATACGCTCTTCCTGCATCAGGGCGATCAGTGCCTGTAGCCGGTTTTCGAGCGCGCCGGGATCACCCAGCATTCCGCGCTCATGGCCGAGGGTTGCATTCGCCACGAGCCAGCCCTGGCCCCGCGCCCCTACAATCTGGTCCACCGGAACGCGGACATTGGTGAAGAATGTCTCATTGAATTCGGCGTGGCCTGTCATCGTCTTCAAAGGACGAACCTCGATACCCGGTGTGTCCATCGAGAAGATCAGGTAGGAAATACCGCGGTGTTTTGGTGCGTCGGGCTCGGTCCTTACGAGGCAGAAGATCATGTCGGCCTGCTTCGCCGTGCTGGTCCAGATTTTCTGGCCATTGATGACGAAATTGCCGTCTTCGACTCGCGCCCTGGTCTTGAGGCTGGCCAGGTCCGATCCGGCACCGGGTTCAGAATAGCCCTGGCACCATACGATCTCGCCTTTCAGCGTGGGTTCGATCCAGCGTTGCTTCTGCTCCTCGGTGCCGAGTTCCAGCAAAGTCGGGACGAGCATCGAGATGCCCTGGTTCGTGAGCCCGCCCGGCACCCCGGCCCGTGAAAACTCCTCGGAGATGATGCGCGATTTGAGGATGTCGGGTTCCGCGCCGTAGCCGCCATACTCCGCCGGGATCGTGCGGGCAGTGTACCCGTTTTCGATCAGCAGCTTCTGCCATTTGACGGCTTCGGGTGAAGGGCGGGCTGCCCGAGTCGCACACGGCGGCGCAAGGTGGCTATGCGCTTCGATGAAATCGCGCACCTGTTGACGGAATGTGTCGTATTCGGGGCCGTAATCGAGATCCATATCGCTTCTATTCCTCGCAGGGACGGAAAACGGGCAGACGGAAGTCGTCCCCGATTGTTTCGAATGTCAATTCTACAGGAAGGTCGAGCCTGAGGCTATCATGGTCACAATCGATCAGACGAGTGGCCATGCGTACACCCTCTTCGAGTTCAACCACCGCAGCCACGAAGGGAATGTCGGCGGCAAATGCCGGGTGCAGGGCCTGGTGGGTGATGGTCCAGGAAAAAAGCGTACCCTTGCCAGTGCTGCGCTCCCACGAAAATTCCGGTGAGCCACACTTCGCGCACATATAACGAGGCAGGTGGCGGAGGGTGCCGCAATCGCTGCAACGCTGGAAATAGAGATGGCCATCCTGGCACCGATTCCAGAATTCCTGTTCGATAGGATCCTGCGGGCGCGGTTTCGGCTTGGGCGGAGCCTTCTGCGCCTTGAAGCGCATTTTAGGCGGCAGTTCGTTCTTGTCGCTCACGTAAACCTCCTGAGGATTGCGATACTCCCGTCGCCAAGGTCGCCCCAGCCGGTCACGAGGCCGGTCTGGGCATCTGCGACCTGACGCTCGCCGCAATCGTGGCGCAGCTGGCGGACCGCCTCAACAACATGGTTGAGGCCCCAGACATGCGCTTCGCTCAGCAAGCCGCCATGGGTGTTGATGGGATAGCGTCCACCCAGCTCGATCTGGCCATCAGCGACGAATTCGCTCTGACCGCCGGGTTCGCAGTAACCGAGCGCTTCAAGCTGCAACAGCACGATATAAGAGAAGCAGTCGTAGATTTGCAGAAAATCCATATCCTCGCGGGTGACGCCTGCCATCTCGAATGCGCGCGGGGCGGCATAGCTGAGGCCGATCTTGAAAGGGTCGGGGCGCGAGGGGATGTCGTCGGCGGGATAGGGGTGGCCCTCAGCCGCGCCTGCGATGCTTACCGGCACGTGCCGCATGTCCTTGGCCCGTTCCATGCGCGAGACAACGACCGCACAGGCACCATCGGTTTCCAGGCAGCAATCGTAGAGCCGGAAAGGCTCGGATATCCAGCGCGCCGAGTGATATGCCTCGAGATCGAATGTACGGCCATAATTGAAGGCTCTCGGATTTAGCTGCGCGTGACGGTTACATGCGAGTGCCACAGCGGCCATCGCGTCCGGCCCGACACTGTGGAGCTTGGAATGTCGCATGGCGAGCCAGGCATACATCTGCACCGGCAGGAACACGCCATAAGGAATGTAATAGCCCTGAATGGTGTTGGTCAGAGTGTTCATGTTCATCGGCCGGGTAGGCGGGGCACCGGCCTTGGGCCTGAGTGCGGAATAGCCATTCCAGCCCAGCGTTACGAGAACGTGGTCACAAAGTCCGCTGGCGATCGCCATCGCCGCGTTCTGGAGCGCTGTCGTCGGGCTGGCTCCGCCCATGTGAACGGTAGCCGCATAGCGCAATACGTCGATACCCAGATTGGCGGCCATTTCTTCCGATGTCGTGTAGATCGGCGGCGGAACCATGCCGTCGATGTCGGATGGCTTCAGCCCGGCATCAGCGATCGCCTTGCGGGAAGCTTCGAGCATCATGTCGACCGCGGTATTTTCGGCGCCCTTGATGAATGCCGTTTCACCGACGCCCGTGATTGCGGACCTGTCACTGAAATTGAAGGTGGATGTGGCGCTCATTTTTGATGCTTGTCCTGTTGGCTGGACTGCATGTCTCCGACAAACGAGCGGGAGAGTGCGACTTCCGCACCTTCGACAAGTTCACGCATCACCTCGGCTGCGGGCCGGATCGAATGGATGAGGCCAATTCCCTGGCCAGCAAAGCCAGGCATGATATCCTTGCGCTCAGCCTTGAGGCCTGAAGCCATAACCGGACCTGAAATTATCGACTGGAAAGGCATGGGCAGTGGTTCCTTGCCCGCAGCAACCCACGCATCGGCCCATTTGTTACGGATCATGCGGGCAGGCTTGCCGGTTAACGAGCGGCTTACGACGGTATCCGCGTCACCGCTTTCGGTGATTGCTTCCTTCTGAAAATGCTCGATGCCTGCTTCGTCCGTTGCGAGGAATGCGGTGCCGATCCACGCGCCTTCTGCCCCCAACATCAGCGACGCCGCGACACCGCGCCCATCTGAAATACCACCTGCACCGATCACGGGCACCCGATCACCGACCGCATCCACGACTTGCGGGATAAGCGACATGGTTCCGATAGGTGAATTGTGGCCGCCGCCGTCGTGACCTTGGGCGACGATCATGTCGATACCGGAATCGACCACCTGCTCGGCATGCTTGACCTTGCCGATCACCGCCATGACCTTGGTGCCGTTGGCGTGAAGACGGTCGATCCAGGGCGCGGGATTGCCGAGGCCCGCGGCATAGACCGGCACCTTTTCCTCAATCACCACCTCCATCTGCGCCTCGAAGAATTCTCTCGAGAATAGCTGGAGCTGGCTCTTGCCCATATCCGGCGAACCTGCGGCGCGCATCGCTGCTGCAGCATCGACTTCGGGAAGGTTCTCCCGCGCCATGAAATCGCGGGTAAACTCCTTGTATTCGTCGATTTTTGCCATCGGGTTGGCGGGCGCGTTACCGGATTGCGGCGCCGACCCCCGCCGGACCGAGGCCGGCAGAAGCGTATCCACCCCGAACGGCTTGTCGGTCATCTCGCGGGTCTGACGGATCCAGCTACGTAACTGGTCCGGCGAGCACGCCGCGGCGCCGAGGACGCCTAGCCCCCCTGCATTCGATACCGCGGCCGCGAGCGCGGGGACACTTGCCCCGCCCATTCCGGCCAGAAAGATCGGATATTCGATCTCGAGAATTTCGCATATGCGCGTTTGTAGCGGCATGTTATTTATTCTCCCGTCTTAGACATTGCGGTTCGCAAGTCTTCTAAATTTGTCCCCACCTCACTTTTTGAGAAACCAGATCAGGACTTCGTTCAGCTAAATAATTTGCCGAACCTGACACAAGGCGGGCCATGGCCTGCCGCGCTTCCTGGGCATCACCTGTGCGTACCGCTTCCAGAACGCGGCGCAGGATTCGCAACTGGACTGCGCGCTCCTGGGCGGAATAGCCGAGCGAGCGCGAAAATTCGCGGGTCAGTAAATGCAAGGTGGAGGTCAGAAGGCCGAAAAGCGGATTGCCGCTGGCCCAACCGAGCAGGTCGTGAAACCGACGGTTAAGTTCCTCGAACTGGCTTCCCGCCTCATTCCGCTCAAGCTCTTTAAGGCAATCGGCGAGTGCGCTGAGGTCGCCTGTGGTCGCGCGCTGGGCGGCATAGGCTGCAACATCCGGCGCTATGGCTTCACGCAGTTCGAGCAGACCCCTCAGGTCTGCTTCCATGAATTGCAGGATGAGAGAAAGACTATTTGCGAAATCACCGGACTGCGGGCGCGCAACCACCGGGCCCCCGCCACGGCCCAATTGAAGGTGGATTACGCCCTGAAGCTCCAGGAAGCGGAGCGCTTCACGCAAGGTTGCTCTGGCGACTTCGTACCGCGCGAGCATTTCTTCTTCGCGTGGCAACCGGTCTCCCGCAACGCGTGCACCAGCTTCAATGTCGCGAACGATGTCTTGTGCGAGCGAAAGTGCACGCTTTGCCTTCTTTGCGTTATAGGCCCTGGGCTGCATCTTTGAACCTAATATATTATCATAATTAATCTGATGAACGGCCAAATCAAGCGTTTAGCTTCCATGGTTGTAACTAATCGTCAAGTATGTATGATAATATTTAAAAGTGGCATGTTGCGGGGCCGCTAATTTGCCAGAAGGTGGCGCGCTATTTTCGCGTACGGACTGAAGGATAGAACATGAGTATAGAAACAATTGAGCTGAACACGGCCGAAAAAATCGCGACCATTCCGATCGAGCAAATCGATGTTTCACGGCCGAGCCTTTTTCAGAAAGATACAATTGGCCTGTTTTTCGACCGATTGCGCAGAGAGGATCCAGTCCACTACTGTCCTGAGAGCAAAGTCGGGCCATACTGGTCGGTTACCAAGTTCGACGACATCATGGCCGTTGACACCAATCACAAAGTCTTCTCGTCGGAAGCGAAGCTCGGCGGAATTGCCATTCAGGACATGCATGCGGGGGAAGGTGCGCTTGAGCTTGAAATGTTCATCGCCATGGATCCGCCCAAGCACGATCAGCAACGCAAGGCCGTTAACTCCGCAGTCGCGCCGTCAAACTTGCAGTTGCTCGAGCCGACAATCCGTGAGCGTGCGTGCAAGATACTTGATGATCTGCCGGTTGGTGAGGAAATCGACTGGGTTAATAAAGTCTCGGTCGAGTTGACCACAATGACCCTTGCGACCTTGTTCGACTTCCCTTGGGAAGAGCGGCGCAAACTCACTCGCTGGTCCGACATCGCAACGGCCGCGCCTGAAACCGGTATCGTCGAATCTTATGAGGCAAGGCGCAAAGAACTGATTGAATGCGCGATGTATTTCAAAGGGCTCTGGGATCAGCGTATTAACCAAGACCCCAAGAACGACCTCATATCCATGATGGCGCATTCTCCGGCGACGCGGGACATGCCCTTCCTAGAGTTTCTGGGCAACTTGCTGCTGCTTATTGTGGGCGGCAACGACACTACGCGGAACTCGATCAGCGGCGGCGTGCTCGCCCTTAATCAGAACCCTGAAGAATATCGCAAGCTGAATGAGGATCCGTCGCTGATCACCAGCATGGTGCCAGAGATTATCCGCTGGCAGACTCCGCTGACCCATATGCGCCGGACTGCGCTCCAGGATTACGAGATTGGCGGTAAGCTGATCAAAAAAGGTGATAAAGTGGTGATGTGGTATCTGTCGGGCAACCGGGATGAGTCTGTCATCGAGAATGCTGACCAGTTCATAATCGACCGAAAGAACCCACGTCATCACCTGTCCTTTGGCTATGGCATCCATCGCTGCATGGGCAACAGGCTTGCAGAACTGCAACTTAGGATTATCTGGGAAGAGATCCAAAAGCGTTTCGCGAAGGTCGAAGTGACCGGCGAGCCCGAGCGTCTGTTTTCGAACCTTGTGCGAGGCATCACGAAACTGCCTGTGCGGCTCCACGCTCGCTGACTGGGGACACCACTGAGCCTTTCACGCAAGCGCGAAGCGGTCGATCATGTGGTGGAGACATTCGGCGCAACCGAGCGTCGGGCTTGCCGCGTAATCGGCCAGCATCGTTCCACCCAGCGCAAGCCGCGCGTGCCGCGTCAGGATGAGGATGTGCTGACAGCGGCCATCATCACCCTGGCTGAATGGTTCGGCCGGTATGGCTATCGTCGCATTACGGCCCTGCTGAGACGGGGTGGCTGGCATGTGAGCGAGAAGCGCGTCTATCACATCTGGCGGCGTGAAGGGCTGAAGGTCCCGATGAAACAACCGAAACGTGGCCGTCTCTGGTTGAGTGACGGCTCCTGCATTCGGATCAGACCAATGCACAAGGGGCATGTCTGATCCTATGATTTCGTCCAGGATCGCACGCATGATGGGAAGGTCTTCCGCATGCTGTGCGTCATTGATGAGTTCACTCGCGAATGCCTCACCATCCGCGTCGAGCGCAAGCTGAACTCCCGCGATGTCCTCGACACGCTGGGCGATCTGTTCGTCGTGCATGGACCGCCTGGGTACATACGTTCGGACAACGTCCTACATTCTGAACTTTTGGCAGGTTTCGGGCGCAAAGCCTCGTCCCGTAGTTTCCAGATACGGGTCTTGAAGTCAATTACCGGGTGGGCTTCCGCCGCACTGGAAGAGCTCGCAGCCATAGCAAACACAGGATCCATGCGAGTGAGGTTCGCTGGTCCTTACCGTCCTTAACACGGGATGCCGATCCGAGCGGAAGATCCGAACATTATCTACGAGGTCGCCGATAGACTGGCGCCTCAACGGCGCGCATCAGAGAGAGATTCTCCCGCCCGGTACCGCCCCTTCGTAGAAGGGGCGGTAAGCTTTTCCGCTCTTGATGATGGCATGCGCTGTGCGCGCCATCTTGGCGGTAACCGCAGTGAGCGCTTTGCGCCGGAGATCGGGATTGTCCGGATCCCTGGCGATATAGCGCGTATATTTATCCCTGAAATTGTTCTCCTTCTGGCGGATCGCGACCAGGCCGGCCATCCAGAGCGCCCGGCGAAGCCGTGCGTTGCCGTATTTCGACAGTTTCGTCTGTCCCCGGAAAGTGCCGGACTGATGCGTTGAGAGGTCCAGGCCGCAGAATTTCAGGAACTGGCGATGATGACCAAACCGGCGCAGGTCGCCGGCTTCAGCGAGAATGGTCAGGGCGATGATCGGGCCGATGCCGGGGATTTGCTTGAGGGCCTCGAAGTCAGGGGTTCCGCCCAGAAGGGCTTCAGCTTCCGCTTCGATCGTATTGCGCTGGCGGTTCAGGCTGCGCGCCTCCGCCAGAACCATGCGGAACATCGCGATGGCCCTGCTGTCGACCGGAACCGGCAACCCGATTGATTCTTTTGCGGTTTCACAGATGTCCACGATCAACCTGGCCTTTGAAACCTTCTTGCCAACAATGTCCCAGGCGGCGGCTGAGAAGGCTTCTGGAGACAAGGCCGTGATCGATGCCGGGGGCGGGAACGTCTCGAGCAGGGCGAAGAACCAGTCGCGCCTGGAGCTTCCCAGGAACTTCTCGATCTCGGGAAAATAGAGTGGCAGATAGTGCGTCAGGATCCGGTGAATGGTCTGCGTCCTTGCTCTCGACACGGCCTCATGCGTCTTCGAGAGCTCCTGGATATCTGCGAGGCCGGCGACCAAGGGATCCAGATAGACCTGGCTGAGACCTGTCGCCAGCATATGCAGGATAACCTGGGCATCCTTCGGATCATTCTTGTCCCATCCGTTGTGGATGGCTTCGCGCTGGCGAGCGAGTGCCATGGAAGAGATCAGGCGTGTCTTGATGCCGGCATCGACCAGTCTCCAGGCCAGTGCCCGATGATAATTACCGGTTGCCTCAAACCCCGTAACAACCGGACGGTCGAAAGCCTTCAGCCGTTGAATAAAGCGGTCGTGCTCTGCGCGCTGGTTGAGCACAACAAGACGCCGCCGTCGAGGCGACCCAGGCATCTGTATCAGAACATCATTGCGCTTCTTGGAAATGTCGATCGCGACGAGCACAGCATCCTGTGCGATAGAATGAATCCTGGCCATGGCCGGTCTGCTCCTCTTCGGTGGTGGTTGGAATAACCACTGTAAGAGGTCCTGCGGCCCGGTCATGGCCTCCTGCCTGCGTGCGGAATGCGCCGCAGGCGGCCATGACCTGCCTTGGTTCCGAATGTGCTACGTCCTATGAAAAGAACGAAAGCTGGAATGAGCCAACAGGTCGTTGATGCGTGACGGCGAACCTGCGTCCCGCTCGTTCGTAAAATCACCCAGGCGTCTTCTGTCGTCAAGGAATCAGTTCTTCCATAGCAAATACAGGGTACGCTGGATTGCGGCCCTCACCGTCCTTAAGACGAGATCCGAATACCCAGGCAGAAGACCCGAACATTATCTACGAGGTCGTGACGATGCATGCCTCAACGGCACTTGCAGAGCGGGGTCCTTCCGCCTGGGACCGCGTCCTTCGAAGAAGGGGCGGTAATCTGTCTCGGTCTTGATGACCGAATGTGCGGTGCGTGCGATCGTTGCGGCAACGGAAGTGAGTGCCTTGCGCTTCAGGTGCGGATCGCTGTGATCTCTGGCGATGTATCTTTCATACTTGTCGCGGAAGCCGTTCTCGCGCTGCCGAATGGCGACCTGTCCCGCCATCCAGAATGTCCGTCTCAGCCTGGCATTTCCAAACTTGGAGAGTTTGGTCTGTCCTCGGAATATGCCTGACTGCTGAGTCGAAAGGTTGAATCCGCAAAACTTAAGAAACTGCCGGTGATGCCCGAAGCGGCGCAGGTCCCCGGCCTCAGCCAGGATGGTGAGCGCGTTGATCGGCCCGATGCCTGGGATGGTCCTCAAGCGTACGAAGTCCGGATGTGTTCCAAGCAGGTCGCTGGCTTGCTGTTCGATCTGATCACGTTGGGCAATCAGATGCCTTCCCTGACCGAGAACGAGACAAAACATGCGGATCGCTGGCGTCTCCGGATCGACCGGCAGGCCAATGGAATCAGCGGCTGTGGCGTATATATCAGCGAGCAACCGAGCTATTGATGCCTTCTTGCCGACAACACCCCAGGCCGCTTCGATAAAAGCATCTTCGGACATGCACGTGATCGATCCCGGCGTGGGGAACTGTTCGAGGAAGGCGAGAAACCAATCGCTGCGCGAGTTGCCCATGAAGCGCTCAGCCTCGGGAAAGTAGAGTGGCAAGTAGTGTGTTCTCAAACGATGCCAGAACTCCGTCTTGGTTTGCGATATGACGGCATGTGTCTTCGACAACTCCTGAATGTCGTTCACGCCGTGCACGAGCGGGTCATGCCAGATCTGGGTTAGCCCAGTCTGCATCATATGCAGCATCACCTGCGCATCCTTCGGATCGTTCTTGTCCCATGAGTTGTGCATCGCCTCGCGCGTGCGTGCCAGCGACAGCGAAGAAATGAGCTTCAACTCAAACCCCGCCTGATGGAGCCGCCACGCCAGCGGCCGATGGTAGTCGCCCGTCGGCTCAAATCCGACCTGAACCGGCACGCCAAAGGCGGTGAGCGTCTCGACAAATCTGTCGATATCTTCCCGCACGTTACGAACTGTGAGGCGTTTGCGGCGTCGCCTCCCTGGGACAGCGATCAGAACTTCATTGCGATGCTTTGCGATATCAATCGCTACCAGAACGGGTTGCCCTGTCTTATGGTGCGTCTTGGTCATGGCCGGTCTCCTCTTCAGTTGTGGTCGGCAAAACCACTGTAAGAGACCTGAAGGCTCGGTCATGACCGCCCGCCTGCATGTGAGAAACAAGCAGGCGGTCACGACCTCCGGAACATCGGTTCCCAATGTGCTATGGCAGTGAATTTACCGGCCAGATCGTGGACCTCTGGGCATATCATTACAAGGTCAGAATGGACTTCTCGCGCCCCGGCAAGCCGCAGCAGAATGGCTTCGTCGAAAGCTTCAATGGATCGCTCCGGGACGAGTGCCTCAACATCAACTGGTTCGCCTCCTTGGCCGAGGCAAGGCGGCTGATCGAGGCGTGGAGGCGCGACTCCAATGAGAGCCGGCTTCACATGGCTCACAATGGGCAATCTCCCGACGAGTTTGCCCGTAACGCCAGCCTATGCCATGGTGGCAAGGTCAAAATCGCCACTGGATTTTAACGCCAAGGCCGGACCACCAGACCAAGCACGTCATTGCCGCTGGATATTAACCCCAGGGCCGGACCACCGATCCCAAGCGTGTCAGCTGAAGCCGGAACTAACTTTTCGGTTGGGCCAGTCCGATTGGACAAGCCATAACCTCTATTGCAAATTTGCATCACCCGTCGACGATCTCTGTCAGGGGGAAAAAAGAATATTCACATTGCAGATAAGTATCATATCATACAGTATTATATAAACATAAGGAGGAAACTAGGTGTATTATTTCAACGCGGTGTCGAAGACAACTGTTTCGGTATCTTTGGCGGTTTTGCTGTTTGCCGCCGGTGCTCATGCGCAAGTTGAGGTGGACGAGCAAGGTGCTGCTGCATCCGCGGCGGAAAATGTGGAGGCCACACGTCGATTGGGTGCAATCACAGTTACAGCGCAAAAGCGCGAGCAGAGCTTGCAGGATGTGCCAATTGTCGTGACCGCCTTGTCCGGAGAGCTTCTCAGCGATGCTGGCGTTCAGGATATCAAGGACCTGACGGTCGTGACGCCGGGCCTGCTTGTAACTTCTTCGTCAAAGCAAGCAAATACTACGGCGCGGATTCGTGGCATTGGCACGGTTGGTGACAATCCCGGTCTCGAAAGCTCAGTAGGCGTCGTTATCGACGGGGTTCCGCGCGCCAGGAACGGCGTTTCCTTCGGCGATCTCGGCGAGATCGAGCGAATCGAAGTACTAAAGGGGCCGCAGGGAACCTTGTTTGGCAAGTCGACCTCTGCGGGCGTCATAAATGTCATCACGAAGAAACCGTCTGACGAGTTAGAGTCGATCTTCGAGGTCGGGATCGGCAACGAAGGTTTCCTTCGCACGTCTGCAGAAGTCACCGGACCGCTTTCTAAGACGGTGAGCGGTCGCCTGTTCGGAGTATACGAAGAGCGCGGCGGTCTTTTGGACGTAAAGACCGGTAACGGTCCACGTACCGAGGACGAAACGAGTCAGTATGACTTCTACTCCGTTCGAGGTCAGCTTCGTTTTGAGCCCTCCAGCGACCTCGAGATTCTTCTCTCTGCTGACTATACTGATCGGGAAGAAGATTGTTGCATGGGTGACTATATCGCGGTGGACCCGGCCAGGGGCCCGCTGATCACGCTGCTGGCTGGCGGTGACGGGGCCTCTGCTTTTCCGATCGATCCGTTCGACCGCGTCGCCTTTGCGAACCGCGACGCCACGCAGACGACCGAGGACTGGGGTGTGTCAGCGAATATCGAGTGGCAGTCCGGCCTCGGTGAATTGACGTCAATCACATCCTATCGCGATTGGGAAAACGGCTCGGGTCAGGATACAGATTTTAGTGCCGCCGATCTTTGGTATCGAGATGACGAAACGTCCAGGGACGCTTTTGCCACATTCAGCCAAGAGTTACGACTCGCGGGCGCGACCGATAACGTCGACTGGCAGGTGGGTGTGTTTTACGCGAATGAAACTCTTGATCGTACAGATTTCATTACTTACGGCAATGATTACTTTTTCTACTTTCAGCAATTGCTGCTCGGTGCGAGTGGTGGTGCGTTTGATCTGTCTTCGCTGCCAGGTAATATCTATACGGGCGAGGCAAATGCAACCGCAGACGTTTATGAACAAACTGCGGATACATACGCCATCTTCACGAACAATACGTTCAGCTTGAGCGATCAGTTCGACCTCACGGTCGGTCTTCGTTATACGATTGATGAGAAGACGCTGGAGTCCAATTTTAATGGCGAAGCGGGTAGCTGTACCACAGCCTTGGCCGTATTTGGCCCTACAGGTGGATTGACACCAACGCTTTGCTTGCCTTGGACAAACGACAACTTTGTGGGTGTGAGCGCCACGCAGGATCGCTCTGACGAGGATTTATCAGGTACAGTAAAGGGGGCATATCGGGTCAGTGAGAATCTGATGTCATACGCGTCCTATTCGCGCGGTTACAAGGCCGGTGGTTTCAACCTTGATCGCAGCCAGTTTGGTCCCTCAGATCCCACGCCATTTCAGCCCAACCTGGATACCAGATTTGATCCCGAAACTGTTGATGCGTATGAGGTCGGCTTTAAGACCAACAATGCGGCAAATAGCTTGTTCTTCAACGGCGCGATTTTCTATCAGGAGTATAGCGACTTTCAGCTCAACACGTTTACCGGTACGAGCTTCATCGTGACATCTGTTCCCGGTGTGATTTCCAAGGGTGCTGAGTTCGATGTCCGATACCTGCCTGAACAGCTTGAAGGGCTGACACTGCAGGGCGGTCTTGTCTATGCGGAAACCCAGTATGATGATTTCGAAGCGGTAGACTTTTTCGCGCCGCCGCGCTTGCCGGGAAGCACAATTTCATTTGCGCCCCGTTGGTCGGGTACGTTGGCCGCAACCTATGAAACCTCGTTCATCAGCGACTGGGATGCGCGCTTCAATGTATCGAGCCGGTTCACTTCAAAGTATAATACAGGTTCGAACCTCGATCCGCTCAAGGAGGTTGAAGAGCTGGTTGTGGTAAATGCAAGAATGTCATTCTACAGTGACAACTCTCCCTTCGAGTTGGAACTGTGGGCGCAGAACCTGTTTGATGAGGACTATTACGAACTTGCTTTCGATACGCCGCTTCAAGGTACCGCTGCCACGCAAACAGCTCCGGGAACAGCTGTTGGTGCTTTCTTGTCACCGCCCCTGACCTTTGGCGCAACCGCTCGTGTTCGGTTTTAGAGCACTTTGAGGCAATGTCAGCTTAGCCTGACTTGAGGAGCCAAGGTGCAAGAGCCAATCTCATAGGGGAGGGAAGCGCGAAGTTCCAGCTGTTGCTTGCGGAGTGGTTGCTGAATATTGTAGCGCTCCGCAAGCCATTTCCAGAGATTTTGTAGAGACAGGAGGCGCGGGCCGGAAGCCCATAAGGATGGGCGTTGGCCTGCCAGCGAACTTTCATCTGGATGGGATCAGAGCCTCGCTGATGAGGAGTTCATGACTTCAGATTCTCGCTAACTGTCGAAAGTAAAACCGCTGCTGAAGCCAGGACTAGGATCAATAACAGGGTTAAAGTCTTGAGCTGCAAGCCGCTCGGCGGATCGCACAAACTCCTTTGCGCGCTGGATCGCAAATCCGGTTGGGACAATTCGCCACGCTCGACGATCACGGTAATCTCGCTCACGCGAGACATGGCCCGATCAATCGAATTGATTGATCAGTATCCCAACATGTGGACGCTTAATATCGTGCACTTCGGTAAGCTGGATCTGGGGCATTCCAGTCTGATCATTTAACCAGGCGCCTGCCACCGTGATCGCGTGAGGGCGATAGCTTCCATTTCCTGATCGTACGCCCGGCGCGATAGTCGGCTCACTTCACCAAAAAGGAAGCTGAAATCGATTGCGGGATCTCATATGAAGCCAGATGCGCGCGACCGCGTGGGCAACTTGACGGGTTTCTCCATTTACAATGATTGTAAGGTAACTTAATAAAGGAATAAGTAAAAGAGTTTATAGTGGACGGATCTTTTGTACGATTGTGATGGATATCTCCATGCGCAGGGGCTGAAGCTGGCGCACAGTTCGGTTGGCGATCCCGCTGCCCCTCCGGTCATTTTTGCCCATGGCGGAGGACAAACTCGTCATGCTTGGAGCGCTGCCGCGAAGGCGGTGGCATTTGAAGGATATCGCTCAATAATCTTAGATCTTCGCGGGCATGGTGAAAGCGACTGGGCTCCAGACGGTGATTACTCTCTCGGAGCTATCGCTCGAGACCTTGTAGAGGTTGGTGAAAGCGTCGCGGTTGGAAGGCCGCGGCCGCATGTAGTCGGTGCTTCGCTTGGAGGACTTGCAGCCATAGTTGCCGCAGGCATGTTTGCGCGCGATGCGTTTGAATCGGTTACTCTGGTCGATATCACGCCGAACATGGACGCCGCCGGCGTCACCAAAGTTGTCGGCTTTATGGGCGCGCATGTTAAGGAAGGCTTTGCTTCGTTGGAACAGGCCGCTGATGTGGTTGCCACCTATTTGCCGCATCGGCCCCGGCCGAAAGACCTTGAAGGGCTGCGTAAGAATCTGCGGCAAGGCGAAGACGGGCGTTGGCGATGGCACTGGGACCCTGCCTTTATCACCGGCGTCACGCGTCGCTCTGGGGTTGCTCGCACCAGTGAGCTGGAGCAGGCGGTTCGGAACATCCGCGTACCGCTTCATCTCATCCGTGGACGTATGAGCGAGCTGGTTACAGAAGACTCCGTCGCGGCGTTTCGTTCCTTGGCACCGAGGGCACATTTCACTGACGTCGCTGGGGCCAGACATATGGTGGCAGGAGATTGCAACGATTTATTTGTCGAAGCAGTCGTGTCCTTTCTTCGTCCGATTCGAGAGCAGACCCCTGCATGAGCACCTCCATGCTCAATGTTAATCAGATACAGGCCGCACTCGATGCGGCCCCCTTCCATCGCTGGCTTGGGCTGAAGGCGGTCAGCACAGACAAGGACAAGCTGATACTGCAAATGCCCTGGCGTGAGGAGCTGGTTTCCAATCCGCGAATACAATCTGCCCATGGCGGTGTCATTGCCGCGCTGATTGATCTCACAGGATTTTATGCCCTGCTCGCCGCAGGGAACACGCCTGCTGCGACGGCGGACTTGCGAGTTGACTATCACAAACCTGCCACGCCAGGAACGCTAAGCATGATGGGAAGAATTGTCCGTCTGGGTGCAACTCTTTCCGTCGCCGAAGCCTCTGTCATGAACGCCAGCGGAGCGCTGCTTTCGAGCGGGCGCGGCGCCTACCTGATGCCGGGGCGTGCATGAAGGTTTGCATGATATTCTTGCATTGCGTAATTTTAATTCTGGTCTCGGGGTGTAGGGGCCAGAGTCAGAAGGTCAGGTTGCCCCTGAGCCGACCGGCTTTACGTATGAGGCCGGGGCGGGTGGTCTGTGTAGAAGCGGTTTCCGTGGAATTGGGGGCATGAGGGACATCTATTTGATTGCGTGGGGGCTGCCTCCGTAAAAGTGGCCTGGTATTTGAGTTAGTCTCGGCTTCGATTGACGCGCTTGGGTTCGGTGGTCAGGCTCTGACGTTAAAATCCAGCGGCAAGTTGGACCTGACCACCATGGCAATTCTTGAGATGTCGGCAGAATCTTTCGGCGTTTTTCCATTGCGAACCATGCGAGGTCGGCCTGTAGATCATTTGCAAGTCATGAGAAAGAGCGTCCGGCAATTGAGCACCGCCGGGCTAGATCCTGACAATGCACAATGAAGCTCTTTACGTTCACCGGCACATCGCCCCGGCTAAGAGGTGGAGAAACGTTGCGTCCCTCACAGGAATAGGGTATTGGAATTTCTCCACCGTTCTGAATTTCAGACGCGTTCACCCACTTCTTCTCTTCCTTGCAACGCCGGGCGCGCTGCAGCGCTCCACTGTGCCGGATCGGCGTGATACAGACAAAAAGTGAACTCATGGCCGGAACCGTTGCGAATTCTCAAGAGGGCGGCGGGCTTGCGGTCAAATAATGCCTTTGGAGTCATTAAAGGAAAAACACATGGCTGCCCGGCGCGCGATCCTTTTTCATTCCTGCAGAGTGAAATCGACCGTCTTTTCGACAGTTTCAGCGGCGCAGGTTTCCGCCGTCCGGTCGGAATGCAGGAGGTCTGGCCGCGTCTGGAAGTCAAGGAATGTGATGGTCTGATCGAAGTCGCCGCCGAGCTTCCCAGGGTGGATGAAAAGAATATCGAGGTCAATGTGACCGACAGCCGGCTGACGATCCGCGGGGAAAAGAAACCGGAGAGGGACGAAAAGACCAAGAGCTACCGGCTTGTCGAAAGATCGTTTGGCACATTCGAACGCTCGATCGCGCTCCCGTCCGGTGTTGACACCAGCAAGGTCAAGGCCCAACAAGCGCAAGGGCGCGCTGCATGTCGAAATTCCCAAGCTGGCAAGTTCAAAAAGGACAGCGCGTTGAGGGCTTCCAGTCTCTCTCGGGGTCCTGCCTTTGCATCGCTGGGCAAGTCACATTGCCGCGGTTGGTGCCGGGATGCTTCATATCCAACGCCCTTAACCTGTGAAGCGTCCCGATTTTTTGAGCACGCTGTGCGCGGGCTCAGGGCGGCGAGGCTGGTAACGGAATAAATCAGTGTACCGTAAAAACATAAGTGAGAGATAGGGCGCTGCGAGCACTCTGTTGTTTCCTGTGACCTGCTCCCCGAAAAATCCCTCGTTTGAGGCTGGAGTTTTCGCGTAATGATCCCAGGCTGGGATGGAGCGAAAGCGATGAAGGCATCGAAGTTCACGGACGCACAGAAGGCGTTCATACTGAAGCAGGGCGAGGAAGGGATTCCGGTCGCGGAGGTGTGCCGCAAGGCCGGGATCAGCCAGGCCACGTATTTCAACTGGAGTGAAGCGGAATAGAAATCGCACTGCGATTTCCCGCAAAACAAGTATGGCGGCTTGTTGCCGTCGGAGATGAAGCGATTGCGGGAGCTCGAGGAGGAGAACTCCCGGCTCAAGCGGATCGTAGCCGATCTCACCCTCGACCGCGAGATTTTGCAGGACGTCATCAAGCGAAAGCTTTGAAGCCTGGCCGCAAGCGCAAGCTGGTCAACGAGGTGTGTTACGACTGGACGGTCTCGATCCGGCGGGCCTTCGGGCTCCTGGTCCTCGATCCGAAATCCTATCGCTACACCTCTCGCCGGCGCGACCAGGCTGCTCTGGAACTGCGCATCCGGGAGATTTGTGAGACGCGTGTCCGATACGGCTATCGGCGCGTCTACGTCATGCTGCGGCGTGAAGGTTGGGTAATCAACATGAAGAAGGTTCGACGGATCTACAACGAACTAGGCCTGCAATTACGCAACAAAACGCCGAAGCGATGGGTCAAGGCCAAGCTCCGGGACGACCGCAGGGAGGCAACAGGCTCCCACGATGCCTGGGCGGTGGACTTTGCGCACGACCAGCTGGCGAGTGGCCACAAGATACGCATACTGACGCTGATCGACATTTACTCACGCTACTCGCCTGTCATCGATCCGCGGTTCAGCTATCGCGGCGAGGACGTTGTTGCCACGCTCGACCGTGTGTGCGGCAAGATCGGCTATCCGAAGACGATCCGGGTCGACCAAGGGTCCGAGTTCGTCTCCCGGGATCTCGACCTCTGGGCCTATGCAAACAATGTAACGCTGGATTTCTCACGGCCCGGAAAGCCGACAGACAATGCCTTCATCGAGTCCTTCAATGGGCGGTTCAGGGCAGAATGCCTGAACCAGCACTGGTTCATGAGCCTCGCCGATGCGAGGGAAAAGCTGGAGGCTTGGCGTGGAGACTACAACACGGTAAGACCCCACAGCGCGATCGGGAACAAGCCCCCGATTACGCTGATGAATCACCTCGGCGAAACCAGCCCGCTAAGGTGAGGAAGCGCCAAAAACTCCAGCCCCGAATAAGGGCAATTTTGGGAGCGGTTCAGAAAGGGCTAGACTCTCGAAATGAGTGAGGGACGCGTGGGGCTCAGGTCAGTCACGCAATCCGTGTCCGCTTCGTTCTGAGGTCGGGCCCGTTTCCTCACATCTCCAAGAGCTTGCTTTTCGAGGTTTTGTTACTCACTTTCCTTGCCAGCTCTTCTAGCAATAATAGCTTAAAACCGGTAGGCAATACCGATGTTGAGAATTGTTGGGTCCACCGAAATCTTGCCTCTGACCGGCGCCCCGCCGAGTGTCCCAGAGATATCTGTTTCGAATGGCGTGTAACGTATATCGGCATTAGCAAACCAATTATCGCTCATTTGATAGCGCATTCCAACTTGGACAGCGGGCGCCCAGGCGTCTTTCAAGTCGAAGTCCGCGAGTGCATCCCCTTGTTCTTCCAGAAACAAGATTCGAGCGATACCGGCACCAACATAAGGGCTAACGGATGAATTAGTCGAAAAGTGATATTGAAGCGACAAAACAGCAGGGCCATATTCCGTCTCTCCAACAGGCAGTCCTGCCAAACTGCCGCTCCCTGCAAGATTAGCGCTGGCAGGCAAACCACCAAAGAAGTTCAACGCTACAGATGAATTCAAAAAATAGGAAACGTCGAAACTCAGCGTGGTGTCATCGGTGATATTGACACCAGCCCCGGGTATTGGCGCACCGCCCGCGCTGATTGAATCCAACGTTTCGTTCGTGAATACTTTCGCCGCATTCAGGCCAAAAAGCCAGTCGCCCTTGGAGTAAAGCGGTTCCGCATTTGCGACGCTGAACGACGAAAAGCCACCGATCATCGTGATTAACACAAACTTCGAGGCAAAAGGCCCCTTGGATTTTACATTAGATTGTTTCATTTATTCCTCCCTTTTGGTCGTTTTTTCGCGCCCTATGCGCGGTCGCAAACAGGCGGAACATGCGATCCGCAAACCCGCTTGCCTGATTTCAGGCTACGCCAGAAGCACGTCCCCATAGGCTTCCCGCAGCTTGTTCTTCAGCACCTTACCGGTTGCGTTTCGTGGAAGCTCATCCACAAAAACGACCGTATCCGGGATCTGCCATTTGGCGACTTTGTCAGAAAAGAAGGCAATCAAATCCTTCTCTGACACTTTTGCTCCTGGTGCCTTGACCGCGACAAGGACCGGCCGTTCGTCCCATTTTTCATGTTTTGCCGCGATTGCGGCGGCATCCACGATACCGGGATGACCGACCGCGATGCCCTCAAGTTCGACGGTGGAAATCCATTCGCCGCCAGATTTTATGATGTCCTTGGAGCGATCCCGGATCGTCATGAACCCATCGGCATCAATCGAGGCCACATCGCCGGTTTCAAACCATCCATCGGATGCCAAAGTCGTGCCCGGCTCCGCACAAAAGTAGCTGTCTACGACCCAATGGCCGCGAATGCGAAGATTGCCTTGCGCCGCCCCATCCTCGGGAAGTGTGCTGCCTTCATCGTCAACGATCTTGAGTTCCACGCCATAGGGCGGGCGGCCCTGGCTTTCTCGCACTTTCGCCTGCTCTTCCTCGGTCATGCCTGCATGGCGTTCCAGCAAGGCATTCGCGGTCCCGAGAGGCGAGGTTTCGGTCATGCCCCAGGCGTGCACGACTTCGGTGCCATATTTGTCGCGGAATTCGGCGATCATCGACGGGGGACAAGCCGACCCACCGACCACTGTCCGTGTGAGGGTTTCGGCTTTGGAGCCGAGTTTGTCGAGCGATGCGAGAAGCCCCTGCCAGATTGTAGGAACACCAAGCGCGACCGTCACGCCTTCGTCGTCGATGAGCCGTGTAAGGCTGTCACCATCAAGTCCCGGACCAGGCAGGACCAGCTTTGCGCCGACCATCGCAGCAGCATATGGGATGCCCCAGGCATTGACGTGGAACATCGGAACCACGGGCATCATCACTTCGCGTGCTGAAATGTTCAGCGTATCGGGAAGGGCCGCGCCCAACGAATGTAACACCGTAGAGCGGTGCGAATACAGAACGCCCTTGGGGTTTCCTGTAGTCCCGGAAGTATAGCAAAGGCTGGATGCGTCATTCTCATCGACATCCACCCAATCGGCGTTTTCGTCGCCCGAGGCCAGGAAGTCCTCGTAGAACACAAGTCCGGGGATTTTTCTTGCTGCTTTTTCATCACGCACGGACATAAGAACGAAGGTATCGACAGTCGTCAGCTTCTCCTTGATCCCCTCAATGATCGGCAGGAACGTCTTGTCAAAAAAGATGACCCGATCTTTCGCGTGGTTGATGATATAGACAAGCTGTTCCGGGAAAAGGCGCGGATTGATCGTGTGACATACCATTCCACCACAGGAAATGCCAAAGTAGCATTCCAGATGCCGCGCATTGTTCCACGCGATCGTCGCCACGCGATCCCCTTTGAAGAGCCCCATCTTTGTCAGCGCCGAGCCGAGCTGCCGGGATCTGTCAGAAATACCTTTCCAGTTCGTCTTAGTCTTTGTGCCATCTGTTTCCACCGACACAATCTCGGTGTCGCCGTGGTAGCGAGCTCCGTGGTCGATCAGTGAATGAATGGTCAGTGGCATAGCCATCATCTGTCCGCGCATTTGGCTTCCTCTTCAGAACTTGAAATTTGGGTTGGAATCGTGCCGTTCTGAAACTGCTGGAAGCTTCTTACAATAAACCCCATCGCCCCCTGACACCGGACTGTTTTTCGCTTTTCATCATAAAGTTCAGGCAACTGAACGACTCCTGTCAAAAATACGCACCTGCCCCAGAATGATCTCGGCCGCATTCTCAGCGATGACCATGGTCGGGGCGTTGGTGTTTCCAGCGACAAGGCTTGGCATGATGGATGCGTCCACCACTCGCAGCCCAGATACACCGCGAACCTTAAGCTCGGGGTCGACCACAGAATCCTTGTCCGCACCCATTCGGCATGTACCAACCGGATGATAGATTGTTTCTGCGCTTTCCCGAATGAATGCCGCGATCTCATCGTCGGTCTGTACGGATTTGCCGGGGTGCACTTCGTATTTGCTGTGCGCAGACATTGCCGGAGCTTCGAGGATCCTGCGCCCGGCTTTAAAGGCCGCAATCATCGTTTTCATATCTTCCGGATCCCCAAGATAATTCGGCTGAATCAGAGGATCGTCCATCGGATCCGGGCTTTTGAGGCCAATATAGCCGCGGCTCTTTGGCAAAAGATCGCAGATGTGAAGCGTATAGCCATAACCAAAAGCGATCTTGCGGCCATGATCTTTCAGATATGTGGGCAGGAAGTGAAACTGAACATTCGGCCTATCGCGGTCAGGGGACGACTTAATGAACCCACCGCTTTCCGCAACATTTGACGTGAGAAACCCTTTACGTCTGAAGATGTAGGAAAGCAAACCACCAATGCCACGCGGCAGAAAGCTGGGCGCGACACCGATCGGGCGCCGTGAGCTAGCAGCATGCATAATCGTTACATCGAGGTGGTCGGCCATGTTCTTGCCAACCTCGGGAAGGTCGTGAACGACGGCTAGACCATGCCGTTTAATTTCTTGGGCATCCCCGATACCTGACAGAAGGAGAAGTTGAGGCGAATTCACGGCCCCGCCAGACAGGATCACCTCGCCGCCGGCATTGAGACGCAGTTGGCGATATTCGCCGCCCTGCCGCAAGGTGACACCCGTTGCGGACTTTTCTTCCATGACGACGCGGGTCACACGGGCGTCGGTGATGACTTCAAGATTGGAACGGGACTCAGCCCCCCGCAGAAAGGCTTGCGCCGAACTCCAGCGCCTTCCGTCCTTTTGCGTGACCTGGTACATGCCCAGCCCCTCTTGCGAACCGCTATTAAAATCGCCGTTGTGAGGAATCTGCAATTCACGCCCAGCCTGTACGAAATCGCGGCTCAAAGGGTTCACGGTTTTCAGCTCGCTCACGGAAAGCTCGCCGCCCTTACCATGACTATCGGATGCTCCGAACCGATGGTTGTCTTCGATCCGCTTGAACAGGTCTGTCATGCGGTCCCAGCCCCAGACATCCGTGCCTGCCTCGGACGCCCAGTAGTCGTAATCGGCCTTGTGCCCGCGGATATAGACCATGGCGTTGATGGACGACGACCCGCCCAGTGTTTTGCCACGAGGCCAGAACAGTCTACGGCCATTCAAATGTTCTTGTGGTTCGGTATCGAATGCCCAGTTCAGCTTTTTGCTATTGGCCAACAAGGCGATCCCCACTGGCATGTGAATCAGGGGGTTCTTGTCCTTTGGGCCCGCTTCGATAAGCGCGACGCGTTTTGCCGGGTTTGCAGACAACCGGTTGGCCAGAACGCAACCGGCGGATCCGGCGCCGACGATGATATAGTCGTACATTTCTTCTCTCCCTATTGGTTCCGGGCGGCTGTTATCCAAGCACCCGGACCACGATGTTTATGAGGCGGCGTACAAAGCCCGTGTAAGGCGGGAAAAGCATGTGAGTGATGGAGTGATTTTCCTCCAGAACGGCTTTTTCATGCGAAAAGGCCTTGAAGCCGTATTCGCCATGGGCCGCCCCGATGCCGGAGTTGTTGACGCCGCCGAATGGCAGGTTCGGGTGCAGGAAATGCACCACTGTAAGGTTTACGCCCACGGCGCCCGAAGAGGTGCGCGTGATGATTTGATCAGCGAAACTCTTGCTATTGTCGAAGATATACAGGGCAAGCGGTTTGGGATTTGCGTTGATCTTGTCGATCACTTTATCCAGATCAACATATTCGATGATCGGCAAAATTGGCCCGAACAGCTCTTCCTGAGTGATTTCCATATCATCCGAAACCTCGGAAATCAGCGTCGGGGCAACGAAGTTCTGGCCCGCATCAGTCTGACCCCCCTGAAGGATACTTGCGCCTTTGGCACGGGCATCCTCGATCAGGTTGCGCACCCGGTCAAAATGCCTATCGTTCACGATCCGGCAATAGTCGGGCGTTGCTTTTTGTGCCTCGGGCGTTTTCCCATAGACCCGACCGATCTCGGCCTGAAGCGCGGCCTTGAACGCGGCCGACACATCGCGGTGCACATACACATGATCGGGGGCGATACAGGTCTGACCGTTGTTTGAGAACTTACCCCAGACGATGTTGCGCGCGGACTTCTTGATATCGGCGTTGGGCCCGACGATAGTGGGCGACTTGCCACCAAGTTCCAGAGTTACAGAGGTGAGGTTCTTTGCAGCCGCCTCCATCACGACCTTGCCGATTGTCGGACTGCCCGTGAAGAAAATATGGTCGAAGGGCAGCGACAGAAGCTCTTGGGAAACCGCGGCATCGCCTTCGATGACTTTGACCAGGTCCGGTGTGAACGCCTCTTCCACGATGTCGGTGATGACCTGAGCCGCATTCGGCGTCATTTCGGACGGCTTGATGATGGCACTGTTGCCCGCCGCGATTGCCGAAACCAGCGGCCCGAGCGAAAGATTCACCGGATAATTCCAGGGCGCGATGATCAGGCATACACCCTTGGCCTCGGGGCGAACCCGTGCCTTGGTGCCAAACACCCCCAAAGTGGCGCGCGCCCGTTTGGGGCGCATCCACGACTTCAGATGGTGTTTGGTGTGCCGGATTTCCTGAAGCACAGGAAAGATCTCGGTCAGTTTCACTTCTTCGGCGGGTTTGCGAAAATCAGCCGCGCAAGCCGCGATGATTTTGTCCTCGTTCCGTTTGACGGCCTCTGCCAGGCGGTCCAGCTGTGCGATACGTGCCTTGCGGTCAAAGACCGCCCGCCGGGCAAGTTGTGCTCGAATCTGGGTGTCAAACGCCGCTCGGATGTCATCGGCACCGGCTGTTTTGGCGGGAAATGAGGCAACCTGATTCATGTTCACGCTCTTATTTTTCTTCGTAGAGGACATAGTCCTCTTTCGTGGCACCACAGTCCGGGCAGCACCAATCATCGGGGATCTGGCTGAACAAAGTTCCCGGCGGAAAACCTTCGTGTTCGTCGCCAAGGGCTTCGTCGTAGATATGACCGCATGTGATGCAAAGCCATTTCCGGTAGGCGGTTCCGGCGGCGGGGGCCGCCTGTGCCACCGGAGCAGGCGGCGGTGCGGCGGCAGGAGCGGCAACCGCCACGGGTGCGGGTGCCGGGGCCGGAGCGGATGTCGGTGCCGGTGCCGGGGTTGGTGTAGGCGCTGCGGCTTCTCCGATCAGCAAAAAGTCCTCTTTGTCGCGGACCGCGCAATCGGGGCACGCAAAGTCTTCGGGCACTTGCGACCACGGCGTTCCCGGCGGGAAACCTTCATGCGGGTGGCCCTGGATTTCATCGTAGGTGTATCCGCAATCCGGGCATTGATATTTGGCCATTGTTCATTCCTCCCTTACACACATGAGTTGACAGGCAAGCACATGCGTCGTCCCAGATTTTCTGTCGGTTGTGTCTGCGGCCCCGTCTTCGAGTGCGAGCAAGGGGCTGTTTGTCAGGTCAGGGTTGGCCCCATCGGGGCCAACGCCTTTGTCTGAGATGCCAAGCCTTGGGTTTTATTCGGCGGGCATTGCGGCAGGCTGCGCAGGTGCGACCGACCCGAATTTGCGGTCATAGTAGTCGCGCATACCGGGTTCGATCTGGATCTTGTTCAGATCGCCTTTGGCCCAGTCCAGGACACGATGATCCATGATCGACCGGAACCAGGAGGGGATCAGCGCGGCAAAGAACATCCCGGGATAGCCCGAAGGAAGCGCAGGCAGATCCTTGAAGTCCCGCAGGGATTGATAGGACCGCGTCGGGTGCGCGTGGTGGTCCGAGTGCCGCTGCAGGTGGAACAGGATCAGGTTGGACATGATATGGTTCGAGTTCCACGAATGGTGCGGCTTCTGATGCTCATACTTGCCGTTGGGCAGTTTTTCGCGCAGCAAGCCATAATGCTCGATATAGTTGGCCGAAGTCAGCTGCCACCATCCGTACGCCATCTGAATGGGCAGGAACACAAGCATGATGGGCCCGAAGAATGCCAGCAGCCCGGCGTAAAGAACGACGGTAATGATCAGCGGCTGAAGAATTTCGTTATCCAGGCTCCAGACGCTCTTACCACTCCGCTCAAGGCGCACCTCTTCTAGCTCCCAAGCGCGTTTGAAAGCCCCGGGGATTTCGCGGGTTGCGAAAGAATAGATGTTTTCGCCCATACGCGAGGTTGCCGGGTCTTTCGGGGTGGCCACGTCACGGTGGTGCCCTTTGTTATGTTCGATGAAGAAGTGGCCATAGCCCACCACTGCCAGCACCAGTTTTGCCATCCAGCGATCAAAAGCTTCCTTCTTGTGACCCAGTTCATGGCCGGTGTTCAGCGCCAAACCGTTGACGACCCCCAGCGACAGTGCCAGCGCGACGAATTCGAGCGCATTCAGAGAATGGGTTGCGACCCACCAGCAAGACCCGATCAAAGCCGCATAATGCATGGGCACCGTCAGATAAGTAAGCACGCGATAATATCGGTCTCTTTCAAGATCAGGTACGGCCGATTCGGGGGGATTGGAAAAATCCTCGCCAAACATAGCGTCCAGCATCGGCACCGCCAGATACCATAAAATCAGCACCGTCCCGTACCAGATGCTCCAGCCGGTCACCGAAACCAGATACAGTCCGATTAGCGGCGTTGCCGGCCAGAATACGGACAAAATCCAAAAATACCGTTTCTTATCAACGTATACTTCATCGGCGCCAACTTGCGCCGTGGACGCTTGGCTTAGATCGCTCATCAGTCTACCCTCCCTACGAAAAGGCTGTTGTAAGTTTCTGTAGTTTCTATATTGGACAGAAGAGCTTCTCCGTTTCCCACTTGCTGCTTCTTGCCGCTCGGACCTAAGCTGCCTCTCAATCAAGTCACTCCACAACTACACGTTCGTGTAGTTTTGAGTTTTTTGTGCGCTAGGTAAGATGTCGGCACGCCTACGATACATCACTTTCAGGGAGGGAGGGATGATTAAGACCTCCAGCGCAATCCCGAACGACATCTACGATTTTCTGGAACGCATGAATGTCCGTCAAAAGAAATTGACTCAGGGCTGCCTGAGACGTGACAGACTGGATATTGCGGGACACCCCGGCGCGAAATGCCTCCTTTATCAGGCACCTCGCGGCTTCGGCAAATCAGTGCAGATCGCCTTGTGCGCCCAATCGGCTGCCGACCGAGGAGACGATTGTATCTATCTGGACCTGTCGTCGTTCTGGCCAGAGAGCGTCTCTGAAGCGGACCTTATAGCAACCGCGATTGTCGCAATGCTTTCGCCACCGGACCTTCCCGTCACGTCCGGTGATCGCGGCCCAGAGACCATCGCACTGCGCCTTCTTTTCGATTGGAAAAGACCCGTCATGATTTGCTTGGACGGCGTTTCTGACTCTGCCGCCACACAGAGATTTCTGAAAACGATCACCCTGGAAACGCCAGAAGCCGTTCGACTGGTAGTAAGCGGGCACCAACCGGGCACGTTGGTCACCCTGTCGGTAGTTTCGCATGTGGTGACGATCGGCCCAAGAGAGTTAAGCTTCACTCTTGACGAGACATGTTCAATTCTACCGTTGGAAGCCGACCGGGCGACGAAGATATACAACAAGACGGATGGTTGGCCGCTTCTATGCGCACTGGCTGGCAAATCGAAAGCATCAGGCGACGCGATCGCTGACCTTTCAGAGGTTCAGGCATACTTCGAAATCGACGTACTGGCACAGATTACGCGGCCGCTCCTTGATCACCTGATTAACGCCAGTTGGCTGGAGGAAATCACGGCAGACTGCAGCGATTATGTGTTCAAGATTAACGATTCCAGTTGCAAATTGGCAGAACTAGCATCGCGCCACGGGCTTTTGATATCCAGCGTTGAAAAACCAAAATGCTATGAAATGAACCGGGCCCTGAAAGAGTACCTGCGCATTCGTTTCATCGAAGCAAATGGATCGCGTCGGTCGTATTTCCTAAAACGTATCGCATTCTGGCATTGGCGAAAAAAAGAGTACCGTTTGGTCGTGGATGTTGCTCTTCGCGCACACGATCACAGCTGGGCCAAACGGCTAACTGATCAAGCTCTCTTCGATCTAGCCCTGAGACAAGGAGAGATTGAGGCCTTGACGATCTGGTTCACGGGCATTCCCAGAGCCAAACTGCTTCAGATGCCATCCTTGGCTATCGGATATGCTTGGGTGCTGTACTTCAGTCAACGCGCACAGGAAGCACAGGATGTGCTTTCCAGGCTGAACAACCAGAGGGTTTCCGCACCTTCGGAGGAGGAAGATTCGAATGGCTGGGGGAAACTAGTGCATGCCATCGGTCTTGCCACCCACGATGAATTGAAAGAAAGCGATGAAAGATGCGCGGCCTGGGTTGATACCTATGGGTCGGCCAATCCTGTCGGCCATGCCGCAGCACAGACGTGCAGAGCATTCATCGCCGCTTCCGGCAGGCAGTTTGCTGCCCTTTCAGATCAAATAGCCTCCGCCACGGTCGTGAGCGGCGCGGTCCGTCACCGTTATGCGTTTGGCTGGCTTGCTGCTGCTGGGATTCTGGCTAAGCTGCTCAATGGCGACATCTATGGCGCACGCAGCGAGATTCGTCGGGCACAGAAGAACGAAAACGTCGCCCATGAGTGCACACCCTTTACCAAAGGAATGCTCGCGGCCTTCGAGCTTCAGGTCCAAACAGAAGAAGAGTCTATCACTCCCGATGAGTGTCTTGTGCAAGAGGCTCTGGATTTTGCGCTGAAATTCGGGGTGACGGATGTGGTGTGGAACACCGTCCGAAGCGCGGCCGAGATCTATATTCGCCAGGGTGACACATTGCAGGCGTTCTTGTTGCTTGAACGTTGCCGCCTGCTGGCAAAGGATCACGGTCTGAAGCGGCTGGGCATTCTGGTGCGATTGGGCTCCGAAGTCTTTGCTATGGGAACCCGAACCAGCACTCCGCTCGCGACCGAGCCGCTTCCGTCCGTCGAAGACCTGGTGTTTCTGCCAAACCAGAATCGCGCCATCCAGGCGGAAATCGCCTTGCTAGAAGCCTCAAGATTTCTGCGAGACGGCAAACTGGGCCTGGCCGAGATGCACGCTCGAAAAGCCCTTTCCAACTTTTCCGCCGTCAGAGACCAACGCGGAGAAATCAGGGCGCAATATACGCTTGCGACTGCGATTTATCTGATGGGCGAAAAAAAGCAGGCGCTGAAAAGAATCGCCGATGCCGATCTGAAGGCACAACAACTGGGCGCTTTCAGGTCCTTGATAAGCAGGCGGCATTTTCTGCGTGTCATCAGTCCAGCGGCGAAAGCGTTCTTGGATCAACGGACAACTCAGGTCGCCAGGACCAAAGTACCTGCGCATGATGTGCAGATTACTGAACGCCCCTTTGCATATAGATCGGCCCCCTTAAGTCAGAAGCAGGTAATCGTCCTGCAACATGCCGCACTTGGGCTGAGCAACAAGGAAATTGCAGTGCGCATGCATGTCACGGAAGACACCGTGAAGTGGCATTTCAGAAAAATTTTGCGTGGTCTAAACGTCGCCAATCGCACCGAGGCAGTAATGGCTGCGCGCTCGCTTAGCCTCATCTAAACAATCGGTAAACCCGGGGAGGAAAGAAACATGAACACAACTGTGATTATCGGCAATGGAGTGGCCGGAACAAATGCTGCCGTAACCTTGCGCATGAATGGCTACGAAGGTGCGATAAAACTTATTGGCGATGAGGTGTCGCTGCCTTATCAGCGCCCGCCTCTGTCAAAGGCGTGGCTGCAGGGACCGGATAGACCGCAGCCAACTCTGATACGTCCTCTTTCATTCTACGAAGACAATCGCATCGACCTGATGCGGGCGCGCAAGGTCGTCAAGATTGATAGGAATAAGCGTAGAATCCACTTTGCGGACGGGAAGACGATGAAATTCAATACCTTGATCCTTGCCACAGGGGCATCGCCGCGTCGTCTTAATGCGAAGGGCGCGAACCTGAAAGGGATCCACTATCTGAGAGACCTGGGCGATTCGGCAAGGCTTCGCCAAGCCTTGAGCGATCCTGGCTGTCGCGACGTTGCAATCATTGGCGCCGGTGTTATCGGGCTCGAAGTGGCCTCTGCCGCGGTCAATCTTGGGAGAACCGTCACTGTTGTCGAGGCCGCCGCTCGCGCCATGGCCCGCGTTGCCTCACCCGCAACAACCAATTTCGTTACTCAGAAGCTGAAAGATGCCGGTGTTCAGTTTCTCTTCAATCAGAAGATTGAGAGGTTCGGCGCCGCTGATCGCCGCGTTTCCTCGATCCATCTTGGCGATGGATCCCAAATAAAGACCGATCTCGTGTTGGCGGGGATTGGTGCAACACCCAATATTGCGCTTGCCGAAGCCGCGGGCCTGGAATGTGACAATGGTATCTGCGTCGATCAGGACATGCGGACATCTGACTCCGAAATATTTGCAATCGGAGATTGTGCCCGCGGTGAAAACGAATTCGCATCCGGAAAACTGCGTATCGAAACCATTCACAATGCAACCACGCAGGCCCAGATTGCGGCAGCGGCCATTTGCAACAAAGAACGTCCTACCCCAGTTCCCCCACGGTTCTGGTCCGATCTCAAAGACATGAAGGTTCAGGCGGTCGGAATATCGTCCGGTTACGATCTGGTTCGCAGCGATGCTTCTCAGCATCCACCAACTTTGGAAACGCATCTGAAATGCGGCGAACGTCTTATCGCAGCCGAGATCGTAAACCTTCCCAATCGTCAGAGCGCCCTTGCGAGAGCGATTTCTCCGCGCATTCCAGTTGACACTCAATAATCCACAATCAGGTCTGATTTTGGGGCGAGTTCGGCCACTTTTTCTGCTTCGAAGCCGCATCCAGAGTATTGGACAGATTCCACACCTCGTTCTTTGCGCCTGGATTTGAATTTTCAATAGGTTGTCCATTGGGCGATGCCGAAGGAGACTGATGTTCCGACACGTCAACTTCGCCGGAGGAACACCACATGGACATGCATCAGAATGCGCGCACTGACCCGATCCTTTTGGACGCGGCCACGAACAAAGAATCACCTGGCTGCATTCATGGAGGTAAAGCGATTTCGGCCTGAAGAAATCATATCGAAATTGCGCAAGGCGGAGGCAACTGTGCGCATCGCGACGACTGCCACCCTGCTTTCTTCCCACAAAGACAGCTATACTCAACAGGACATTGACAGCTGGCGATCCAGCCCTCCCGCCAGGTTCCTCACAGGCGGTAGCCACCGGAAGGCGAAGCTTTTTTGGTGATTGAACGCTCGATGCCTGGATGGCCGTGATGATGAAGCTTCGGACATCAGGTGATTTGTGGTTCCGACGTTGACCGGGGGGAGTAAGGCGACCGGCCACTTTTTCGAGATTTCGAGAAACCACGATCTGTCGCCATGAACCGCGCCAACATAGGTGCGATAAGCTTTGCGGCTTCGTTCTTCTGTCCGGTCTCACGGGCCAGCACGTCAGCATAGGCAACAAGATCGCGATGCACATCGGCGGGAAGTTCAATACTCAATTTGACAGGTTTATCGTCTGGGATGGCGCCGAGTTTCAATTTGGTCATGGGTCAATTCCGATAGGGTTCGAGGATGAGGTCGCGCGTGACCATCACGCGCACTGGGAATCCGGGGCGAATGGTCAAGGTCGGCGGGATGGAAAGCTGACGACGAACAACCTCCTCACCGGCGCGGCCGATCGTGTCCTGCGTTCCTTCGCGAATGGCGCGGGCGATGTCGTCGTCATCATCGGCGCCAAGCTCCACACCGATATTCAGGACAGTGGCGAGCCCGGCCGCCATGAACAGCCGTCCCCAGTGGTTGTTGACGCCGTCTTCGAGGCCGGCATAGCCGGCCTCGTCGGCGCCGGGCTGGCGTTCGAGAACGATAGAGCGCCCATTGGGCAGAATCAGCCGTGTCCAGGCCAGCAGCACGCGGCTTTGGCCGAAAGCGACGCGGCTATCGTATTCACCGATGAGGCGCGCGCCTTGCGGGATCAGCAGGAAGCGACCGGTCGGGCTGTCATAGACATTGGATGTCACCTGCGCGGTGATCTGACCGGGAAGGTCCGAGCGCAGACCCGTGACCAGCGCCGCCGGAATGACCGCACCGGCCTGGACCACATAGGGGCTTGGCGGATCGGTGAGCCGGTCGTTGCTTGTCGTGCGTCGATCAATGGGTTCGTCAAGGAAGGCTTCCCGTCTGTCCGTGGCATCTGGTGCTGCGCTTGTTACGCTCGCGGGAAAGAAGGATCCGGCGCCGGATTGTAAAGGACCGACCGCCGACGAAGTTTGAGGCTGGTCATCGATGGTGGTCGTGGCTTCAGCGAAAAGTCGGCTGAGCCGGGCTGCCTCCAACTCCTGCGACCGGCGCTGTTCGTCAGGATCGACGGCAGGCGCAGCGACGACCGCCGGCACGGGCTGACCGCGTTGTTGAGCTGACAGGATCGGCCGCCCGAGCTCCCCGGGCAGTGGCGGCCCAAGTTGGGGTATGTTTGTGTAGTCGGTCGGAAGGCGCGACAGACCTTCGGCTGCCTGGATTCGCTCGGTCGAATAGAGTTCCGGCGGTCCATCGGCCGGTTTGCGATCTTGCAGAGCCACAATCAGGATGGCACCGAGACCGAGGCCTCCGACCGCGCCAAGCACCGTCAGCGTGCGGCGCGAGAGACGCATGACCGTTGGCGGATCGGCGCGCAGCCGCAAAGAGGCGGCAATCTCTTTGTCCTCACGGGATTCTCTATCGTCGCTCATTTGCGTGGCCCCACGGCGCCGGGGCGTGACGCGGTAGGGGCGTTGCGGCTCACCCCGTCGGTGCGGACGATCCGCACGCGTTTCTGCCTGTCGCCGAGACGCAGTTCGGCGGCGGCGAAGAGCCGATCGACGATCATGTAGTTGCGGGCGATGCGATAGTTGACGAGCTGGCCTTCGCCTTCCGGACCGATAACGAAGAGCGGCGGCATTTCCCCCTGTCCGATCCCGCGCGGGAACTCGATGAAGACCTGCCGCCCATCATCGAAAGCGCGAAGCGGCCGCCAGGGCGCGCGGTCGCCCTCGATCCGATAGCGGAAGCGCAAGGAGTCGAGGACCACGTCACGTCCGATCGGCAAGGCTGCTTCCGCCTCGGCGTTGCGCCGCCTGAGCGCGATCAAGGCATCCTCGGCATAGGTCCACGAGACGGACGCCATGTAGGCGGACGGGTTCGCTCTCAGTTCGAGATGATAAGTCCGCCGATCCGTATTGATGACGAGGTTGGTCTGAAGATCAGGCCGCGTCGGTTTGACCAGAATATGGATGCGCTGATCATCCCCTGAACCGCTCTGGGTGTTGCCGATGATCCAGCGCGCCGTGTCGCCGGCCGCGATCGGTCCGGAGCCAACAAGGCTCTCTCCGGGCTGCAGGGCGATATCGGTGATCTGCCCCGGCGATGCGTAGACCTGATAGAGCGCGCCCTCGGTGTAGGGATAGAGTTGTACGGCGTTGATGAAGCCGTCTCGTACCGGCTCCATCCGGGCGGCGGCGTTCGCCTCGTTCACCCGCTCAGCGGGACCGGCAGATTCCGGCGCTCGGTCTCCCCCATTGATCGGCTTGAGTTGACCAGGCAGCGGCAGTGGGCTGGTGCGCTCGACGATCCGCACCGGACTCTCCGGTTCCGGAAGAAGCTTCGCTTCGATCGGAGGGGTGTCGTAAGCGATCTCCGGCGGTTTGAAGGTCGCGCATCCCGAGAGAGTGGTCGCGGCGAGGAGGACCGTCATGGAGGCTTTGTTCAGGCGAAGTGTCTTTATCATTGGGCGGACTCCCGGGACCAGTTGATGGCGTTGACAAAGATGCCGAGCGGGTTTTTGCGCAGGCGCTCGGCATCGCGCGGCTGTTGCAGAACGATGGTGAGAATGGCGGTCCAACGTTCCGTTGCGGCGAGTTGTCCGTTGGCGTAGCGGCGCTCGATCCAGGCGATGCGGAAGCTGCTCTCGGAGGCGCGGATAACGCTGGAGACTTCGACCGAGATCTGCGTGTCGCCGACCTTGGCGAAGGGATCGTTCACCCGGGCGTAGTCGTTGAGCGCCAGCGCGCCCTTGTCGGTCGTGAAGTCGTAAGCGTGCAGCCAGTTCTGGCGCAGCACGATCGGATCGGCCGGGATTTGGCGCACATTCTCGATGAAGCGCGAGAGGTGGTAAGCGATCTGCGGATCGGTCGGTCGGAAGTCGGCGGTGGCAGGCGTCACGGCTTGCGCCGCGCCAAGCCTGTCCACCTCGACAACATAGGGCGTGATCGTCCCTTGTGTGGACTGCCAGACAAGCGCGGCGCTGAGCCCGCCTGAGAGCAGCAAAGAGCCGAACGCCATCAGTCGCCAGTTCCTGGCTTGCACGCGGGCGGACCCGATGCGTTCGTCCCAGACCTGTGCGGCTTTCTGATAGGGCGTGACGGGCTCTGGGGTCTTGGAATAGCGAACGCTTGGACGACGGAACATCATGATTTCTCCGAAAGGCTGACGGCGGTCCCGCCGCCACCATGGTCGCCAGAGCGAACGGCATGAGCTGCGACGGCGGCGCCGTGGTGAAGGGTTTGCTGTTGTTTCATGCGCCGCGCCCAGGCTGGCGGTACGCCACTGGCTGAGGGCGAGACGTCGGGGCTGTTACTGAACTTGCCGCCGGTCGCTTCGAAGGCTGCGCGCGAACCTGAGCGGTAGCTTTCGCTCATGGAACGGCGAAGCGGGTTCGTTGCGGCGCTGACGCCCGCTTTTCCAACGCTAGAGAGACCGGCGGCGACACCGGAGGCGCCGCCGCCAGCGGCAGCGTTTCCCATGCTGTAGGCGGTCGAGGCGCCACCAGCGACTGCCGCCGCGCCGCGCGCTCCGGCGCCGACTGTTCCGACGGCCATCCGGGCGCCAGCGACCCCGCCGACAGCAAGCCCGCCGGCGGCGAGACCTGCGCCAACCGCAGCGCCTGCGCCGAGTTGCGGGCCGCCCGAAACGATGCCGTTGGCGATGCCCGGACCGAAGATGCCGAGCGCGAGCATGGAAAGCGCGGCGAGAACGATTGCCATGGCGTCTTCAATGGTCGGCTCACCCGTGAACCCCGCGGTGAACTCGCCAAAGATGGTCGAGCCGATGCCGACGATCACGGCGAGCACCAGGACCTTGACCCCGGACGAGATCACCAGCCCCAACACGCGTTCAGCCATGAAGGCGGTTTTGTTGAACAGGCCGAAGGGTACGAGGATGAAGCCGGCCAGCGTGGCGAGCTTGAACTCGATCAGCGTGACGAAGAGCTGGATCGCCAGAATGAAGAAGGACAGGAGAACGACCAGCCAGGCGAAAAGCAGGATGATGATCTGGAGGAAATTCTCGAAGAAGGAGACAAAGCCCATCAGATCGGAAATCGACGCGAGAATCGGACGGCCCGCATCAAGGCCGATCTCTGCGATGCGGCCGGGCTGAAGCAGCTCGCCGGGGCTAAGGCTGCCGCCCGAAGCGATGAGGCCAAGCCCGGCGAAGCTTTCGAAAACGATGCGGGCGAGCGCGTTCCAGTTGCCGATGATGTAGGCGAAGACGCCGACGAAGAGCGTTTTCTTGATGAGCCGGGCGAGGATGTCGTCGTCGGCGCCCCAGGCCCAGAAGAGCGCAGCGAGCGTCACGTCGATGACGATCAGGGTCGTTGCCAGGAAGGCGACGTCGCCGCCGAGCAGGCCGAAGCCGCTGTCGATGTAGGAGGTGAAGACCTGCAGGAACCGGTCAATGACGCCAACACCGCCCATATCCTACTCCTTCTCGGGATCGTCGCCGGGAAGCCCGAGAAATCGGCGGCGTTGCTCTGCCCAGGCGGCGCGACACATCGTGTCGATTTCCAGCTCTTCCGGCGTCACCGTTCGGCAGCGAGAAAGTTCCGCCTGCAAAGGATTGTTGGTCACGGGAGGAACCGATGGCGTTTCCGGAGTGACCGTATTCGCCAGCTCAACCGCGGCGAAGAGCGCAGCGAGCCCGCCCAAGGCGATGGCGACGGGCCTGATGATTTGGTCGGGAGAATTGCGCACGGGTATTACCGGAACATGCTGACGGCGGTTGGCGTGTAGCCGGTCCCGTAGTCGAGGAAGCGATTGAGGTTCTCGCGCCCCTGCGCTTTAGCGGACGCGCGCCGAGCCGCGTCCAGCGCGTCCGCGCGGTTCTGCGCGGTGATGGCGGCGGTTAGGTCCGTCATCTGCTGGCTTTGCAGGGCGAGAAGTTGATTGCCGGCCTGCGCCGCCTGCAAGGTGCCGACCGCACCCTGGCTTTGCGAGACGAGAGTGCTCAATTCCGTGCGCGTCGCTTCAATATTGCCGACGACGCCGGCCTGGACCTTCAACGCGTCTTCATAGCCTGCAACCGAGGTCCGCCAGCGCGCCTCGGCATTGGCGTTCATGGCGGCGAAATCGCCGGTTGCTGCGGCGTCTCCATATTGTTCTGAGAAGACGCGTTCGATTTCGGAGACGACGTATCCAACGCGCTGCGCTTCGCCCAGCAGATCTTCCGTCTGCTGCATGATCGACCGCAGACGCGCCAGCGATGAGTGCGGCAGGTTTGCGAGGTTGCGTCCCTGGTTGATCAACATCTGCGCCTCGTTCTGAAGCTGCGTGATCTGATTGTTGATCATTTCGAGGGTGCGTGCGGCGGTGAGAATATTTTGCGCGAGGTTGGTCGGATCGATGACGACGTCGCCGACGCCGAATAGCGCATAGGCCGGTTGCATCGGCGCCAAAGCGATGGCTCCGGTCAGCATGAGGGCGGCGAGTTTCTTACGCATGAGTAGTCTCCGTGGTTTGAGGGGATGGGATCGGATCAGGTGTTTGGCCGAGCAGTTCGACGGCCCAATCGAGACCGCGACGGGCGAGCCAGGCTGCGGCGAAGCCGTCTCGTCCGTGTTCGGAGAGGATGTCGGTGATGGCGGCGTGATCGGTCTTCGACGATGCGGCCGTGAAGGCGAGCGCGACCTCGCCGAGACCGAGCGAGAAGAGCCGATTGCCGCGGCGCGACTGGCAGTAATAGTCCCGCTTCGGCATGGCCCGCGCGACGATCTCGATCTGGCGTTCATTGAGGCCGAAGCGGCGGTAGATGTCGGCGATCTGCGGCTCGAAGGCACGCTCGTTCGGCAGGAAGATGCGCGTTGGACAGCTCTCGATGATGGCGGGCGCAATCGCGGAATTGTCGATGTCGGCGAGCGATTGCGTGGCGAAGAGGACGGAGGCGTTCTTCTTCCTTAGAGTCTTAAGCCATTCGCGGAGCTGGCCGCCAAATGTCCCGTCATCGAGCGCGAGCCAGCCTTCATCGACGATGATGAGGCTCGGACGTCCATCGAGGCGATCCTCGATCCGGTGGAACAGATAGGCGAGCACGGCCGGCGTCGCGGCCGATCCGATCAGCCCTTCGGTCTCGAAGGCCTGGAAATCGGCTGTTCCGAGTTCTTCTGTTTCGGCGTCGAGCAAACGCCCGAAGGGGCCGCCAAGACAGAATGGCGTGAGCGCCTGTTTGAGTTCGGTCGACTGCAACAGGACGGATAGCCCCGTGAGCGTTCGTTCTGCGACAGGCGCCGAGGCGAGCGAGGTCAGCGCCGACCAGAGATGATCCCGCGCGACCGGATCGATGGTGACGCCTTCTCGCGCGATCAGGCCGGACAGCCAGTCCTGCGCCCAGGCGCGTTCGCCGATATCGTCGATGTTGCGCAGCGGCTGAAGCTGGACGGCGGCTTCGTCATCCGAAAGCGCGCCGGCGAGATCCTGCCAGTCGCCACCACAGGCGACGGTCGCACAGCGGATCGAGCCGCCGAAGTCGAAGGCGAAGATCTGCGCGCCCGCATAGCGACGAAATTGCAGCGCCATCAACGCCAGCAACACGGATTTGCCCGACCCGGTCGGACCGACGACCAGCGTGTGCCCGACATCGCCGACATGGGGTGAAAAGCGGAACGGAGTCGAGCCTTCCGTCTCCGCGTAAAAGAGTGGAGGTCCGTCCAGATGATCATTGCGCGCCGGTCCTGCCCAGACTGCCGATATCGGGATCATGTGGACGAGATTGAGCGTGGAGACCGGCGGTTGACGGACATTGGCGTAGAGATGGCCGGGCAACGAGCCGAGCCACGCCTCGATGGCGTTCAAAGTCTCGGGCATGCAGGTGAAGTCACGACCCTGAATGACTTTTTCCGCCGCCTTTAGCTTGGCGTCCGCGACGGCTTCGTCCTCATCCCAGACGGTCAGCGTAGCGGTGATGTAGGCGGCGCCCGCTATGTCGGCGCCGAGCTCTTGCAAGGCTTCATCGGCGTCGGCGGCCTTGTTCGCCGCGTCGCTATCGAGCAGCGTCGACGCCTCATTGGTCATCACCTCTTTCAGGATCGCGGCGATGGATTTGCGCTTGGCGAACCATTGCCGGCGGATGCGCGTCAGCAGTTTGGTCGCGTCGGTCTTGTCGAGGCAGATAGCGCGCGTGACCCAGCGATATTCGAAGGGTTGGCTATTGAGCTCATCCAGCAGTCCCGGCCATGTGGCCGTGGGGAATCCGATGATGGAGAGGCTGCGCAGATGCGCCCCGCCCAAACTCGGCGCCAACCCGCCGACAAGCGCGCTATCGGCCAGGAGCGCATCGAGATGCATCGGCGTTTCGGGCAAGCGCAGGCGTTGACGACGCGTCGACACGGTCGAATGCAGAAAGGTCAGTGTCTCTTCGTCTGAGAGCCAGGCGGCCTCCGGCATGAAGCCGTCGAGGAGATCGAGCAGGCGATCCGTTCGCGCCATAAAACTCTCGACATGCTCTCGCGGGTTGAGGCTGCTGTCGGGCGCGTCCTCATAGAGCCATCGTCCCGCGCGGCTCGTATCGTCGAGCGGCGGCATCCAGACGAAAGTCAGGAAGTAGCTGCTTTCGAAATGTCTGGACGCATCTTCAAACTGGGCGCGTCGTTCCGCGTCCACGAGGGCGGAAACGGCATCGGGAAAATGTGAGAGCGGATAGTCGCGCGCCGGCGCCCGCTGCGCTTCGACGAACACCGCCCAGCCCGATCCGAGCCGGCGAAGGGCGTTGTTGAGCCGGCTGGACACGGCGACGAGTTCTGACGGTGTCGCGGAGTCGAGGTCAGGCCCCCGAAACCGTGCGGTGCGTTGCAGACTGCCATCCTTGTTGAGGATGACGCCCTCCGCGACGAGCGCCGCCCACGGAAGAAAATCTGCCAATAGCGAGGCGGTCGAGCGATATTCGGCGAGGCGCATCATCGCTCAGACTCCGAACCAGGTTGGGAAACGAAGATGCCGGCGCGCAACATCGACGATCTGGGCATCACGTTTTGCGGCCCAGACCGCGAGGAGATGGCCGACAAGCCAGAGTGCGATCCCGACCACCCAGAGCCTAAGGCCAAGTCCGACGGCTGCTGCGAGCGTGCCGTTGGCGATGGCGACCGTGCGGGGCGCGCCGCCGAGCAGGATCGGTTCGACCAGGGCGCGGTGGACGGGCGCGTAAAAGCCCGGAATGTCGGCCAGCTCGCGCATCAGATCAGCGCTCCGCCGCCGAACGAGAAGAATGACAGGAAGAAGCTCGACGCCGCGAAGGCGATGGAGAGGCCGAAGACGATCTGCACGAGGCGGCGAAAACCGCCGGAGGTGTCGCCGAAGGCGAGCGTCAGTCCTGTGACGATGATGATGATCACCGCGACGATCTTGGCGACCGGCCCTTCAATGGATTCCAGGATTGACTGGAGCGGCGCCTCCCAGGGCATGCCCGAGCCCGCCGCATGGGCGGGCGCGACGAGCAAAAGGCTGAACGCGAGCGCCGTCGCGTAAAGCGGCCAGCGCGGATAGAGAATTGTGGTTTTGGTCATGGATGGTCTCCTGTCCTGGGGTGAAGAAGCGGTTGGATCTGGTAGTCCCCGGTCGCATCGAGGCCCTCGACGCGGGCGAGTTCGGAAAGTCGGCGCGCCGATCCGCGCCCCGAGAGGACGGCGATCAGGTCGATTGTCTCGGCGATCATCGCGCGGGGCACGGTGATGACGGCTTCCTGGATGAGCTGTTCGAGGCGGCGCAGCGCGCCGAGCGCTGAACCGGCATGGATGGTGCCGATGCCGCCGGGATGGCCGGTGCCCCAGGCTTTGAGGAGATCGAGCGCCTCAGCCCCGCGCACCTCGCCGATGGGGATGCGGTCAGGCCGCAGGCGCAGCGAGGAGCGAACGAGATCGGAAAGCGACGCGACGCCATCCTTGGTCCGCAGAGCGACAAGGTTCGGCGTCAGGCATTGGAGCTCGCGTGTGTCCTCGATCAGAACGACGCGGTCGGAGGATTTGGCGACTTCCGCCAGCAATGCATTGGTGAGCGTGGTCTTGCCGGTCGAGGTGCCGCCAGCGACAAGGATGTTGGCGCGGGATGTGATGGCGTCGCACAATGCCGCCGCCGCATCGTCTGGCATGATCTCGGCGCGGACATAGTCTTCGAGTGTGAAGACCGCGACGGCCGGCTTGCGGATCGCGAAGACCGGGGCGGCGACCACAGGCGGCAGAAGCCCCTCGAACCGCTCCCTTGTTCCCGGCAGCTCCGCGGACACACGCGGAGCGCCAGCATGAACCTCTGCGCCGACATGGTGCGCAACCAGACGGACGATGCGTTCGCCGTCAGCGACGGAAAGCTCTTCGCCGGTGTCGGCGAGGCCTTCGCTCAGGCGGTCGACCCAGAGGCGGCCATCCGGATTGAGCATCACCTCGACAACCGCAGGGTCTTCGAGCCATGCGGCGACGTCGGCCCCCAGAGCGGTTCTGAGCATGCGCGCGCCACGGGCGAGCGCTTCGGATTTGAATGTATGGACGGTCATTGGCGGCCCCGCATTGGATTACGGGGTCGATCAAGAAGACCTTTAAAGGCTGATCGGCAACAGCCTTGAAGGCGTAGTAGTACTACGGCGCGCAACGGCAGGAGAAAGCGAAAAACGGTCGAAACAGTTCACTTCAAAATACCTGGGAAACAGGCTGTAGATTTACTCTTTCGGTGTGAAATCTTGCGACACTTCTTTGGCGAAGGTGTTACCCTTTGCGAGCCGCCGACCGAGCGTTTCTACAAAGCCTTCATACCGCTCGCGGCCTTTCGCCTGCGCGGCATCGCGCATCGTATCTGGCAATGGCGGAGTCGTCGTGAGCCAGAACCGGATGAACAAGGCTATCGCATCGTTGCCGATCGTCACGTCGCGTTCGAGCCGTTCGACGGCGCGGGTCAGCCGGTCGAGACGTCGCGTAATCGCAGCCTCGCGCTGATCCGCAGCGTCGGGGGAAAGGTAGGAGGCAAGCGCCGCTTCCACGATCTGGGATTTCGAAACTTTGCGCCGCGCCGCCAGCGTGTCGAGCTCCGCTGATAAAGCTGGATCGAAATACACATTGAGCCGATCTTTCTTCATGGCGGGCCTCAAAGTTCGATGCCGTCATCGGGATCAAGCGAGGCCTGCCGGGCGATGCTGCGGAATCGGCCCTGCATCTGGCGAGCCCGCTGAGCGTCATCATCCGTTTCATCATCGAGACCCGCGAACTCTTCTCGCGCAGATGGTGCCGGCTCCGGCGCGATGTCTTCATGCTCGGGCAGTTCCGGCTCACGGCGAATGCCGCCGTCTGCATCTTCGCCCGCATCGCTGGAGGCCCTCTTCCTTGGCTTTGGCGCGGCGACGGGTGCGCGGTCACTCCAATCATCTGCCTGCAACTCTTTCGATACGGTCGGTTCGGCCATCAGTTTGGGCGGTGACAGGATGCGTGTCTTGAGCTGTGGGTCGGTATAGTAGCGCGCCTTTTTGCCCCGGACCGGCGGCGCGCCGGAGACGAGCACGATTTCATCATCCGGCGGTAATTGCATGATCTCGCCGGGAGTCAGCAAAGGCCGCGCGGTCTCCTGCCGGGAGACCATGAGATGGCCAAGCCAGGGCGACAATCTGTGCCCGGCATAGTTCTTCATTGCCCGCATCTCGGTCGCCGTGCCGAGGGCATCGGACACGCGCTTGGCAGTACGTTCGTCATTGGTCGCGAAGCTCACCCGGACATGGCAGTTGTCGAGGATGGCGTTGTTCTGGCCATAGGCTTTCTCGATCTGATTGAGGGACTGCGCGATGAGGAAGGCCTTCAATCCATAGCCCGCCATGAACGCGAGCTGGCTTTCGAAGAAGTCGAGCCGCCCGAGCGCCGGAAATTCGTCGAGCATCAGCAACAGGCGATGGCGCTTGCGATTGGCGTTCAACTCTTCTGTCAGCCTACGTCCGATCTGGTTCAGCACAAGCCGGACGAGCGGCTTTGTGCGGCTGATGTCGGAGGGCGGCACGACGAGATAGAGCGTGGTCGGCCGCGCGCCAGAGACCAGATCCTTGATCCGCCAGTCGCAGCGGCTCGTGACCCTGGCGACGACGGGATCGCGATAGAGGCCCAGAAAACTCATCGCCGTAGACAGAACACCGGAGCGTTCGTTTTCCGACTTGTTGAGGAGTTCGCGCGCCACCTGCGCCACGACCGGATGCGGCCGGTCGCCAAGATGCGGTGTGCGCATCATCGCCGCGAGCGTCGCCTCGATCGGCCGGCCCGGATCAGAGAGGAAGGCGGCGACGCCGGCGAGCGTCTTGTCCGCCTCGGCGTAGAGGACATGGAGGATCGCGCCGACGAGCAGCGAATGGCTAGTCTTCTCCCAATGGTTCCGGCGTTCGAGCAGACCTTCCGGATCGACGAGGATGTCGGCGACGTTCTGGACGTCGCGTACTTCGCTGTCGCCGCGCCGGACTTCGAGCAGTGGATTGTAGGCCGCGCTCTTCGCGTCGGTCGGATCGAACAGGATGGTGCGGGTGAACCGCGCCCGCCACCCGGCGGTGAGCAGCCAATTCTCTCCCTTGATGTCATGGACGATGGCCGAGCCCGGCCAGGTCAGGAGACTCGGGACGACGAGGCCGACGCCCTTGCCCGAGCGGGTTGGCGCGAAGCAGAGCACATGCTCCGGGCCGTCATGCCGGAGGTAGTGGTTCTCGAAGCGGCCAAGCACGACGCCGTCCGCGGCAAGCAACCCGGACGATTCAACGTCCTTCCGCTCCGCCCATCGGGCTGAGCCGTAGGTGGTTACGTCGCGCGCCTCGCGAGCCCGGAGGACGGAGAGGAAAATCGCGACACCGATCGCGGCGATCCCGCCGCTGCCGGCAATGATCGCGCCTTCGACGAACACACGCGGCGCATAGGCGTCGTAGAAATACCACCAGACGAAGAAGCTCCAGGGCGGATAGATCGGCCATCCGAGAATGTCCGTCGTCGGCGCGCCGAGCTGAGGCTGAAAGCCGAGCCGCCATGCGGTCCACTGTGTTGCGGTCCAGATGAAACCGACCACAACGAGCGAGACGATGATGATCTGGCCCCAGAGGATTTTGGTGGCCTGTGTTGGCTGTGTCTTGATCGGCATGTCTTTTCCTTCCGGGGTGATGCTCAGATGCCAAGCCCGCGCTTGCGGCCGAGGCTCCAGTCGATCCCACCACCCGGCGTCATCGTTCCCGTCACGGTCTGGCCGAGATGGCGTTCGAGCTGGGGTTTCCACGGGACGAGTTCGAAGCCGAGGCCGCTATCGACCATGGCGAAACGGCCTGAGGCGAGATCGAGACGCCGGCGATAGGTTCCCGAGATGCGATCGCCTTCTGCAGAATTTCTGCGAAGCAAGCCTGTCTCGGTTTCGACACGCGCCGCCGCAGCGTCGAGCTCTCGTTCGCGCAGCGTCTTCAGGAGGTCGCGGGCGAAGGTGACGCGCCGACCATTTCTGGTCGCGAGCCCCTCGGCGACGAGATGATCGGCGCGCCGGTCGAGCGCTTCGCGAACTTCGGCGCCGAAGCCGCCCATGCTGAGCGGCGCCTGGGTCTTGGCGAGTTGCAGCCGATCGAGCCAGGTCGCACCACTCGCGCCGATTTGGGTTTCGAGGTTGAGGTCGGAGCGGCCGACAAGGGCCATGCGCTGACGGCCGCCATTGTCCGAGCGCCAGACCCGCGTCTCGACAATCCCGCCTTCGGGCGTGTCGCCCGTGGCGTCGAGATCGTTGAAGCGCAGATGATGGACGCTGCCGTCCACGGCGTCGATCACGGCATAGGCCTCGCCGCGCAACTCGTCATGCAGCCCGCGCTCGACCAACCGTCCAAGTACTGGGGCAGTCGGTGTGTCCTCAATCGCGAAGTCCGTTTGTGCGCGCCCTGGTCCGCCGGACATGGCGCGGTGCATGGTCTTGATGATGTCGCCACGCTCGGCGAGATCGCGCAGCGTTTCCTGTGCGCCCGGTTTCAGAGACCAAACCGCCGGGGCGAGCCTGTCGGCGAGGCCGAGCCCTTCCAGCGTCTGGGCGCGACCAATAAGGAGTTTGCGCAGCTCCGGATCGCGCGGTTCCGGGGAGCCGGGACGCAGATCAGCAACCCCGGCACCGTCATCGGCGAGCCCCTGGAGCGCGCGGTCAAGACCCGTCCAGCGTTCGGCTTTCACCTCCGCCTGAAGTTCGGATGCGATCTCCTGCTCGGCGCGCGGCCCGAGCTCCAGTTCGACCAGTTGCTCGGCGCGGCTGCGGAACCCTCGGCTGATATAGTCGCGGGCGATGACGAGGTCCTTGCCGTTATCGGCTCGGCCCCGCACGAGAACATGGATGTGCGGATTGTCGGTGTTCCAATGATCGACGCCGATCCAGTCAAGCTTCGTGCCGAGATCGCGCTCGGCCTGGCTCATCAGGTCGCGTGTGTAGGCGCGCAGGTCTTCGAGGCGGTCGGCGTCTTCAGGCGAGACGATGAAGCGGAAATGATGCCGGTCCTCTTCGCATCGCTCTGCGAAAGCGCGATCATCGACGCTGTCTGCTTCGGCGTTGAACATGCCCGCATCACGCCCGTCACGGGTCACGCCTTCACGCTTCAGATAGGCGATGTGTTTGGCGAGCGGGGCGGAACGGAAACGTGCGCCACGATGACGGACGACGCGCGCTTTGATGACGACGCGCCGCTGGGTGCGTGACAGTCCGCGCGCTGCGCCGGCGAAACGGCCCCGGCCGAATTGCGATCCGCGCCCGCGTCCTTTCGAACCGTTCAGCTTGTATCCGGTGTGTCCGGCCTTGCGGGCGGCGCCCATTACCTGGCCGACAAAGCTTTGCGCCTTCCGGGCGCTTGTCCCCTTGTTGCGGATGCGGCCGGGCCGGATGCGCATGTCATTATCGCGGTCGCTCATGACAAAGCGCCCGCTTGAAAGCGCGCGGCACGGTGAAACCCGCATAAAAACAGTGGGTTGAGCCGTGGGGCGGCACTGTGCCCATGACCGCAGCGGGCGAAATACCCAACAACAACAACGACATAGCGCGTATCCGTGCCGCGCCTTTTATCTCGCCCTCCCGTTGTTGTTGCGCCTTCCGTCCCCGTCCTCCCTCCCGGAAACACGCCATCGCGCGACGGACCGCGCGAGAGTGCGATCAGCGGGATCATCGCCGATCCCCGTTTCCAGTTGGCGGGAACAGACCGTCCGATGCGCCGGATGTGTGTGAAGGAAAAGTGCCTGCGCCACTGCTCAGATGCGTTTCATCAGCAGGCGTTTGTCGGTCGGTACGAGCGGAAAAGAGCGGCGCCGCGCGCCAGTCCACGGTCAGAATTGCGCTCGGTTCTCGCCGTTCTGCTGCAACCGACGCGCCGAGGAGCGGCGCCAACGCCGCAACATAATCGCGGGTTTCTCGGGGCAACGGTCGGCCTGTAGCTAGATGCTCGGCATAGCGTGTCGGTCCCGCATTGTAGGCGGCGAGGAAGCCCGGCGATCCGAAGCGGTCATGCAGTTCACGGAGATAAGCGGCGCCCGCCAGAATGTTGTCGCGAGGATCGAACGGGTCGCGCCCCAGACCGTAACGCGCGCGCAGCTCATCCCAGGTATCGGGCATGATCTGCATCAGCCCCATCGCGCCTTTTTCGCTGACGGCGCGCACGTCGCCGGCGCTTTCCCTGCGCATGACAGCGAGGATCCAACGCGCCGGGAAGCCGAAGCGCTGCGCAGCTTCGGCGATATAGGCAGCATAGGAATTGCCGCCTTGTTCCGTCCTGGAGGACGCGGTCTCTGCTGATACGGCGTGAGAGACAACCACGCCGGAGAGCAGACCGCAGAGGAGGAACTTCGCCATAATAGCGCAGCGCCGAGACGGTCTAGCCGCGCTCATCGCGTTTCTCGGGGCGCTTTGCGGGGCGGTTCCAATAGAGCGCCCAATGTCCGTCCTCGGCGTCGGTCTTGAAGAGATTGGCGCGGATCGGAAATGCGAAGGTCGGGTCGTCGATCTGCAAAGAGATGTATTCACCAGCCTTCTCGCCGGTGCGTTTCCAGCCGGCGCCGATCTCCGGTCCGTCGTGATCGCCGTGATGGATGCGATAGTCGGGCGCGTTTTCGCTGTCCGACGATGTTGCCGGGACGAGGGTGAGTTCTCGGTAGAGAATGAGCGTGTGAAGGCGTCCGGTGAAGCCGGTTTCTGTGCGGGTGAATTGACCGATCTGAGCCATGGGGCAGTTCCTTTCATTTGCGGTCGGAAGAATTTTCGAGAGCGTCGGCGTCGTGATCGGCGCGCCAGACATAGTGGCCGTCGCCGTCTTCATCGGTGAGGATCGGAACGGCGCGCCCGATCACGGCGTCTGCCGGGAGTGCGCCGAAATAGCGACCGTCGAGACTGTCGGGATGGCTTGGATTCAGGAGGAAGAGTTCCGTCTTGGCGACGAAGTGGCAGCCCTGCCAAACGGGCAGGTCGCGTCCGAAGCGGTCGCTCGGCTGGGCCTGCGCCAGGGGGATGTCGTCGACAGCGACAGCGGCGCCATCGCGGCAGACACGTTGTCCGGGAAGCGCAGCGACGTGCTTGAGGAGCGGTACGCCCTCGGGCAGATAGCCGCGCTCGGCGAGATAGGTCGCAAGCGATTCCGGCGGATCGACGACGACCAGATCGCCTACGGCAAGATCGTCGTCCGACGCAACGGCGTATAGCCCGATGGGCGCGCTTGCGGACGCGTTCCAGATCAGCTTGGGGCTCACATGAACGAAGGCCAGTCCGCCGATCGCGAGCACCGAGAAATAGGTCGTCATGACGTATCCGAACCGGGTCATGACACGCTCCCCGCCGACGCGGCTCGCAATGTCAGTGGATCGGGTGGACAGGCTTGGCGCAGGAGCCAGGCGCGATGTTGAGCGGCTGTGTAGCCTCGCGGCTCCAGGCCTGCTGACAGCCTGTTGTGAACGTGGCGCCAATAGTCCGGCGCGGCGTCGGCCGGGTCGATGCCGAGCGCTTCGATCGCATCGGCGAACTGAAGAACCCGTTCGACCTTGAGCCAGCCGGACTGGCGCAGCAGGCTATCGCCGCCGGGTGTCACCTGCGGCACGGTCGCATAGGACTCACCCGGTCGGGGCGCACGCAGGATGTCGATCCGGCTTTCCGTAGTCCCGAAGTCGTTCGCCTGCCAGCGGACGAAGGCGAAGACGGCGCCGGGATCGAAAGCGACGGTGCTGCCACTGCGGCTCTGGATCGTTGTCCGCACGATCCGGCCGAAGCGAATCCAGTGCTCGATCTGCTTCTCGATCCAGACGAGTTCGACAGTGGCCCCGCCGCTCATGAGCGGGCCTTCCGTGCATAGGCGGGCGAGATCGCTGCATGCCGCTTGGCGGGCAACACCTCGTCGCCCGTGTCGTCCGAGGTCGAGTTCTTCTCTCCCCGGCTGACCCAGGCTTGCAGATCCTCGATCGCGTAGACGACGCGCCCGCCGATCTTCGAGTAGCGTGGCCCCGTGCCATAGGTCCGGTGTTTTTCGAGCGTCCGCCCCGAAAGGCCGAGAAAATGGGCCGCTTCCGGCGTTCTCAAATAGCGTGGGGGAAGTCCGGCATTGGGATCGGGCATGGGTCGCGTCTCCGGTTAGGCCATCCCGCTTCGGGAAGCGCGGGACTGTCGGAGACGAGAAAAGCGTAAGATGCGCGCCGGGAGGGATGACGATCAGCGCGCGGCGAAAACGTCACTCCCCTTTGGGGGGCATGAGAACGGAGTGTGAAGAGGTATCGTTTGGTGTTAGAAATCTTAAGGTGTAGGACACGGTAATAAGATCGCCCAGTAGGCGCGCATTATGGACGTGAGAAGCATATTTACTGATCAATTTTCCTGCCCCTACCGAGATTGCCCTTTCAGCAAATTCCTGTACCCATGATCGATCATCATTCGTCCGTAGGCAGCAAGGCGGGCGATTTGAGCCTTTAGCGAACTGGTCTTCCATGGCTCAGCGGACACGCGGGCGGCTCCAAAAAAGACTGTGGCGACGGCGCGATAACTGGCCCCGCGCTGGCGGCCGTCGATTGTTCGCAGGGCTCGTTTCAGGCGTTCGCGTCGCTGTCGCGTGATAGGCGGATGCAGGTCGCGCTCCACAAGTTGGTGATATAGGCGATCAGCGGCGGCTAGCCGAACTGCCCAGTCGTCATCTAGCGGAAGTAGCAGGCCAACGGGGCGATCACTGAGCAAATTACCAACGAGATTAACGCCGTTTTTAAGCCGAACCCAAGAAATCCCGTCGTCGTCGATCTTCTGATATGCGATGCGCGCGGCTGGATTGGCAGAGGTCAAGCCCACGTCCGGAAGAGCATCGATCAGTTGAACGACGGCGGGTGCTGCGGTTGGAAGCCAGAAAATCGGAGCGCTGAGTGCGTTGAGCTGTGGGTTTACAGCGAAATCGTAACCCCCAGTCTGCTGGAGCGCCGCCGCCCTCCCGCATTAGCTCGTAGTCATCACGATAGCGCGAGTTCCGACGAAGGCATTCCCAAGCGAGCCCGGAGACACCGAGATCATCGAAGTGATCATACTGCTTGTCGTCGCGCCAATCTGACGGCATTGCGAAATCCTCCCAATCGCAAACTGGCGCATGGAATTGCGTCAGTCAGTCGGGATATTACGCTTTATACCAGCGGTTGCGCTGTGTGGCCACTGGCGTCGTCTTTTACGCATGGTGCCCGCACGCCGATCAACCTGCGGGAAGACCATTCTTGAGAAGATCTCGGTAGCCTTGTTCGGTCATCCAACGAGCGCGGGATAGATGACTGTCGTGGACCTGGCGCGCACGTTCCGGCTCCTTGTTGGCGTCGATACCGAGCAAGAGCGACGCCACATCTTCAAGCGTTGCACCGGCCTCACTTGCATCGAGCAGGCGCATATAGAGCTTCAGGTGATTGCGATCATAGACCGTCACAGCCGCATCGTTCGGTGGCGCGTCGGCGATCCTGTGCTGTCTCGAGGGCATGCGAAATCCTTGCAAGTTGGCCCATATTATTAATGAACTGGAAACCATAACCTAGCAAGCGCAGGCGGCGCAAACGTCGCCGGGTTGGTTGCAGCTTCGTGGCGGCCGCGTCGTTCGCCGCGTATTATAGTGCGTCGCATTAAAATACGCGATCCGCATTTTACTGGCGGATGGATATTCGGGAAGTATTTGGCGCGAACCTTCAGTATTTTAGGGAAAAAGCCGGCCTCAGCCAGGCCGCTCTGGCGGATAGGATGGGCGTTGACCGCGCTCATATAAGCGCGATGGAACGCGGGCAGCAGAACGTCACTATCATCACCCTCTGGCACGTGGCCGAGGCACTTGACGTCAAACCGGCCGAACTCTTGGACGATCAGCGGAAAAGCCGAGAGGCATGATGGCAGCCCCGCCTGGGAAGACCGGGCGGGGCTGTCGGGGCGTCAATCGCCGCTCTGGCGGCGTGACCGCGACCAGATAAGGCTGTAGCTCTCTTCGCCTTCGATGACGGTGTCGTCGAAGAGGTTGGCGTAGATCGGAGCGGTGAAACTCGGATCGTCGAGCTTGAGGCTCAGATAGTCGCGGCCCTCATTCGAGCGCTTGGACCAGGCGGCGCCGATCTCGACTCGGCCGACGAAGACGCGGTGGCTGGGTGCGTTGTCGTTCGCGCGATCCTCTTCCGGGATGATCCTTACATTCTTCGCTTGAACGCTGAGGGTGACGATTTCGCCGACGTACTCGTTGGCGGACTTCTTGAAGGTTCCGATGGTGGCCATGTCAGTTCTCCTTTTGGCTTTCGAGCCCGCGCCCGTCGCGGCCTCGATGGAGATCGACAAGGCCGGGACGACCGCCGACGCAGTCCGGAGGACCCGGAGCGTATGCGGAGGACAGCGGAGACGGAGTTTCTTGTTTCGCGAGGAATGGGCGTAGCCCAGGGGAAGAAAGTTCGGCTCCGCCGTTGCGGCCAAGGCGGTCGAGGCGTCAGCCGATACCGGCCAGATCAGTCCATGAGAGGCCGTGTCGGGCGTGGGTGATGAGGCTCAGGAGAAGTTCGTCACCGGCCAGCGCGACAGTCGAAAAACGCCGGCAACGAGCGTAGGCGATGAGCGATCGACATCGTTTCAGAGAAAAAGTTAAAACCACGCCGGATAGATTTGAACGAGACCGCTCCATTCTGACCTTGCGCGCCAAGGGCCGGATTGGGCATGTTCCTTCAACGCACGAAAGTGGCTGCGGAACGTGTCAAGCACGATCCCGGTTTCCACTTATCTGAACCTTAACCGTGGAGTGAATCCCCATTGACGTGAGCGATTTAGCCGTCTGTGGCTGCGTATCAAGCATGATGCGAATTGACACCGCCGGACTGCGTCTCTGGTCCTGCAAGGGATGCGATGCGCACCCATGCTGTCGCGCCGACGATGATTGCACCGATGCTTGCGAAGATGAGGGTCCACGTCTCGCCCGCGCCGCCGGTCTCAGAGAGACCCTTGACCGCGTGAAAACCGGCGACCCCGGCCGGCAAGGCATAGAGCGCGCCGATAGCCAGGCGGATGGTCGGTGACCGGATCGTCGCGAACGCGACTTGCCCGAGGATAAGAGCGACGGCGCCGGCGAACAGGGCGACGGCGATTGCGCCGATCGGCCCTGCGCCGCTTTCAAACGCATAGTAGCCGACCGTGACGGCGACGAAGAACGGAAGCGCATAGACGGCCAGGCTGAATAACAGCCAGCAGAGAAAGCCGAGGCCGACAACGCTCAGCAATGCGGACAGAAACATGGGCGGTCTCCTTCATGGATGGAGCACCTCCACCAACCGCCACGGCGCTTTTCGAAGTATAGCGCAAAGCAGCGCACGCCGGAACCTTCCGGCGCGCGCATCAGATGATGCATCCTGTGCATCATACTGCCTGCACCGTATTTTTCTTCGGTCTGAAATCGAAGAGTGGGACGCCGAGTTTCTTGGCCTTGTCGGCGAGATTGTCGGTGATTCCGGAGCCCGGAAAGAGGATGAGGCCGATGGGCATCGCCTCAAGAAGCGCGTCGTTGCGCTTGAACGGCGCCGCCTTGCCGTGGCGCTTCCAGTCCGGCTTGAAGACGACTTGCTGGCATTTGCGGTTATCGGCCCAGCAGGCGGCGATCTTCTCGGCGCCTTTGGGCGAGCCGCCATGCAGGAGCACCATGTCGGCGTGCTTGGCCTTCACACGGTCCAGCGCATCCCAGATCGCCCGATGGTCGGTGACGTCCAGTCCGCCGGAGAACGCAACCCGTGGTCCGCTTGGCAGGAGGGGTTCGATCTCCGCGCGCCGCTTCGCCGAGAGATAGTCGCGGCTGTCGATCATGGCCGCTGTCAGCGTGCGGTGACTGATCCGTGATCCCGAGTGTGGACGCCAGGTCTGGCCGAGATGGGTCTCGAAGTGGTCGGCGGCGATATCGCGCATGAGCTCGTAAGCGTTGCGCCGCTCGATCAGCGTGACGCCCTGAGCCGTCAGGGCTTCAAGTTCGACGGAGCGCACTTCCGAGCCGTCCTGTTCGCGTTGCGATCGTTTCTGGGCCTGCTCATTGTCGTCGAGGTCGCGGTCGACACGGGCGGCTGTGCGATGAAACAGGTTGGTCACGGACCAGAGCAGGTCTTCGAGATCCGGTTCGAGACGCGTGTCTTCCAGCGTGGCGGCGAGCGCGTCGAAGATATCGTCTATCGCACCCTGGAGGGCGTCGGCTTCGGGCAAGGGTCTCGGGTCGGGTTCGTCGGCGAAGGGCCGATAGCCATAGAGCTGCAATTCTTCGAGTACGGCCGCGGTTGCGGAGCTGGCCATTGGTTCGGTGGTCTCGGCGGTCATGGGATCGTCTCCTGTTCGGCGTGGGCCGCGCCTCTCGCGGCCTTCCCGAGCGACGGAAAAGCGGGAGCTGGCCGGGACTGCACCGCCGGTCACGGCGGCCGGAGCAAAAAGTGGAGGACGGCGGAGGCGGCGCTCTTTTGTTTCGCGATGCAAAGCCGGGCCTTTACGCCCGGCGGCGGAAAAGAGTGTCGCCGCAGCCGTTGCCGGCCCGGTCAGTCTCCGCTCCGTCTCGCTCCTCTCGGAAGGCCGAAGGCGAGGCTCTCGAATTAGGAGGTGATCTGACGATGGCGACCAGACCAGTGACGGGCCTGCTCAGCCGCTCAGTGTTCGTCGGAAAGCAACCGCGATAGATCGGGCTCGGTCAGTTGCTGACCCAGATGCGTCCTTAGGTCGTCCCGTCCGAGCTTGCGGAGGTCTTCGTTGAAGTCGCCGCCAAGAGAAATAAGCCGGATCGTCTCGATACCGACGGCTCCTGCGCGTTCGATCAGATTGGCGGTGGCCATGTCGCCTGCTTCGTCGGCGTCGGCGGCGATGTAGAGACGCTGAAGCCCGGTCGGCAGGATCAGCGCGGCGAGATGATTGGCCGACAAGGCGGATATGACGGGCATGTTGGGCAACGCCATGCGCACGGAGAGCGTGCTTTCCAGCCCCTCGCCAGCAGCGAGGATGTCGGTCACGGTTCCGATCCGCACGCCATGGCCGAGCAGGTTCCCCATCGCCTTGCGTGATGGATCGAGGGGCGCTTTGCGAGCCGTCGCCGGATCGAGCCATGTGCGGTGAACGCCGGTGAGATTGCCGTTCACGTCCGTGACCTTGGCGAGCAATGCAGGCCAGGTCTCCGGCGGGGTGTCTTTGGGCTGACCTTCTCGCCAATAGTAGCAGCACGGATGAAATCGCAGCGCTGGCGCATCGCCAAGCCCGGAAAGACCGCGCCCATGCAGATAGCGCTCGGCAAGCGTTCTACCGACAGGTCTTCCCATGGCGAAGAGGCGCCGTGCGGCCTCCGGCGATCCGGTGGGTGCGACCACTCGTTCGCGAGTTGGCGGTTCAGGTCGTGGGAGGCTCAGGAAGATCCTCGCCTCATCAAGCGTCTCGCCGAAGGTGCGAAGTTGCCGGGCGCCTGCAATGAGATCTAGCAGGTCACCATGTTCGCCTGTGGCGGCGTCTGTCCATTTGCCGGCAGCGCCAGGACCGTGGGTTGGTCCAGTGAGGCGAACGTAAAGACTGCGACCGGACGTGTTCTCGATGTCGCCGACGATCCAGTATCGGCCCTGCTTGCGGCCGTTCGAGAGGTAATGGCGGCAGACGGCCTCCGCCTCGCGGCCGAGCCGCTGCGCGATGTCGGATGCAGCGCTGTTCATTTGCGCCTCCATGCTGAGAGCAAAAAAGAAGGAGCCCGCCACAGTGGGCGGGCTCCAGGGGCGGCTGCGGGAGCCGTTGGGGGCTTGGCTCCCGGTCACTCGGCCGCAGTGGCGAAGGCGTTACCGGTGACAGGTTCATCATCGGTGATGACGGCGGAATCGCCCATGGCCGGTTCGCCGCCGTTATCCGCCGATTGCGCTTCGCTTTCAGGGAGAGCCGGCATGCGCAGGACTTCGGGCAACCAACCGGTTCCTTCGAGAAGCTCTTCGGCCGCCGCGACCATGTCCGGTTTCTTGAGGCCGGCGATGCGGTCTGATGCTTCCGCGCCCTTCGCCTCGCGCACGGCCTCCAGAATGCGGGCCTTGGTGACGCGAGCGAGATAGCTCTCGCCCGTCGGCGCCCAGCCCGCCGCCGCCATGTCGAGACCGAGCGTCGCCGCCAGCACATCGGCATGGGCGAGCGCCCGCGGACGGCGGTTGTACGGTTCCTGGACGGCGTTGACGGTCATGGCGACGCAATGTGCGAACAGCGCCTCGCGGCTGTCGTTGTCGAACCCGACCAGTGCCTCCCACAGATCCTCAGGCGCTTTCGGCAGCGCCCCTAGCCAGCTCGTCGTGCGATCGTCGATGCTGAGCGCATAGGCCGTGTCGCCGAGACCCGGCGCCTGAGCGCCGAAACCGGCGCTGTGCGGCGTGATCTCGACGCAGCTATCCAGCGGATAGTGATAGAAGAGCCGCAGCGTCATCGCGTGCAGGGCGGCGAGGAACGCCGTCTGCGGGTCGTTGGCGAGTGCGTCGCGAAGGGCGAGCGTGCGATGCGCTGTCAACTCCATGACGAGGCGGTCGGAGAGCGGCTTCAGGCCATCGTCTTCCTCTTCCGCCTCTTCGCTGGCGTCGGGGGTCGTAACTTCGTCGACGTCCTCGTCGTTGGAGGCGGTAATCCCGTCGACCTCATCCTGCCCATCGGATTCGACCGAAGGTTCATCCTCGGGGCGGACATAGCCACGTTCGGCGCGCAGGCGGCCGTCTTGACCGATGCTGACGAAGACGCCGGCCATGGCGATTTCATCCGGCTCGAAGCGGACGGGCCGCTCCTGCAAGGCTTCCATCGCCGTTTCGATCTCGCCGAGCCGGGTGTCGATCTCTTCCGGGAACTCCTCGGCGTCGGCGTAATCGTCCTCAAGCTGATCGTATTCGGCTTTCAGTGCGTGGAAGTTCGCGATCTCGTCCTCGCTCATCGGCTCGGTCTCGCCGATGATCCGGCGCAGACCGTAGGTATGGCCGTAGGGAAAGTCCGTGCCGATCTCGATCCATTTCCAGCCCTCGGCGCGGATCGCTTCCGCATGGGTTTCGAGCTTTTCATCGACGAGTTTCGCAAGCAGGCCAGCGTCATGGAGCCATCCGCCGTCGTCGGATTGGAAGAGATCGCGAAGGATGGCGCCGCCGGCCACCTCATAGGCGTCGAGCCCGACGAACTGCGCCCGCCGGTCGGAGGCGCGCACGGCGCCTTCGGTCAGCATGCGGCGGATTTCATAGGGCTGTTTCGCATAAGTCCGTTTGATCGACTCCCAGACCTGTTCCTGGCGCTCATGGTCGGGATTGACCGTGAAGGCCATGAGTTGGTCGAGGGTCAGTTCCTCCTCGGCATAGGCGTGGAGAAGCGATGGCGCGATAGCGGCGAGCTTGAGCCGCTGCTTGACGACGTTCGCCGAGACGAAGAAGGCCGCCGCGATCTCTTCCTCGCTCTTGCCTTTCTCGCGCATCGCCTGGAAGGCGCGGAACTGGTCGAGCGGATGAAGCGGCGCACGCTGAACATTCTCGGCGAGACTGTCTTCTTCGGCGAGGCCGTCCGTGCGCACGATGCAGGGCACGGGCGCCGTGCGGTTCAGACGCTTCTGCTTGACCAGCAGTTCGAGCGCCCGGTAGCGGCGTCCGCCGGCCGGGATCTCGAACATGCCGGTTTCAGCGCCGTCCTCATCCAGCACCGGCCGGACGGTGATCGAGGACAGAAGCGTGCGCCGGGCGATGTCTTCGGCGAGCTCGTCGATCGAGACGCCGGCCTTGACGCGGCGGACATTGGACTGGCTGAGCACCAGCTTGTTGAAGGGGATGTCGCGCGAGGCGCTGAGGGTGATTTTCTGAGACTTGGTCATGTCAGTTCTCCGTGGGCGGGCTGGCCGAAAGCCTCTCTCTCGACCTCCAAACCCGTCACGGAGAACCCGGCCCGCCTCTTCCTCTTGAGGAAGCGACGGACCGGAAAGGCGGAGCGCCGGCCGCAGCTACGCCGCGCGCTCGAGGAGCTTCTTCGCCTTGCCCTCCATTTCGAGCCGGGTGTCCTGCTGCGGCTTCGACCGGGCGACGGCGGTGATGCCCTGCACGAAATCGAATACGGACTCCGGCGGCCGACCTTCTTCGGCGAGGACTGTCTCGACGATTCTGGCCGTCTCCGCCTTGGAGAAGCCCCGTTTGCGGAGGAAGTCGGTGCGGTCATCGTCGCTGTGGGCGACGATGCGCTCGCGCGCTGCTCGAATGCCTTCGACGAAGGGTCGCGGCGAGGAGTCAGCGAAGCGGGTCAGCGCCGGCGCCGCCTCGTGCGCGAAGCGATTGGCGGCGTATTTGGAATGTCGGATGCTAATTTCCTGGAAGTCCTCAACGCCCCAGAGATTGCGGTTCTGGCAGACGGCGCGCAGATAGAAACTGGCGATGCCGAGCGTCTTCGCGCCGACTTCAGAATTCCAGCAATAGAAGCCCCGGAAATAGAGATCGGGAGATCCGTCGGACAGCTTGCCCGCCTCGATCGGGTTCATGTCGTCGACCAGGAAGAGGAAGACGTCTCGGTCGGAGGCGTAGAGCGTGGTCGTGTCCTTGGTGATGTCGACCATCGGATTGTAGACGCCGCTCGACCAGTCGAGCGTGCCGGGCACTTTCCAGCGCGTATCGCCAGTTCCGTTCCCCGCGATCTTCTGCACGGCCGCCACGAGTTCGTGGTCGTAGATGCGGCCATAATCCGGGCCGGTGACGGCGCGCAGTTCCGTGCGCCCGTCTTCGGTTTCCAGCGTCTTGATCTGCTCGGCTCGGTGCGAGGTGAGCCCGTATTGCAGGTTGATGCCCGCAAGCGGCGCCGGGAGCTGGCGCAGATAGGCCGCCGGCGCGCTGACTAGGCTGGCGAGCTGGCCGAAGCTCCAATGGGTCGGCGCGACCGGCGCCTCGGCGTCGGGCAGGATGAGCGCCAGGTTTTCCGGATCGTCGCGATGGGCTTCAACGCGGATCGCCGCGCTCTCGACTGTCCGCGTGCGGCTGCGCTCGGCGCGGCCCTTCACCGACGCGTAGAGCTCCGACAGGGACAGATAGCGCTCGTCATTCGGCCGGGAAAACCATTCCGAGGAGACGCGGCCGATCCGCTCTCCGCGCGAGATATCGACTTTGTAGCCGCCGCTCGCGTCGCGCCGGCCGTCCAGGGTTTCAAGGTTGGTCATGGGTCAATCTCCGCGACAGGTCGGCCGAGAGCCTCTCTCTCGACCTCCAAACCCGTCACGGCGAAAGCCGCCGAACTCTTACTCTTTATCGGGGAACATGTTCGTCTTGATTGGCCAGGCATTTGGCGCAGCACCGCCGAACACCTGTCTTCGCCGCCATTGACGCTTCACCCGGATGCGGAGCATTTCTCCGCGTACTACGGGGCGGCACAGTCGCTTCATGTCCAATTCCGTACCCAAACGCCGGCAGCGTTCGCGCGCGGCAAAAATTGATCTTTACGACTACGCGCAGATTCCGGAACCGAAGCCGCGTGGACGTCCCGAACCAGAGTTGACCGACTGGCGCGTCACCGATGAGTGGCTGAAGCGCGTGCCGGTCACTTCGTCCGAAGTGGATGTGTTTGAGGCCTGGTTCGGTGATCTGTTCGACGATTTGTTCGGCCCCTTGGGTTCGGTTGGCTCCTTGACAAAGTTATCATCTAAAGATAACCTAATATGACAGAGGAGACATACGATCCGAGCCTTGACGCCTTGCTCGATCTCGATGGCCAGGTGCTCGTCATCGACCCTGCGGGCAGGCATTGGGTGAAGTTCGTCGTTACGCGCGTGCCCGTTAGCCCGGAGAAGCCCCATGGGCTCGACTATTCGCTGACGCTGCACGGACCTGACGGCGAGCGGCTTGTCGGCTTCGACAATGCTCATCCTGTCGGCCGCCGCAAACGCGGAGAACCGCAGGATCACCGCCACCGGCTCCGGACCGTGCGTCCCTATGACTATCAGGATGCCGCGAGCCTGATCGTCGATTTCTGGGAGACGGTGGATGCAGTGTTAAAGGAGCGAGGCGTACTGCAATGACGACGTTGAAGATCGGCATCGCCGATTATGAGGAGATGAAGGCCCGCACCATGCGGATCGCCCGCGGCGAGCAAAAGCCGGGGCCGGACGATCCGAAGGTATGGTTCACATCGACCGAGTCCTTTGCCCAGGTGCTGTCAGCCGGTAATCGCGAACTGTTGCGGACCATCGCCGAACGCGCACCGGCTTCGCTTGACGAGTTGGCGGAGATGACTGGGCGCGCCAAATCGAACTTGTCGCGAACGCTGAAGAAGATGGCCGAATACGGTTTGGTCGAGATGGAACCGGAAGGGCGCCGGCGGCGTCCGCGAGTCCTCTACGACCGTGTTTCGCTTGATCTGACGTTGACCGGCGAGGAATGGCGAAAGGCAGCGGGAGGCGCATCATGAACGCACCGCAAAACGCCGTGAAGCTCCGCGCCGCGCTTTACCTGCGCGTCTCGACGACGCGGCAGGCCGAGCATGACGTCTCGATCCCTGACCAGAAACGCCAGGGCGAAGCGTGGTGCGAGGCGCGCGGCTACGAACTCGTCGAGACCTATGTGGAGCCAGGAGCGTCAGCAACGAACGACAAGCGCCCCGAATTCCAGCGCATGATCGAGGCGGGTACGTCCAAGCCCTCAGCCTTCGACATCGTGGTCGTCCACTCATTCAGCCGTTTCTTCCGCGACCATTTCGAGCTGGAGTTCTACGTCCGGAAGCTCGCCAAGAACGGCGTCAAGCTCGTCTCCATCACCCAGGAGATGGGCGACGATCCCATGCACGTCATGATGCGCCAGATCATGGCGCTGTTCGATGAATATCAGTCCAAGGAGAACGCCAAGCACGTCCTGCGCGCGCTCAAGGAAAACGCCCGCCAGGGCTTCTGGAACGGCTCGCGCCCGCCCGTCGGCTATCGCGTGGTCGCGGCCGAACAGCGCGGCGCCAAGACCAAGAAGAAACTGGAGATCGATCCGCTGCACGCCGACACGATCCGGCTGATCTATCGCCTCGCCCTGGAAGGGGACGGAACGCGCGGGGCCATGGGCGTCAAAGCGATCGCCACGCATCTCAATGGCAGGGGCATCTTCACGCGAGACGGCGGCCGCTGGGGCATCGGACAGGTTCATCGCATCCTGACCCGGCGGACCTATATCGGCGAGCATCAATGGGGCAAGCATCGCAAGAACAAGGAGCCGACCAAGCCGGAAGACCTGGTGACGGTTCCGGTTCCGCCGATCATAGACCGCAAGACCTTCGACGCCGTGCAGAAGCTGATGCAGGCGCGCAATCCCAAGGTCGCGCCGCCACGCGTAGTGACAGGACCAACCTTGCTGACGGGGATCTGCTTTTGCGGCAAGTGCGGCGGCGCCATGACCATCCGCACTGGCAAGAGCGGGCGTTACCGCTACTACGCCTGCTCGATCAAGGCGCGTCAGGGCGAGACTGGCTGCAAGGGCCGGACAATCCCGATGGATAAGCTCGATACGCTGGTTGCTCAGCATCTGGAGGAGCGTCTGCTGACGTCTGATCGGCTGGAAGAGGTTCTCGTCGATGTGCTCGACCGACGGCAAGAGCGCGCTGAGCGCCGCCGTGAGCACATCGCCGAACTGAACCGGCGGGCAACGGAATCGGAGCTGCGGCTGAAACGCCTTTACGACGCCATCGAGATCGGCGTCGCCGACCTCGACGATCCGGCGCTGAAAGAGCGCATCGCCGGTCTGAAAGTCCTTCGTGATCAGGCGAAAACCGACGCGGAACGCGCCGAAGCCATGCTCGACAGCGCCACTCATCAGGCCGTCACGCCGGAAATGATCGAGAGATTCGCCGCAGCGGCCCGCGAGAAAATGCGGTTGGAGGGCGGCGGCTATCGGCGCGATCATCTGCGCGCGTTAGCTCAGCGCGTCGAGGTCGACGAGCGCGAAGTGCGCATCATGGGATCGAAGAACGAGCTTCTGAGAACCCTAGCCGCCGCAAATAGCGCAGAATCGGCGGCGAACGGCGTGCCCAGTTTTATACCGAAATGGCGGAGAGGAAGGGATTCGAACCCTCGATACGCGTTAACGTATACGCCCTTAGCAGGGGCGCGCCTTCAGCCACTCGGCCACCTCTCCAGCGCGGAATATGGGGTCTAGAGAAACCCAATCCTGATCGCAAGCCCCTGAGTTCGGTGAAGCGGTCAAAATCTCTTGTCCTGGGCCACGCTGGGCAGCCCCGCGCCGGACTGCTTCCTATGTGGGGTTACGTATGGCCCGCACCGCGCTCTGTGCTAATCTAAGAATTACATCCTGCCAGAGACCCCGACCATGATGACCGATTATTTCAAACCCGTGCCGTTTGACCTCTTCAAGTCCGACAAGAAGGCATTCGGCGACGCGCTGTGCCGATCCTTCCGGGAAACCGGCTTTGCGGTGGTGTCGGGACACACGGTCGATCAGGGCGTCATTGATCGCAACCTCGAGGCAACCAAGGGCTATTTCGCCCTGCCAGAAGCGATCAAACTGAAATATGACGGGCGCGAAGGCGGCGGCCAGCGCGGATACACCGCTTTCGGCACAGAAAACGCCAAGGGCAATACGCATGCCGACCTGAAGGAATTCTGGCACACGGGGCGCCCCCTGCCGGAGGACAGCCCCTATCGTGACACCATGGCGGATACGCCGGGCGTATCGGAAGTTCCGACCTTCGACGCGGCAACCCGGGCCTTGTTCGACGCGCTGGACGAGATGGGCCGGGAAATCCTGGAGGGCGTCGCGCTCCATCTCGGCCTCTCCGAGAACTGGTTCGACAACAAGGTCAATTTCGGCAATTCCATCCTGCGCCTGCTTCACTACCCGCCGCAGCAGACCCCGCCGCCCCAAGGCACGGTCCGCGCGGGTGCGCATGAAGATATTAATGTGATCACGCTGCTGCTTGGCGCTGAAGAAGCCGGACTTCAGGTCCTCCATAAGTCTGGCGAATGGCTGGACGTGAATCCACCTGCCGGCGCGCTGGTAATCAATTGCGGGGATATGCTGCAGCGCCTGACGGGTGGGGTCTTGCCATCGACCACGCACCGCGTGCTCAACCCGTCGCCTGAACGCGCAAAATTCCCACGCTATTCCACCCCCTTTTTCCTGCATTTCAATCAGGATTACCTGATCGAGGCCCTGCCCGGTTGCGTTGCCGAAGGGGGCAAGGCCGAGGCGCCTATTACCGCCCAAGACTACCTGATGGAGCGCCTGCGCGAGATCGGCCTCGTCAAGGCCTAGCCTGCAAGTTAAACTACGCGACAGCGCCAGCATGAGACCAACGCGCCCGATTGCAGACGCCAAAATGTTAGCGTTGACATAAATCGCCACTCCCCCAATGATTGCCCTAAGGAAAACGCGTCTGACGCGGCACTCATGGGGAGGAAATCATGACCGATGCTCACACGGGCACGAGGCGCGCGGTTGCGGCCAGCTTCTTGTCAGCCACACTGCTGGCATCCGCCTGCGCAACACCCGCACAATATGTCGCCGAAACGCCTGCGACCACTCCGGTAAGTCCTGAAACGTCGGCCTGCTCAGCGAATGTGAGTCTGACCAGCGCCTCGGAACGTGTGCAGTCTCTGGTCTCGCAAATGACGATTGACGAGAAGCTGGGCCAGCTCAACCAAGCCGCTGGCGGTCGTAGCAAATCGCTCAATTCCAAACTGACCCCGGAAGAACTCGACAAGGTCCGGAGCGGAGAAATCGGTTCCTACCTGCATGTCGCGGGCGCCCAGCCTCTCGGTGAACTTCAAAAAGTGGCTGTCGAAGAAGGCCGGCTCGGCATTCCGCTCCTGTTTGCGATGGATGTGGTCCACGGCTACCGCACGATCTTCCCTGTCCCGCTGGCCATGGCCGCGTCATGGGATCCATCCGTGTGGAAGGATGCCGCCGCAATTTCCGCCGACGAGGCGTCTGCGTCAGGCCTGCACTGGACTTTCGCGCCAATGGTAGATGTTGCCCGTGACCCCCGCTGGGGACGGATCGTCGAGGGCGCGGGCGCCGATCCGTATCTCGGCTCCCGCATGGCTGTGGCCCAGGTCGAAGGATACCAGGGTGACAGTCTTGCCGCACCGAACACGATCCTCGCCGCCACGAAACATTTCGGTGCCTATGGGGTGCCCACCGGCGGACGGGACTATGGATCGGCCGACATCAGCGAACAGAGCCTGATGGAAACCTATTTGCCTGCCTTCTACGCGGCGACGAAAGCCGGCACAGGCTCCATGATGACCGCCTTCAATGACGTGGCAGGTGTTCCGTCTACGGCCAACGAATATCTCGTCGACGATGTCCTTCGCGGCGAATGGGGCTTTGACGGCATGATCGTGTCCGACTGGAACGCGGTGGCCGAACTGATCAATCATGGCGTCGCCGAAACCGAGGAAGAGGCGGGTGTGCTCGCCCTGCGCGCCGGGGTCGACATGGACATGACCAGCATGGTCCTGCCTACCCGTATCAAGTCCGCCGTGCAGCAGGATGACTGCCTGGCGCACGATCTTGACGCAGCCGTAGCCCGCATCCTGACGACGAAAGAACGCCTTGGCCTCTTCGACAACCCGATGGCCTATCACGACACAGAGCGTGAAACGGCGACCCTGCTCAGCGATGCCCACCGCCACGCTGCGCACGACGCCGCAGTTCGCTCCATGGTACTGCTCAAGAATGATAACCAGACCCTGCCCTTCTCAAAGGCGCCGCAAAACGTAGCGGTGATTGGCGGCCTCGCAGAGGACAAGCTGACCCAGCTCGGTTCCTGGCGCGCACAGGGAAAGACGGACGAGGTCGTCTCCCTGCTTGAAGGCTTGCAGCAAAGCGCACCGGACGGCACGACCGTCACCTATGCGGCCGGCGCACATCCCTCCATGGACGTGGAGTCTTCAATTGACGAAGCTGTGACCGCGGCCATGGGCGCCGACCAGATCTTGCTGGTTATCGGAGAAGACTACGACTTATCGGGCGAAGCGCGCAGCCGGTCCGACATTTCCCTGCCGAAAAATCAGACCGATTTGGCCAATGCCATCTTCGAGACCGGAAAGCCTGTGACGATCGTTCTCGTGACGGGACGCCCGCTCGCGATCGCGCAGGAAGCCGAAGCCGCCGACGCCGTGCTGAATGCGTGGATGCTGGGCGTGGAAGCGGGGAACGCACTGGCCGATGTGATCTGGGGCGACGTCTCGCCAGCAGGCCGCTTGCCCATCGAGTTTCCACGTCGCACCGGCGCCGTGCCGCACACTTATTCCGAATATCCGGGCGGGCGCCCTGCCGATGCAGACCTGTCAAAAGACACAAACCGGTTCATCGATATTCCGATTACCCCGCTTTTCCCGTTCGGACATGGACTCAGCTATTCCAGCTTTGACTATGGCGACCTTACCAGCACAGTCCAAAGCAATGGCGACATCGTCCTCAGTGTCCGCGTGACCAATTCCGGTGACGTCGATGCGGACGAGGTGGTCCAGCTCTATATGCGGGACCCGCTGGCGAGCATTGCCCGACCGAAGCGGGAACTCAGAGGCTTCACGCGAACCCATATTCCGGCAGGAGATTCCCGCACGGTGACCTTCACCCTCTCGCCCGATCAGACGGCACTCTATGGCGCGCGAACCGGCTGGGTGGTCGAGCCCGGCAGGATCGAGTTCATGGTCGGCGCCTCTGCGGACGATATTCGCAGCCGCACCGATATCGAGATTACCGAGGGGCGCGAGACAGGCGTGCCGGCCAGTGCCATTGCAACAAGGATTTCCGTAGAATGATCCAGACACGACGCGGCTTCATGGGGTCTGCCGCCGCAGCCACCCTGCTCTCAGCCTGTTCAACACGCACGGACCCAGCGCCTTCGGCATCGCATGTCGAGATTTTCGACCCAGCCGCCACGGGCCTCATCGACGCATCGGCGCCGATTGAGACCCTCTCCTCCGGCTACACATGGAGCGAAGGCCCGGTCTGGGACCGGGCCCGCAATTGTCTCTATTTCACTGACGTGCCGGGCAATATCGCCTGGAAATGGTCTGAGGCCAGCGGCGCGACGGAGTTCCTGAACCCATCGGGGATCGCCCTCGAGGAAACCACGGGGTTCCGCGAACCAGGCGCCAACGGACTTGCCATCGCTCAGGACGGCTCCCTGCTTATCTGCAATCATGGACGGCGCGCCATCGAGAAGATGGATTTCGCCACCGGTCAGCGCGAAACCCTCGCCGCGACCTTCAACGGCAAGAAATTCAACAGTCCAAACGACATCGTTGAAGCACCTGACGGCAGCCTGTTCTTCACCGACCCGCCCTATGGGTTGAAGAGAATGAATGACTCGCCGCTGAAGGAGCAGGATGCCAATGGTGTCTATCGTCTGTCGCCGGATGGCAGCCTCACACGTCTCATAGACACAATGACCTTCCCAAATGGCGCAGCCCTGTCGCCCGACAGCCAGACCCTCTATGTCAGCCAGTCTGACCCGGACCAGCCGGTCATCCTGCGCATGTCTCCGGATGGCGCGTCCAGTTCCATCCTGTTCGACGCCAAACCGTTCATGTCGGATTCCGCGCTGGGCCTGCCCGACGGCATGGCGGTCGCCAGCTCCGGGCATATTTTCGCAACCGGGCCGGGCGGCGTGTTCCTCCTCTCCCCGGACGGCAAACCCCTCGCGCGGATCAATACCGGCAAGGCTACGGCCAATTGCTGCTTCGGCGACGCGGATGGCCAGACGCTCTACATGACAGCTCACGACACCTTGGTGCGTATCCGGACGAAGGCAACCGGTCTCGCATGGAGCTGAGCGAAGCCCTCACCGTTTACCGGCCCCTGCTCGCAACCGGGTTCGGAATCGCCGCCCTGCTCGTGCTCATCCTGCGCGCGCGGCTGAACGCATTCGCCGCATTGCTACTGGTCAGCATATTCAGCGCGCTGGCCGCCGGCATGGCGCCAGAGCAAGCCTTTGCCACCCTGTCCAGCGGCATGGGTGGAACGCTCGGCTTCATCGCAACCGTGATTGGCCTCGGCGCTCTGTTTGGCGCCATCCTCCAAGCCTCGGGCGCCCTCGATGCACTTGCCTCGAAACTGTCCAACACATCCAGCTTCAAAACCAATCAGTGGAAGATTGCCGGCATCGGCCTTCTGGCCTCGACGCCCGTCTTCTTTGACGTCGCCCTTATCATTCTCGCCCCATTGATCCTGACCATGGCCCATGAACGGCTCAAGCCAGCCATGTCGCTCGGCCTGCCCCTGATGGCAGGCCTCGCTGTCGGCCATGCCTTCCTGCCGCCCACGCCGGGACCTATCGCCATCGCCGAACTGATCGGCGCCGATCTGGGCTGGGTCATCCTGTTCGGCGCGATTACCGGGGCCGTGGCGCTCGCCGTATCCGGCCCCCTCTTCGCGATCTTCCTCGATAATCGCAGCCGGATGCCCATCGGCAATCCCGCCTTCGAACTTGACGATAACGACACCCAAGACGACCGCCCCGCTCCCCAACCGGAGCGTGCTATCTTCCTCATTACGCTGCCGCTCATCCTGATCCTGCTCGGCACACTTGCCGATATCCTGCCATCAGGCCCAATCAGATACGTCCTGGAAATTGTCGGGCACCCGTTCAGCGCGCTCCTGATTGCGTGCGGCGCATCCTGGCTGCTGCTTTATCCAAAGACCGTCCAGAGCCGGAAACTGATGTCGGATGCGATGGCGCGTGCCTTTGAGCCGACCGGCGCCGTAATCCTCGTCACGGGCGCAGGCGGCGCGTTCAAACAGGTTCTGGTCGATACTGGTGCGGGTGAGCAGATCGCGAATGCCGCGCTCGGCATGGGCTTTGGCCCGCTGCTCGCTGGCTATGTACTGGCTGTCATCCTGCGCCTCGCGCAGGGCAGTTCGACGGTCGCCATGATCACGTCCGCCGGGCTCACAGCCCCCATCGTGGCTCTGGCTGATCTCTCTGCTCCCCAGCTTGGCATCGTCGCCATCGCCATCGCGGCGGGGGCCACGACTGGCAGCCATGTGAATGATAGCGGCTTCTGGCTCGTGGGGCGCATCTTCGGCATTACGCCCGGCGAGACACTGCGCACCTGGACCGTCTCCACGACGCTGATCAGCGTCGTCGGATTCCTGATGTGCCTTATCCTGTATGCGGCGCTCGCCCTGTTCTGATCAGATCAGGCCCGCGAGCGGAGAACTCGGATCGGCATACATCTTCTTGGGCATCCGGCCCGCAAGATAGGATTCGCGACCCGCGATCACGGCATGTTTCATGGCCTTGGCCATGCGGATCGGGTCTTTTGCGGCGGCAATGGCCGTGTTCATCAGCACGCCATCGCAGCCAAGCTCCATTGCGATGGCGGCGTCAGAGGCCGTGCCCACACCCGCATCCACGATGACCGGCACGCGTGTCTGTTCGACAATCAGGCGAATGTTCACCGGGTTCATGATGCCAAGGCCGGAGCCGATCAGGCTGCCAAGCGGCATGATCGCGCAACACCCGGCATCTTCCAGCATCTTCGCGTAAACCGGGTCATCCGAACAATAGACCATGACCTCGAACCCGTCAGCGATCAGGGCCTTGGCTGCCTCAAGCGTCTCCGGCATGTTCGGATAGAGGGTTTTCTGGTCAGCCAGCACTTCCAGTTTCACCAGATTCCAGCCCCCGGCCTCTCGCGCCAGTCGCAATGTACGGACCGCTTCGTCGGCCGTGTAGCACCCGGCCGTGTTGGGCAAATAGGTGAATTCATCCGGTTTCACGAAGTCAGTGAGGCGTTCTTCGTTGGGATTGGACAGGTTCACCCGCCGCAGGGCGACCGTCACGATCTCCGCCCCCGCTGACCGCGCCGCATCTGCGTTCTGCTGGTAGGACTGGTACTTTCCCGTGCCCACGATCAGGCGGGAAGTATAGGATTTGCCGGCTATGATGAGGGGATCTGTCAAAATTCTGGCCTGTCTGGTCGTCAAAAAGGATAGGAGGAGTACCGGGGTGAGGTGGAAGGCGGTCAGCCGCCCCCCACGAACTGGACCAGTTCTATCCGGTCACCGGCTTCAATCACAGTGCTGGCATGTTCCGATTTCGGGACAATCTCCAGATTGCGCTCGATCGCAATCCCCCGCTGATCGCGGCCCGACTCGCCTGCCAGTTGAAGCGCCAGCATGCCAAGCGTCATGCCAGGTTCGACTTCGCGAGACTCGCCATTGACTGTAATCAACATTCGGGTTTTCTCCGTTCACCGGCCCCCTTGCCTTGCCGGGCGTTACAGAGCAAGACGGAAGACTATGTCCAAGCCCGTATATGTCCTCGGAGGCCCGAACCTCAACCTTCTCGGCTCACGTGAGCCGGAGATTTACGGGAAAGACACGCTGGCCGACATCCATGCGCGCCTTGAATCCCTGGCAGACGGAACCGCGCTGGAGCTGCGCCAGACGAATCATGAAGGCGAACTGGTCGGCTGGATCCAGGAGGCATCCGAACAGGGGTCCGCAATCATTTTGAACGCGGCCGCTTACACACATACCTCCATTGCTCTTCACGATGCGCTGAAAGCGTGCAAGATCCCTGTAATTGAAGTGCATTTGTCGAATCCTGCGGCGCGCGAGGCGTTCCGCCAGGTGAATTATGTTTCCCCCGCCGTGAAGGCCACGATTGCAGGCCTTGGTGCCTATGGTTATGAGCTGGCGCTAATGGCGGCAAAGACCCTGACGGGCAAATAAGAGACCTGACACCCCATGAGCACCACCAAGAACAAGCTGGATACCGGACTTGTCCGGGAACTCGCAGCCATTCTGCGGGAAGCAGACCTCGGCGAGGTTGAAGTTGAACATGAGGGCCTGCGCATCCGCGTAAGCAAGCCTGCTGCGCCGGTGGTTCAGGCCGCTATGGCCGCACCGGCAGCGGCCCCTGTCGCCGCCGCTCCCGCTGCAGCACCGGTCGCCGACGCGGCCGCTGCGCCTGCAGCGTCTGAAAAGGCCATCAAGTCTCCCATGGTCGGCACGGTCTACCTGTCACCCGAACCCGGCGCGAAACAATTCGTGGCTGTTGGCGACAAGGTGAAGAAGGGCGACACCGTCCTTCTCGTCGAGGCGATGAAGACGTTCAATCCGGTCGAGGCCGACAAGGCGGGCGTCGTGAAGGAAATTTACGTTTCGGATTCCCAGCCAGTTGAATATGGCGAAGCTCTCATACTGATCGAGTAATATGGCTGACCAACCTGTCATCAAGAAGGTTCTCATCGCAAACCGCGGTGAGATCGCGCTGCGGATTCACCGCGCCTGCAAGGAAATGGGCCTGTCCACAGTCGTGGTCCATTCCGAAGCAGACAGTGACGCCATGGCTGTGCGCCTCGCGGACGAAAGCGTCTGCATCGGGCCTGCGCCATCGTCCGAAAGTTATCTGAAGAAGTCGCAGATCCTGGCCGCCGCCGAGATCACCGGCGCCGATGCGATCCATCCCGGCTACGGCTTCCTGTCCGAGAATGCCCAATTCGCCGAAATGGTCGAAGCGCATGGGCTGGCCTTCATTGGCCCCACGGCCGAGCATATCCGCATCATGGGCGACAAGATCGCGGCCAAGGCCGCGATGATCGAAGCCGGCGTGCCCTGTGTTCCCGGTTCGGAAGGCGCCCTGTCTTCGATTGCCGAGGCCAAGAAGGCCGCCAAGAAAATCGGTTTCCCTGTCCTGGTGAAAGCCTCTGCTGGCGGCGGCGGTCGCGGCATGAAACTCGCCAAGACCGAAGCCGATCTCGAAAACGCGGTCCGCACCGCCAAGACCGAGGCCAAGGCCGCGTTCGGCGATGACGCTGTCTACCTGGAGAAATATCTTCAGGGCCCGCGCCATATCGAAGTCCAGATCATTGCGGACACGCATGGCAATGTCGCACACCTCTGGGAGCGCGATTGCTCCCTCCAGCGCCGCAACCAGAAGGTCTTCGAAGAGGCGCCTTCACCAGCTCTCAACCAGGCCCAGCGTGAAGAGATTGGCGGCATCTGCGCCCGCGCCATGGAGAAGCTCGGTTATCGCGGCGCCGGGACAATCGAATTCCTCTACGAAGACGGCAAGTTCTACTTCATTGAAATGAACACCCGCCTGCAGGTCGAGCATCCAGTGACCGAGATGATTACCGGCATCGACCTCGTCCGCGAGCAGATCCGGATTGCCGAAGGCAAGGAACTCTCCTTCCGTCAGGAAGATGTCATGCTGGTCGGCCACGCCATCGAATGCCGGATCAATGCGGAGCATCCGCAAACCTTCATTCCGTCTCCGGGCCTCATCACGGATTTCCACGCACCCGGCGGCCCCGATGTACGCCTCGATAGCGCGGCCTATTCCGGCTACCGGATTCCACCGCACTACGACTCGCTCATCGGCAAGTTGATCGTGCATGGACGCACGCGGCGGGAATGCATCATGCGACTTCGCAGGGCTCTGCAGGAAATGGTCATTGGCGGGGTCTTCACGACCCTCGACCTGCATCGCAGGCTCGTTGAAAATGATGAAGTGCTCGCGGGTGAATACAACATTCACTGGCTCGAAAAGTTTCTTGAGAATCAACCTGATACCGAGAGCTAGGCATTTTTTCTCCTTTGGCGGGCCGAGAGGGTCGACAAAGGGTAGACATCACTTTGTGCGCTTGTTCATATAAAAGCTATGTCGCAGCGATTCAGCTCATCTGACTTGCTCGCCTGCTATCGTCGCGGGATTTTTCCGATGGGCGATGCACGCAACGATCCGAATCTGTTTCTGGTCGACCCGGACATGCGCGGGATCATTCCGCTCAAGGGTTTCCATGTGCCCAAGCGCCTGCTTCGCAAGGTGAAACAGGATCCCTTTCGCGTCACCGTCGATCAGGCGTTCACACGGGTGATGGAGATGTGTGCCGAAAGCGCAGAGGGCCGTGAAAGCACCTGGATCAATTCGCCGATCCTGAATCTCTACAGCACACTTCATCGCAAAGGATACGCGCATTCAATTGAATGCTGGGATGGCGATGAACTTGTCGGCGGCCTCTATGGCGTCGCCCTGGGGGGCGCCTTCTTCGGCGAAAGCATGTTTTCGCGCGCGACCGACGCGTCCAAGATCGCGCTGGTCCACCTGGTGGCACATTTGCTGGAAGACAAGTTCGTCCTGCTCGACGCGCAATTTCACAATCCGCACCTGGAACAGTTCGGGCTGGTGGAAATTCCGCGTCAGGACTTCAAGAAACTGCTCAAGGAAGCCCTGAACATCGAGACGGAATTCTACTCGAACTCCGGCTCGTCTCCTGAGGGCCGTGGCGCGAGTTTCACCGGATCAGGCGCCGCGCAGCGGATCACCCAGATGTCATAGACAGGATGCTCCAGAGCGCTGAGTCCGGGCGATGACGCATACATCCAGCCGGAAAAGAGCTCTGGATTGTCTTCGCTGACCGTTTCGACGTCTTCCGCATCCACGGCCGCTTCCATCGTCTCGACAGCAACAGGCTGGGTGGAGGCAATCTTCAGGAAGGCTGCGCTTTCAGGCGCTTCTTCCGGAGGCGTCTGGTAGCAGACCTGCAATTCCACCTTGAGCGATCCGAACACGACCGGCTCACCGACCTTCACATTGATGTCGGTGGAGCGGCCCGTGATCTTGTCGAGCGCGCGGAGCGTGGCTGTGTCCTTCTTCACGAAGGTGGCCGCATGCGCGGCGCCTGCCACAAGGGCAGTCAACGCAAGAGCAGAGACCAGCGTTCGCATTACTGGTAATCCTCGTCCGGATACCCGTCATCTGTCGCCGCAGCCGGCTCAGTTGCCGGATCGGATGCCCCTTCTCCGCTGCCGGACGCGAACGACGCGAACAGCGTCAGCAGGTCAACACTGCCGCGAGTATACTTGATCTCGCCCGTCCCATCCTGAGGGATGTTGTCAAAACTGCCACCGGGCTCCAGCGCGACATAGGCGCCGCCAAGCAAGCCGTCTGTTGAAACGCGCGCATCGGTATCTTCCGGCAGGGCCCATTTCTCATCCAGGCTGATCGTCACGACGGCTTCAAAGCGTTCCGGGTCACCCTCGATGCTCTTGACGATCCCGGCCTTCACACCGGCGATGCGCACATCAGACCCGCGCGAGATACCGGAGACATTGTTGAACCGGGCCTCGACCTCATACTGGTCGCCCTGGGATTGGGTCTCTCCGCCCCGGTCGATAGCGAACCAGAGAAAGATGCCGGCCACGGCCACGACCGCGGCGCCAATCAGGGTTTCAAAGAGTGATTCACGCATCCGGAGTCCATGCCTCGTAATCGCCCGTTGCCTTTTGGCGCGCCATGCCGGTCGACAGGCTGCCTTTTGGCTTGGTGGCATAAGGTGTGCCCGTCATGTTGGGCTTGTGATCGGTCTCCCAGTCACGGCGCGTCAGCGGCGACTTGGTCGGTGGCTCGTCAATCGTGTGGTGCAGCCAGCCGTGCCAGTCCGCCGGCACCTTGGACGGTTCAGCCAGGCCCTTGTACATCACATACCGGCGCTTGCGCCCTTCCAGAGAAGGCTTGCGCTCCTCGAAGTAGCGGTTGCCGTACTCATCGGTCCCGACATAGCCAGAGCGCCGCTTGATATCAAAAGCCGCACCGATGGTATTGCCGCTCCACCAGGTAAAAATCTGTTTCAGCATCGTGAGGATGTCCTGACCTGTCTTGTTGGCCGTAATATGGCGTCTTCCGGGCAGTTAATCCATACGGCAGCCGCAGGCAATGCGACGCACGATTTTATGATCGGACAGCTAATTTTGAAGCCGGAATGGTTGATACCTCTGGCGGGAACCGTCACGCTTTATCCAGTGATTCGCTGATGATTCGCGGGGAGGGTTTGATGAAAGCTGCTGAGATAGAGTCCATATTGGAGGCCGCCGAGGCCGACAGCCTGCTCTCTCCGGAGATGGAATTTGGCACAGCCTTCCGCGCCGCAGGGCGGCGACGTCGGCCGGTGACCGATGAATCCCTGCGAAACGTCGCGTCTGCCTACGCTTCTGCCGGGCTGCTGGGCGCCTCGCAGATCGCCACTGCCGAAATGCTGGAGCGCCTCGGCAATGCGCCGCGCAATGCCGAACTGGCCGAAGCCATCGCCTCCGGTCTGCCCCAGGACATTCTCGAAGAAGCCCTGCGCCAGCCGGACGGGTTCGTACGCACGGCCGATGCCCTGCGAATCGCCGCTGCCAACAACCAGCCGCCCCCCACCGCTGTCTTCAGCGCTGATTCCGCAAGCAAGGAATTCGACCCGCTGCTCCTGGGCGCGCTCAAGGAGGGCGCGGAAATCCTGCTTGCCCAGGAAGACCTCGCTCCAGCGCGACTCGCCTGCCGACTGCTGGATGTGTCCCTGGCGATCAGCCCGGATGGCCTTGAAGCAGATCTCCTCTGCTCAGTGGCTGAAGCCGCTGGCAGGAGCCTCGGGGACGGATTGCTTGTCATTCATGGGCTTGGTGCGGCAGTGCTATCGCTGGGTCTCGCCTATGACAGCGACGATGGCCGGGCTGTGGCGGCCGCACTCTGCGCCCTGGTGAAGTCCTGCGCTGCCGGCACATCGCTGACAGCAACCCATGCTGGGGTGCTCGGCCTTGAGGCCCGCAGAGCGTCGTCCCGGAAATCCTGTACGATCGCCATCCTGCCCTCCGCCGATCTTTCGGACCTGATGCCGGAATGCGAGAGCGAGGGCGCTGCACCCGTGCGCACGGTACTGGCCTATTCCGATGAAGGCCCCACGCTCGCCCGATGCGCCCGGCTGGCCATTTCCCGTACAGCCCCGGAATCCCTGCCCACGATCCTGGACGGCGTCGCCAATTGTGGCGGGGATGATCTGGAATCCGCCCTCGGCGCGGATCGCCTGCGGGATCGCGGTTTCTCGGAAGCGGCGCTGGACCGGGTATCGCGCGCCCTCAGTGAAGGCCTGCCGCTGAATGCCGCCTTCTCGCGTTGGGTGCTTGGCGACGAGATCATCAGCGAAGACCTGAAGCTGGCACCGGAGAATTTCGATTCGGACGGTCTCGCCCTCCTCTCGGCCATGGGATTCTCCCGAAAGGACATCGCGAACGCGGAAGCCTCCGTGAATGGCACTGCAGAAGATGTGGCCGCCAACGCTTTCCGTCAGTGCGGGCTGGACCTGTCTGTCAGCGCTGAGGCTGAAATCGCCTTCGCCCGCGCTTGCTTGGATGCGCTTGGAGGCCAGACGACCATCCGGGTGAGCGGCCGTAACGGCCTCGACATGGCCGACTCAGCCATCGCGGCAGGCCTCTCTGCCCTGCTCGTTGGGATCCGGGCCCCTGCAAATGAGGAAGTCGCCGAACGGATGGACCGTATCCTCGCGCTTGCAGACGAGTTGGCAACCGAAGCGGAGCCGTCCTACGAATCACCTCATGGCGTCGGGCCATCCGGCCAAGGCCAGAATGCTCGCACACGCCTGCCCGATCGCCGAAAGGGTTATATCCAGAAAGCCTCCGTCGGCGGCCACAAGGTCTACCTTCACACAGGCGAATTCGATGATGGCGCGCTCGGCGAGATCTTCATCGACATGCACAAGGAAGGCGCCGCCTTTCGGAGCCTGATGAACAATTTTGCCATCGCCACCTCCATCGGGCTGCAATACGGTGTGCCTCTGGAAGAATTCGTGGACGCCTTCGTGTTTACGCGATTCGAGCCTGCCGGGGCCGTGACCGGGAATGACCGGATCACCAGGGCCACCTCGATCCTGGACTACATCTTCCGCGAACTGGCCGTGTCCTATCTCGGCCGGGATGATCTGGCCGAAGTGGACGTCACCCATGACGGTCTCGGCAGGGGCGCCGGCGACGGGACGCGCGAGCCGGCCGAGTTCACCGAAGAGGCCGCGCAGCTGATTTCGCGTGGCTTCTCGCGCGGGCAATTGCCCGACAACATCGTCATCCTCGACAAGAAGCGCGAAGAGAAGCTGTCAGAGGACGAGGGCGAATCGGAGTCGTTGAACGCACCGGAATACCTCAGCGATGCCTGTCCCAATTGCGGCAGCTTTACTGTGTTCCAGATCAGCGAAGATGGTGAGGCCGAATGCGACACGTGCGGACAGGAATTGCAGGATACGAGTGAAATCCCGTCCTGATTACTGTCCCGACTTGAATAAACAGGGACGGTCTTCTGCTCCGGATTTCGGTTAATAGCCGTTTTCCAAGGCATGGCGGAATTGCAACACTTCTGGTGATTTAGACACTCCTTACTGTTTGTTCAGTTTGGAGCAACAAAATCAGGCGCTATCCATAATGCATGACCCGTTTGGTATACGCATTACTTACCGCATCCGCCATGTCCTTTGTCCCCCTGTCGGCAAAGGCACAGAGCCAGCCCGTGGCATGGTCGCCCGGCTATTCGGGCGCCTGCGGCGAGTGCGACCTCTCCGGGAAGAATCTGACGGGCTGGTCGCTGGCTGGCGGGAACTATTCCAGCGCGAAGATGGAATATGCCTTCATGCGCGGCGTGCAGGCCAGCAATGCCAATTTCGAGAAGGCTGACGCGACCAGCGCCGACATGCGCGGCGCGATCCTGACCTCGGCCCGGTTTTCCGGAGCTGGTCTGGCTGACGCGCGCTTGCAGGGCATTCAGGCGACCGGGGCAGACTTCCGCAGCGCCAATGTTCGCGGGGCCAACCTTCAGGGCGCCCTGCTCGTGGGCACCAATTTCGCCTCGGCTGACCTGACCGCCTCCCGCATGGAAGTCGCGGATCTGTCGGGTGCGAACATGACAGGTGCCTGGCTCAATGACTCCGTTCTGACCGGCGCGATCTTCAATGGCGCGAACATGACTGGCACCCAACTCCGCAATTCGATGATTCAGAACGCGTCCTTCAAGGATGTCCGGTTCATTGATGCCGACCTGACCGGTATTCAGGGCGCCGAATTTGCTGACTTCGAGGGCGCGTGCGTCTCGCTCAGCACCAGCCTGCCGGCTACGCTCACCCTGCCCCTGTGCGGCACGGCAACAGCGTCCGCAGCCATCGCCAGCAAGTAATCTCGCCAACAGATCAAAGAAAAAGGCGGAGAGCATAGCCCTCCGCCTTCTCAATCAGCTTTGCCGGAAACTATTTCTCGGACTTCATCTGCGGGGCCAGCCGGATGTGCAGCTCTTTGAGTTGCTTCTCATCCACCGGGCTCGGGGCCTGCATCATCAGGTCGCGCGCCTGCTGGTTCATCGGGAACAGCGTCACGTCGCGAATATTCTCGGCGTCTGCCAACAACATCACGATCCGGTCCACGCCTGGGGCGATCCCGCCATGCGGCGGCGCGCCATAACGGAACGCGTTCAGCATGCCGCCGAACTCCGCTTCCACGATTTCGGGCCCATAACCTGCCAGTTCGAACGCCTTCAGCATCAGTTGCGGGCTGTGGTTCCGGATCGCCCCGGATGACAGCTCTACGCCGTTGCAGACGATGTCGTACTGGTAGGCCTTGAGGTCGAGCTGTTTCTCTTCCGTGTCAGCAGCCAGCAGCGCGTCCATCCCGCCCTGGGGCATCGAGAACGGGTTGTGGCTGAAATCGACCTTCTTGTTGTCTTCGTCATACTCATACATCGGGAAATCAATGATCCAGCAGAGCCGGAAAACGCCCTCCTCGATCAGGCCGAGTTCTTCGCCGACCTTTGTCCGGGCTGCGCCCGCGAGCTTGTAGGCGTCGCTTTTCTTCCCGGCAGAGAAGAAGATGCCGTCCCCGGCACCGAGGCCGAGCTTTTCCAGAAGTGCTGCCAGATGGGCAGGCTCGAAATTCTTGAGAACGGGATCCTGGCTGTCGACACCGCCGCCATCGGCCTCCTTGAGGCGCGCATAGCCGAGGCCAGGTGCCTGCATCTCTTTCTTCGCCCACTTGTCCAGTTCGTCGAAGAATTTGCGGGATTTCTCCGCAGCGGCCTTCGGTGCCGGGATCGCGATCACGCGTCCACCGCCGCCAATGATCTTGGCAAATATGCCGAAGCCCGTCTTGCTGTCATCCTCGAAGAATTCGGACACATCCGCCAATTCAATCGGGTTACGCAGGTCCGGCTTGTCGGAGCCGTATTTCGCCATCGCTTCAGCGTAAGGAATACGAGGGAATGCGCCGTCCGGCACTTTCCGACCCTTGCCTTCCCAGTCAGCGAACTCGCTGAAGACACCAGCCATGACAGGCTCAATCGAATTGAATACGTCTTCTTGCGTCACGAAGCTCATTTCGATATCAAGCTGATAGAATTCGCCCGGCGAGCGGTCTGCACGGGCATCTTCATCGCGGAAGCATGGCGCGATCTGGAAATAGCGGTCAAAGCCCGACACCATGAGCAATTGCTTGAATTGCTGTGGCGCCTGCGGCAGCGCGTAGAACTCGCCCGGATGTATCCGGCTCGGCACGAGGAAGTCGCGCGCGCCTTCCGGACTGGAAGCCGTCAGGATGGGCGTCTGGTACTCGGTAAAGCCCTGCTCGAGCATGCGGCGACGCAGGCTGGCAATCACCTGGCTGCGTAGGATCATGTTCTTGTGCAGGGTCTCACGGCGCAAATCGAGATAGCGATGCGTCAGGCGGATCTCTTCCGGATAGTCCGGTTCGCCAAACACCGGTAGCGGCAACTCGGCGGCTTCCGACTGGACCATGACTTCACCGGCCACGACCTCAATCTCGCCGGTGACGAGGTTCGGGTTCACGAGGCTCTCATCCCGGGCCACGACCTTGCCTTCCAGCGTGATCACGCTCTCCGCACGCAGCCGCTCAACCGTGCCGAATCCGGGTGAGCCCGGATTGAACACGATCTGCGTCAGGCCGTAATGATCCCGCAGGTCAATGAACATCACCCCGCCATGATCGCGGCGGCGGTGAAGCCAGCCAGACAGTTTTACGGTTTCACCGACATGGGACTTACGAAGTTCCCCGCAAGTATGGGTGCGATAGGCGTGCATCGGATGCTCTCTCCGGAAATTCGGTCCAACAGAAATAAAGGCGCGAAAGGCATTCAAGCTCTCGCAATTGTCAAGGCGATGCGATACGCAAGCGCGCGATGACTGACAACACCCTGACTCCCATTACTGAGCAGTCGGCACTGGAAGACCTGTGCGGAAAGCTCGCAGAATCCGACTTTATCTGTGTCGATACCGAGTTCCATCGGGAAACGACCTATTGGCCGGAACTCTGCCTCGTCCAGGCCTCCGCCCCCGGCGTAGAAGGCCTGATTGACCCATTAGCTGAAGATCTGGACATTGGTCCCTTCCTCGACCTGATCGCTGCGGACAACCGGGTGAAGGTGTTCCATGCTGCCCGTCAGGACCTTGAAATCTTCAACCGCCTGATCGGCCACCCGCCCGGCCCGATCTTCGATACTCAGGTCGCCGCCATGGCGCTTGGCCTCGGCGATTCGATCTCTTACGACAATCTCGTCCAGCGCCTGTTGAAGCGGCAGATCGACAAATCCAGCCAGTTCACCGACTGGACGCGGCGTCCGCTGAGCCAGAAACAGCTCGTCTATGCCCTCGGCGACGTGACCCATCTGCGCGATGCGTATCTCAAGATGCGCGACCAGCTCGAAACCCGTGGCCGCCTCGGCTGGGTGCGCGAGGAGATGGCGGACCTCGAAGACCCGGTCAAATACGACACCGATCCGGCCAATGCCTGGCAGCGCCTGAAACTGCGCAAGCCCAAGAAGGACTATGCGGCCATCGTAGTGGCTGTCGCGGCGTGGCGGGAATCGCTGGCCCAGGAACTCGACAAACCGCGCCGCCGTATCCTGAAGGATGACGCCATTCAGGAAATCGCCAGCCAGAAGCCCCGCTCTGAAGGCGAATTCGGCCAGCTGCGCGCGGTCCCCAATGGGTTCATCCGGTCAAAATTCGGCCAGGGCCTGCTTGAAGCGGTCACGGATGCCATCGACAATCCGGACAAGTTTGCGCCCGAACTTGGCCCCCGCGTCCAGAACGCCCAGATCCCGGCCGGTGCGCCGGAACTCCTCAAAGTGCTCCTGAAGCATGTCAGCGAAGAGAATGACGTGGTTCCGCGTCTGATCGCCAATGCCGCCGACATCGACCGGATCGCCCGCGGCGAGACCGGCGACGAGATCGCGGCCATGTCCGGCTGGCGGTATGACATGTTCGGACAACGGGCACAGGCCCTGCTGAACGGCAAGCTGGCCGTCTCCTTCGAAGGGGGGCAGGTCCGTCTGTTCGACGTCTAGCGTCAGCTGATGACCACATCCGGCTTCAGCCGGAGCTGGCTGGCCGTCTGTGAGAGGCGGCGTTCCACCGTATCGGACACCATGGCCGCATCAGCATTGGAGACCCGCAATTCCAGCGCGTCATGCGTGCGCACGAGCCGCGCGCGCTGAAGGATCGGCCCTGACCGTCCGGAGAACACCGCGCCGAGACGCATGGCGCTGCCAATCTGGCGGGCCCGCTCGTCCTGCTCGGGCGTGGTCAGGCCGACATAGTCGTCAGGCCGCTTGAAATCCTTTTCGTACCGACAGCCAATCGCATAGGCGATCAGGGCGCGCTCACTGTGCGAGACCCCGACATAGGGCGCTCTCAATGCCTGGTCATACGCCATGATAGACCGGTGATCCGGATGGAAGCGCCCGGCGCTGTCCGCCATCATGCAAGCAGTTTTCTCAATTCTCGCGTCAGCTGCGGGAGATCCGAACAGGTCCGGCTCCGGCGCCAGAGCGGGCGCAATGAATTCGTGCAGCGCCTCTCCGAACAGGATCTGGTTCTTGTCGAGCCGCGCAAACGCGATTGCGCCATCCATCAAAGGGTCATGCGACGGCGCGCCGAGCGCGTCTCGCAGGACACCCTCCCGCAGCCCGGCGGAGGAGATCGTCACGCCCTCCAGCCGGCCGGTGGCCAGAATCTCCTGAAGCAGCATGGCGGCGACGGGCAAATGCTTGGCGCGGCGCTTGTCGATGGATTCCAGCATGGCGCGCGCGGTCGAATTGGTCAGGCTGTCGAAACAAAGCTTGGCGACCTTGTCGACCTGCGTTTTCGACAGCTGGTAGCCCTGCAGCACCTGCAGAGCATAATTCTCCAATTGCATGTTCAGCTTGGCGATGGTCCGCCAGGCGCCGCCGACCGCATAGAAGCGACCGGATGATCGCGCCAGGACGTCTGATGCCTTGAGTTCGGCCCGGATGGTCTTGCGGAGGGCCTTCAAATCGATGTCACCCTCGACCAGCGAGAGCGGGCCAAGCATCAGGCTTTCGCCGCGTTCGGCCTTGCCCCCGATCTGCTTGAATTCGAGACTGGAGCCGCCGAGGTCCCCAATCAGGCCATGCGGCGCATGGAAGCTCGCTTCCACCCCCACGGCCGACAAGCGGGCCTCGTCTTCGCCCGACAGGACGGTCACGCGCCGTCCCAATGCCTTGGAGGCAAGATTGATGAATTCCGGACCGTTCTCCGCCGACCGGACAGCGGCGGTGGCAACGGCAGTGTAGTGTCTCAAATTCAGGGCTTTCAGGATCGCACGATAGCGGCCGAGCGCCTTCAGCGCCGATTCCACCCCGGTAGGCGACAGCCTGCCAGTCTGCATGAGGCCCTGCCCAAGACCCGCCATGACCTTTTCGTTGAAGGTTGGAAGGATCGACGTGCCGAGCACATCATAGATCACCAGGCGCACCGAGTTTGACCCGATGTCGATAATGGCGGCGCGCTCGGACTTCGGGAACATCAAGTCTAGACGCCTTCCCGCGGTTTAAGGCGCGGCGGCAAGCTGACTTCCAGCGCGCTCCCGCGTCCGGACAGGCTGGGATTATCCATGAAATAGGTGTGGGCCGAGAAGGATTCGGCGCCCGCTCTCAGCTCCATCCGCTCATAGACGCCGTCCTCGCGCATGATCCAGCTCTGCTGTTCATCGTTCAGGTTCGCCACCATGATCTGGTTCAGGACCTGGCGGTGGACCGTCGGGTTCTCGACCGGAACCAAGGCTTCTACGCGCCGGTTCAGATTGCGCGGCATCCAGTCCGCCGACGAAATGAACACCTTGGCTTTGGGGGATGGCAGGACTTCGCCATTCGCAAAGCAGACAATGCGGGAATGTTCGAGGAACCGGCCCACAATGCTCTTTACGGAAATGTTGTCCGACAATCCGGGGACACCAGGGCGCAAGCAGCAGATGCCGCGCACAACCAGAATGATCGGAACGCCGCACTGGCTTGCCGCGTAGAGCGCATCAATGACTTCGCCATCGACCAGCGAGTTCATCTTGGCCCAGATGCCACAAGGCTCTCCCTTTCGGGCGGCGTCCGCCTCCGCCTCGATCATCCCGATCAGCTTTTCTTTCAGGTCGAGCGGCGACATGGAGACCTTTTCCATGACGGGCCCGACCGAAGGCGGCTCGCGATAGGCGGTGACGAAGTTGAACAGCCGGTTGGCATCACGACCAAGGCCGGCGTCGGCTGTAAACAGGGACAAGTCCGTATAGATACGGGCATTGATCGGGTGATAATTTCCCGTGCCGAAATGAGTATAGGTGCGCAGCTCGTCGCCCTCGCGCCGAACCACGAGAGAGACCTTGGCGTGTGTCTTGTACTCGATGAATCCATACACCACCTGCACGCCTGCACGTTCAAGGTCACGTGCGAGACGGAGATTGGCCTCCTCATCAAAGCGCGCCTTGATCTCGACCAGTGCCGTGACATTCTTCCCCGCCTCGGCCGCCTCGATCAGCGCAGCGACAATGGGGGAATTTGTCGTGGTCCGGTAAAGTGTCTGCTTGATGGCCACCACTTGCGGATCGGCGGCAGCCTGACGGATGAACTGCACCACCACATCAAATGTCTCGAAGGGATGATGGACCAGAATGTCCTTGGCGCGGATGGCGGCAAGACAGTCGCCGCCCATTTCGCGGATGCGTTCGGGATAGCGCGGCTCATAGGACGGAAATTGCAAATCCGGCCGGTCATTGACGATCAGCTCGGATAACTGCGCCATGCCGAGAATACCGTCATAGAGAACAATGTCTGCTTCTTCAGCGCCGATCTCATGCGTGATCAGCCGTCGCAAATCCACCGGCGCGCTCGACTGCATCCGGATGCGGACGATACGTCCCCGGCGACGCTGCTTCAGCAGGACTTCGAATTCGCGGATCAGGTCTTCGGCTTCTTCCTCGATCTCGATATCGCTGTCCCGGATGACCCGGAACAGGCAACGGTCCTTTTCCTCGAAGCCGGGGAACAGCTCGTCGATGAACATGCCGATCACGTCTTCAAGGGCGATGAAGCGCAGATTGCCCTTCGTTCCCTTGGGCAGCCGGATGAACCGGCGGACAAAGGCCGGCAATGGAATAATCCCGACATGATCCTCGCCATTGCCTTTCGCGACCAGATTGATCGCAATCGAGAAGCCGAGATTGGGAATGAACGGAAAGGGGTGCGCCGGATCGACCGCAAGCGGTGTCAGGACCGGGAAGATGTTGGACCGGAAATACTTGTCGAGTTCGGCGCGGTCCTTCTTGTTCAGATCCTTCACGCCGAGCACGTCAACGCCTTCGGCATGCAGTTCCTGTTTCAGGCTGCGCCAGCGCTCCTGCTGCTCGGCGATCAGTTTGAGCGAGGTTTCCTCGATCCGGTCGACCTGTTCGCCGGGGGTGAGGCCGTCCTGGCTGGCTTTCACCACGCCCGCCCGCACCTGCTCACGCAAGCCCGCATACCGGACCATTTCGAATTCATCGAGATTACTCGCCGAAATCGACAGGAACCGCAGGCGTTCCAGCAGCGGATGGTCCTGATTGGAGGCTTCTTCCAGGACACGCTGGTTGAATTCGAGCCAGGACAATTCCCGGTTCAGGAACCGTTCCGGAGCGCTCATCAGCTGCTTCTGGGTGCCAGACTGTCCATCGGCCATGATGCCAACTCCGCAATTCATTTCAGGTCTAGAGCATGGACCTCTGATCGGGATCGGCCCAGCCCAGCTCTTCGACGACTTCCCTGGCCAGCGGCACCGAAGGTGCCCTGCCCGCTTCGGTCACCTTATCATTCAATTTCTCTATAAATATTTCGATTGCCTCATAGGAAAGTTCCAGACGGGGCACCAGATACTTAATGACCTCCGGGTCCAGCTTTAGGAAATAGCGCTCTGCCGCCGATTCCAGCCGCGCCATCAGCATTTTCTCGTCCGGCTCCCCGATCTCGATCACCGGCAGGGCCATCAGCCGCGATTTCAGGTCAGCCGATTGCGTCTGCCACTGGCTCGGATGGCGTTTGGACGTCAGCAGCACATGCCCGCCCTCGGCCGTCGCCGAATTGATCAGCGTCAACAAATTCTCGGACTTCCTGACCAGATCGGCGTCATCCACCGCCACAAAGCCGGATGCCAGCACGGCCAGTCCACGCGATTTCAGCCGGGAAAACTCCTTGGCGACATGATAGCTGCCACCGAATTCCTGGCACCAAGCCCGCGCCAGCACCGACAGCCCGCAGCGCGGCGGTCCCAACAGGCAGATCACAGGAAACGGCCAGCTTTGCGGCGCGCCCAGCACGGCCAACGCACTCTCATTCGCTTCCGTGACCAGAAGCGCGTCGAGTGTGGGTTCTTTCGCAGGAAAGCCGAGACTCAGCTGGCTCGGCTTTGGGGGCCTGTGTGGGGGTGCCGGGCTCACGGTTCCCCCGAGGACGAAACGGCAGACCGCACGATCCAGCCATAATCATTTTCGGACAGCGACACACCGCGCTGGAGCAGGTCATTCTGCAGGCGCGGCGGATCCCCGGCATAGGAGAAGGCGACCAATGCGCCATCGCGGGCAATCGCTTCGATCCGGAATTCCGAAATCAGCGGTGAGCGCGCCAGCGCGCCGCGCAGCGTGTTCCATTCCGCAAGCGACGTGTAGCGCACGCTTGCGGTGGCGGGCGTGCGTTCCCCGCTGCGAATAACCGAGGTCCGCTTCCAGTTCTCATCAAGCAGGCTGAGCATCGCCTCGACCGCGCCCCCAAGCGTCTGGGCGTAGGAGGTCGTTCCGACAGGCTCCGTTCCGGCAGCGGTCACCGTCGAGACGGTCACGCGCCATGCACCATCGCGGCCTGACAAATCTGCGAGAATACCGCGCCGCGCGCCCATGGCAGAGGCTTCCGGCGATATTTCCATCCAGTCGCTGAACGCACTGTAACCGGGGCTGTTGGAGGTCACGAAAGGCGACAGGGTTTCGCTCCGTCCTGTTCCCAGCGCTTCGCGCCAGGCCGCTTCCAGACCGGCAGAGGCGGCGAGCGGAACCAGCAGGCCCTTGGGACCCTGCGTATCGACATAGGGCACCGACAGCGAGTCGAGGTGCGCGCGAACCATGCGCGGATTGTAGACCATCGCCAGCGTACCCTTGTAGCGCCCGTTCCCGGCCGTCTCTTCCTGCACATCCACAGCTGCCGACAAGCGGTTGGCCAGTGCGGCGTCGATGGGAATGCCGCCTGCCGCCATGCGGTCATCCGCCAGGGTGATCCGGTCGATCAGGACGCGCGCGCCCTTGATCCGGGCCGACGCCATCGCCTGTTCGCGCGCTTCAATCAGCGTGCTCGCGGATTCATCCACTTCGATATTCGAGATCGTGTAGACATCCCGCGTATCTGCGGAGGCGCCCAGCCCAAGGGCAACGAGGGCAAAAAGGGACGCAATAAGGATACGAATCATGGTCAACGGCCTCCGTGTAGACCTCTTGTAGCAAGCCAGAGCTGGGGCTGGAACCGCAAGCGGCACTGGCAGAGATGTTTTCCCCATGCTAACGCGCGAGTCATCATGAGCGATACATCCAAAACTCCCCTTTCCTACCGTGATGCCGGTGTCGACATTGAGGCAGGAGAAAGGCTGGTTGAGGCCATTGGCCCGCTGGCAAAGGCCACCGCCCGCGCAGGCGTCATGGGCGGGCTCGGCGGCTTCGGCGCGCTGTTCGATCTCAAAGCCTCAGGTTATGAGGATCCGGTCCTCGTCTCCGGCACGGATGGTGTCGGCACCAAGCTGATGCTGGCCTTCGAGACTGGCATCCACAACACGGTCGGCATCGACCTCGTAGCCATGTGCGCCAATGACGTGCTCGCCCAAGGGGCAGAGCCGCTGTTTTTCCTCGACTATTTCGCAACCGGCAAGCTCGAAGCCGGCATCGCCGAAGCGGTTGTCGCGGGCATCGCCGAAGGCTGTCGCCAGTCCGGCTGCGCGCTTGTCGGCGGCGAAACCGCTGAAATGCCCGGCATGTATCCGCCGGGCCATTACGACCTCGCCGGCTTTGTGGTCGGCGCCGTGGACCGCGCCAAGGTCCTGCCGCGCATGGGTGACATGGCGGCGGGCGACGTGCTGATCGGCATCGCTTCGTCCGGGCCGCACTCGAATGGCTATTCCCTCATCCGCCGCATCGTTGAGCGTGAGGGTCTTTCCTACGAAACTGCTTCGCCCTTCTCTGACGGCACACTCGGCGAGGCCCTGCTGACCCCGACGCGGCTTTATTCCGCAGCCGCCCTGCCGCTCATCAAGGGCAGCCTGATCAATGGTCTCGCCCACATTACCGGCGGCGGCCTGACGGAAAATACTCCGCGCATGTGCCCCGACCATCTCGTGCCCCGCATTGATAGAGACAGCTGGACTCCCGGCCCGGTCTTCCAATGGCTGCAGGAAGCCGGCGGCGTCGAACTGGATGAAATGCACCGCACCTTCAATATGGGCATCGGCATGGTCTTCTCGGTCGAGCCGGACATGGCGGAGATCGTGATGAACCAGCTGAGCCTGATGGGGGAACAGCCGGTCGTGCTCGGAGATCTCGCCCCCGCATGACCCGCCTGAATCTGGCCATCCTGATTTCGGGGCGCGGCTCCAACATGGAAGCCATTCTGGAGGCAGCGCAGGACCCGGCCTATCCGGCCAAGCCTGTCCTTGTCCTGTCCAACCGGCCCGACGCCAAGGGACTGGAAACGGCAAGGGCCGCCGGCATTGCGACCGCCGCCATCGACCACAAGACCTATGGCAAGGACCGCGAAGCCTTTGAGCGCGTCGTGCACGAACAGCTCACAGAGGCAGGCGTCGAGATCATTGCCCTCGCCGGCTTCATGCGCGTCCTGACGCCCTGGTTCGTCAACAAATGGCAGGGCCGCATGGTCAACATCCACCCCTCCCTGCTGCCGAAATACAAGGGCCTCGACACCCACCAGCGCGCGCTGGATGCAGGCGACACCGAAGCCGGCTGCACCGTCCACTGGGTCAGCCCGGGCGTCGATGACGGCGAAATCATCCAGCAGGCCAGCCTGCCCATCCTGCCCGGCGACACCGCCGACAGTCTCGCCGCCCGCCTCCTGCCGGTCGAGCACCAGCTCTACCCGGAAGCGCTGTCGAAGGCGTGCGCGGACATTCAGACACGGGTCTGACCACTCACGGACAGAGACAACTAAGTTCGCGTAGCGCTCTTGATGCCCCGGTCAGGATGAGTAGGCTTCATGCCAAGCCAAAATGATCGTGGGGACGTAATCGGTGCACATCATCACTCGCTACCGCAGGCTCAGCCTGTGGAACAAGATCGCTTTCTGGGGCTCACTTGCCTCCATTTTCGGCGTCGCGATATTTGTCTGGAACACGATTGATACGGCCAGACGCCAATTCTCGGAGCCCATCGCGATCAGCCGCGTCCATGATGAGGTAGACAGCTACATTTATGAAGGGGTGAGCGATGAGCGCCCGATCGAGGATGTCCGCCAGACTGTTCCCGCGATTTCGTCCACGCCCTTCCTGTCATTCTCGGTTCGGTCGGACGCCGAGAAGCACATAGTCCAGCTTGCGCCCTATCTGCTGATCGACGTCGTGTCCGCTGAGCCCTTCGCACCGCAAATTCTCGCGCTTTATGAAGGCGAACGCGGTGCTGGGGCAGAACAGCGCGAGTTCAAAGGCATGCTGCGCCCCGTCACCGGCCTGCAGCTGGCCCCGCATCTGGACCCATATGACCGCACCTTGAAACAGGTGGACTTTTTCACACTGGCACCGGGCGAAATCGAGGAAGTGTTTTTAAACCTCGGCTTCTATCCGGGCTACAAATTCACCTACCGGATCGGGCTACAGTATCGCTATCAGGACAAGGACAGGACGCTATGGCTGCCCGACAGGTATGAGCGCGGCGTGCCGAGTACCGAACTTCCCGTCTCGCATTTCGGGCGAGCCTATGTCGTCTCATTCCATCCGGACGGGTATGAGGAAGATGTTGCGACAACCCAGTCCCGGTACATGGGATTTCAGGATGAAGTTGACCATTTTGTCCAGCAAACGCGGGTCTTCTCCCCACGCGATGTCGATCTGCAGGTAGCGGACTAGCAGCCAGTCCACGCAGCTTCATGTCCTTCGAATTCGTCGGAGACACAGCGCAAATATGCTGGTCAGACGATGCCAGCCTTTTCCCTCTTCCAGCCCTTGCCCGGCCTGCCCTGGCACCTCCTGCTCATCTGGCCGCTGATTTTCTGGCGCATCCAGCGCCTGAGGGCGTGGTTCCGCGCCAATGGCCGTCCCGGCTCCCAGATGCTCTGGGGTGTCACACGGAACGGGCGGGTTGTAGTCAATCTGTTGTCGGATGGTTTGTCAGGTCGCAAGCCTGCGTGTCATGGCTTTGATTTCCAGCCCTCGCGCCGATTCCGCGAAGCGGTCAGCGGCGAGCCCGTCATACTCACCCCCGATCCGAGTCCCCGACGCACGCCGAGGCCTCCTGCAGCAAATGATCCCGGCTTCCTCCACAAATGCGGGCTCTGTCACCTGCCGCGTCCGGACACATGACCCCGCCAAGCCTGAAACTGAACTCGTAACCTCCGGAGGGCCTTGCCTGTCCGGCCGCCTGTGCTGCGCGCACGAAAAAGGGCCCAACCTTCCGGCGGGCCCTCTCCAAATCTCAGTTGCCCGAAGGCGTGGCCTTAGCCAGCAATGTCGGCTTCCGTGAAGAATTGCTCGATTTCGATTGCGGCGTTCTCTTCGGAGTCCGAACCGTGCACGGTGTTTTCGCCGATGGATTTGGCGAACAGTTTGCGGATCGTGCCGTCAGCGGCTTCGGCCGGGTTCGTGGCGCCCATGACTTCGCGGTACGCGGCAACAGCGTTCTCGCCTTCGAGGACCTGAACGACGACCGGGCCAGAAGTCATGAATGCGACCAGCTCGCCGAAGAAAGGACGCTCGCTGTGAACACCATAGAAACGCTCGGCCTGGGCCTGCGTCATCTGGATGCGGCGCTGGCCGATGATGCGGAGGCCGGCTTTCTCGATGACGGCGTTGACGGCGCCGGTCAGGTTACGCTCGGTGGCGTCGGGCTTGATGATGGAAAAAGTGCGCTGAACAGCCATGATGACATCCTGCTTGAAAGGGAAAATGGGGTCTCGCGCGGCCTATAGCGGCGCGGGCCCAGCGGGGCAAGCATCGAAGGCCGCTATTGCGCATGCGGTCCGGGAGGCATAGGGGCTGGGGCCTGAATTTCGACAAGGACCCGACCCATGAGCGCGCTGCCTCCCTGCCCCAATTGCAATTCCGAATACACGTATGAAGACGGCGCGCTGCTCATCTGCCCGGAATGCGCCCATGAATGGAGCCTGGAGGATACCAAAGCCGCCGAAGCGCCGGCCATCGTGGACTCCAATGGCACCCCACTCGCAGACGGCGACACCGTCACTGTCATCAAGGACCTCAAGATCAAGGGTTCGTCCGCGGTCGTCAAGCGCGGCACCAAGGTCAAGAACATCCGCCTCGTCGATGGCGATCACGACATCGACTGCAAGATAGACGGCATCGGCGCGATGGGCCTGAAATCGGAATTCGTGAAGAAGGCCTGACGCCTATTTGCCCGCTTCCTGCCAGCCGCCATTTGGCGTCTGCTGGAAATAGCGCGTCACCAGCCCGGCATCCTTGGCCGCCTTGAACTGCTGGCGGGCCAGATTGCGCGTGTCAGTGTCGCCATCATCAAACATGACCATGCAGCGCGTATAAGGCGCATCGACTGGCGCCTTGGTGCCATCCATCAGGAACAGCGCGTCGGCCTTGTTCACATTGTCTGGCTTGCCTGACAGCAGGATCGGCTGGCGCGACGGATCGAGCCCCGGCGCTTCGGCCTGGCCATGCGGCAGGAAGGTCTTCTCGTCGAAGGTCCACAGGCTCGCATCCAGCGCCGCACGGCGCTCGACACTCGGGCTGACCGCCAGAACGCGCCACCCCGCATCGAGGCATTTCTGCATCAGCGGCGCCGCAGCCTGCTCCAGCGTGGTGCGGGAGAGATGGTAGAACCACCATTCAGGCTTCGGCGCCTCTGACATCATCTAGTTCTCGTAATTGTCGGCGATCCAGCGATCCAGCAGGCGTGGACCGAAGCCGGACGCCCAGCTGACATCAAACGCCGCCTTCTCGCCCTCGACCCAGGCGACGCCTGCGATATCGAGGTGTGCCCATTTCACGCCCTCTTTCACGAAGCGCTTCAGGAATTGCGCTGCCGTGATCGAGCCAGCGGCCCGGCCACCAATATTGCGCATATCGGCAAATTTGGACTTGAGCAGTGAATCATATTCCGGCCCGAGTGGCAGGCGCCAGACGCGCTCGCCCTCGGTCTGACCCGCCTTGGACAGCTCGTTCGCCAGATCGTCGCTCTCGGTGAACAGGCCGGCATGATGATGGCCGAGCGAGATCACGATCGCGCCGGTCAGCGTGGCAAGATCCACCATCGCCTTCGGCTTGAAATGCTCCTGCGCATACCAAAGCACGTCGCACAGGACGAGACGGCCTTCGGCGTCGGTATTCTGGACTTCGATGGTCTGGCCGGAGGCAGACTTCAGGATATCACCCGGACGGATCGCATCGCCATCCGGCATGTTCTCGACGAGACCAACGAGACCGATCACATTCACCTTGGCCTTGCGTTCAGCGAGCGCGCGGATCGTGCCCGTCACAGCGGCCGCGCCGCCCATATCCCCGCGCATGTCTTCCATGCCCGGTCCCGGCTTCAGCGAGATGCCGCCCGTATCAAAACAGACGCCCTTGCCGATCAGGATGACCGGATCTTCGCCTTCTGCGCCGCCCATCCATTTCATGATGCCGAGTTGGCTTTCCTTCACGCTGCCCTGGCCGACGCCGAGCATCGAATTCATGCCGAGCTTGGCAAGTTGCTCTTCACCCAGAACCTCGACCTGAACGCCATACTGGCTGAGTTCGCGAAGCTTTTCCGCGAAGCTGGCCGGATAAAGATCGTTCGGTGGCATGTTGACGAGGTCACGCGCGAGCTTTGTGCCTTCCCCGCCCGCATTCAGCGGCACGAATGCGGCTTCTGCGCCTGGAACGTCTGCGACAATGAAGGTCACGCTCTCAAGGCTCGGCTTCTGGTCGTCCTTCAGCTTGGTGAAATATGTATCGAACCGATAGCTGGCGAGCTTTGCGCCCAGCGCCATGCGGGCAGCATCATCCGCCGAGGTGGCATGAATGGCCAGGGATTTGAACCCGCTCGTGGCGTGTGACTTGAAGAGGTTCGCACCCAGGCCTTCCAGGACACGCGCATCGCGCTTGTCGGCTTTGCCGGCGCCGATCAGCACGACGCGCCGGGCCTCGCTGCCCTTTGGCAGGACGATAAAGGCCTGCTGGTCCTTCTTGCCATTGAACCGGCTGCCCTGCATGGCTTCGGACAGCAAACCGCCCGCGCTCTCGTCCATCCCGGCGGCGGCCTTTGGAAGGTCGCCGTCTTCATCAACCAAAAAGGCAATGATGTCAGCCTTGGCACTCTCAGCGAATGTGATTTTCATGTGTGGATTCTCCATTTGCAGCGGAAACTAAACGTCGACGCGCGTTGCGCAACTCGTTAGCTAGGGAAATATCACCCCTTTCTGAAGGATTCTGCGAAAAGCCTGCTGATCGCCTTATGACCAAAGTCCAGACATACCTCTTTTTCGAAGTCCTGAGGGCTGTGGTCATCATCATTGGCGGTCTCGCCATGCTGGCCCTGCTGGCCCAGGGCCTGTCGCGTACGGACCTGATCCTCGAAAATCGCCAGTCTGCGATCACTTATTTCTATATTGTCATGTTGGGCGCACCCCAGATCATCGCGCTGCTGACCCCCTTGGCGCTCTTCGTGGCGAGCGTCTGGTCCCTCAACCGGATCCACAAGGACAGCGAGATCGTCGTGGCGCAGGCCGCCGGCATGACGCGCTGGCAGATCGCCTCGCCCATCATGCGCCTCGCCGTGCTTTGCCTGGTCGCGCACCTGGCGGTGAACCTCTGGGTCCAGCCCATGGCCCAACGCGCGATGCGGGAAACCGTGGCGACCGCCCGCGCGGATCTTGCCGCCGCCCTCATCCGGCCGGGACAGTTCACTTCCAATGGCGACCGCCTGACCTTCTATGCGCGCGAACAGGCTGGCGGCGAACTGCGCGGCGTCCTGATCTCGGACATGACGGATCCGGAGAACCCCACAGACATTCTGGCGCGCAGTGCTGCGCTGATCGAAGTGGAAGGCAGCCCGACCCTGCTGTTGCGGGATGCCACCAGCCAGCAGCTCGACGCCAACAACCAGCTGTCGATCCTTGAATTCGACCAATACCTGTTCGATCTGACCGACTTCATGAAAGAAGACTCCGATCTCGTCCTGAAGGCATCGGACAAGTATCTGTATGAATTGTTCTTCGTCGACCGAACCAATTATTTTGAACTGAAAGACGCGGACTCCCTGCTTGCTGAAGCCCATAGCCGCCTGACGACGCCCTTGCTGAACATCGTCATGACCCTGCTTGCCATCTTCGCCGTTCTGGGCGGGGATTTCAGCCGCAAGGGCTACACCAAGCGGATCGCCTGGGCGACGGCGGGCGCGATTGGCGTCCTGATTGTCCAACTGGTGCTTCAGTCTGCTGCCGCCAATGACCCGGCGCTGAACATTCTCCAATGGCTCACGCCGCTTAGTGTCATTGGCGCCTTCAGCTATATCTACTTCGCCCGGGGGCGCCATCTCGGCAAGGTCGAGCGGCCGCCGCTTGAGCTGTTCCGCAACCCCACCGGAGCGGCCAGCTGATGCCCCTGTTTTCAAAGATTCAGCGATACATCCTGAAAGAATGCCTCCAGGGCCTCGCCCTGGTGCTTGGCATCCTCCTGCTCGCCATTCTGATGATTGATGTTGTCGAACAACTCCGGACAGTGGGCGGCGACGTGCGCCTCAGCATTCTCGGCGCGCTCAAACTGTCCCTCATGAAGCTGCCCCAGATTGTCGAGCAGACCCTGCCTTTCGCACTGTTGATCGCCTCCATGATGGCCTTCACCCGGCTCAATCGCCGGTCTGAACTCTCCATCATCCGGGCAAGCGGCATTTCCGCCTGGCGCTTCCTGACGCCTGTCATGGTGCTGGGTGTGGTCCTTGGCCTGTTCACCATGATGGTTCTGAACCCGTTCGCAGCGAAGCTGTCGGAATCCTTTGAACAGACCCGCGACCGCCTGCTGAATGAAGGCCGCCCGACCTTGTCGGTCTCCGATACCGGCATCTGGCTGCGCCAGGGCGACGAGACGAACCAGATTGTCATCCACGCCAAGCGCGTCGGCGAAGGCGGGGTAAACCTCCAGGATGTGAAGATGATCCAGGAAGAGCGCCTCTATGCAGATGGCCGCCCGACCAATGATTATGCCTTTGCGCGTCGGATCGATGCGGAGAGTGCGATCCTCCGCGACGGCTTCTGGCAGCTGGAAGGTGTCATTGAAAATGTCCCGAACCAGCCCCCGGAATTCAAGAACAATCTTGCCATCCCCACGACACTGGACGCGGTCACCCTGCTCGACAAATTCGCCTCGCCGAACACGATCGGCTTCTGGCGTCTGCCGCATTTCGTCAATCAGACGCAGGCGGCGGGTCTGGATGCGTCCCGCTACAAGATGCGCCTGAATGCCCTGATGGCCCTGCCTGCACTCTTCGTGGCGATGGCGCTGATCGGCGCGGTTGTCTGCCTGCGCCTCCAGCGCATGGGCGGAAATTCACAGCTTCTCGCCATCGGGTCGCTGGCGGCGGTCGGGCTCTATTTCTTTACCCAGTTCTCGTCCAGCCTCGGTGCGACGGGCGCTGCGCCGCCCGCCATCGCTGCATGGAGCCCGCCTCTGTTCGTGCTGTTCTGCACGCTCACCTTCATCGCCTATCGGGAAGACGGCTAATCACATCCCGGCCTTGACACGGCCCGTCTCCCGAGCCCATCTCTCGCCGCCTTAAAGAGGTAAGCGCATGAAACTTGTCGTCGTCGAGTCGCCCGCCAAGGCAAAAACCATCAACAAGTATCTGGGCAAGGACTATAAGGTCCTGGCGTCCTACGGCCATATCCGCGACCTGCCCTCCAAGAATGGTTCGGTCGACCCTGACAATGATTTCGAAATGATCTGGGAGGCGGATTCCAAATCCTCCAAGCGCATCTCGGAAATTGCGGCTGCCTTGAAAGAAGCCGACACGCTGATCCTCGCAACCGACCCCGATCGCGAAGGCGAAGCCATCAGCTGGCACCTCGTCGAAGCCCTGCGCAAACGCCGCGCCCTGAAGAAGGACACGCCGGTTCAGCGGGTGGTCTTCAACGCGATCACGAAGAATGCGGTCACCACCGCGATGGAACACCCCCGTCAGATCGATGGCGAACTGGTCGATGCCTATCTCGCCCGCCGCGCACTCGACTATCTGGTCGGCTTCAACCTGTCGCCGGTCCTCTGGCGCAAGCTGCCCGGCAGCCGCTCGGCTGGCCGCGTCCAGTCTGTGGCCCTGCGCATCGTCTGCGACCGCGAGAACGAAATTGAACTGTTCCGGCCGCAGGAATACTGGAATGTTGCCGCGAACCTCCGGGCCCCGGACGGCACGGATTTCGAAGCGCGCCTCTACAGCCTTGATGGCGAGACGCTCAAGAAGTTCACGCTCGGCAACAAGGGCGACGCCGACAAGGCGCTCGAAATCGTCCAGGGCGGCGGTTATTCCGTCACGTCGGTCGAGGCCAAGCCGGTCAAGCGCAACCCGCCGCCACCCTTCATCACCTCGACACTGCAGCAGGAAGCGTCCCGCAAGCTCGGCTTCAATGCCAAACGGACCATGCAGGCCGCCCAGAAGCTCTACGAAGAAGGCCGCATCACCTATATGCGTACCGACGGCGTGAACATGGCCGAAGAGGCCTATGTGGCCGCCCGGTCGATGATCCAGTCGAATTATGGCGCGCGTTACCTGCCGGAAAAGACCCGTCGCTATTCTTCCAAGGCCAAGAACGCCCAGGAAGCGCACGAAGCCATCCGGCCTACCAATTTCGACCTGCGCCCTGAAGACTATCATGGCGATGGCGACCTGAAGAAGCTCTATACGCTGGTCTGGCGTCGCGCGGTCGCGTCCCAGATGGAAACCGCCCGCTTCGAGCGGACGACCATCGACATGGCCTCCAAGGACAAACGCGCCGTCCTGCGCTCGACCGGCCAGGTCCTGGTGTTTGATGGCTATATCAAACTCTACACCGAAGGCCGCGACGAGGGCGATGATGGCGATGATGACGAGAACCGCCTGCCGAAGATGGAAGAAGGCCAACATGCCGACCTGCTGAAGGCCGAAGCCAGCCAGCACTTCACCACGCCGCCGCCGCGCTTCACCGAAGCCTCGCTGGTCAAGAAGCTCGAAGAGCTCGGCATTGGCCGCCCGTCCACCTATGCCTCGACCCTGTCGACGCTTGAAGATCGCGACTATGTCCGCATCGAGAAGAAACAACTGATCCCGGAAGACAAGGGCCGCCTGGTGACGGCGTTCCTCGAAAACTTCTTCCGGCGATATGTGGAATATGATTTCACGGCGGGCCTCGAAGAGAAGCTCGACATCATTTCTGACGGCAAGCTCGACTGGAAAGCCTTCCTGAAGGAATTCTGGCAGCAATTCGCCGCCGACATTGATGAAACGAAAGACCTTCGCGTCTCGGCCGTGCTGGACGTGCTCAACGAAGAGCTCGGCGCCTATGTGTTCCCGCGCCAGGATGCCGAAGGCAATCCGATCGAGAATCCGCGCCAGTGCCCGCTCTGCAAGGAAGGCGAGCTGTCAATGAAGCTCGGCCGCTTTGGGGCCTTCGTCGGATGCTCACGTCACCCCGAGTGCAAATTCACCCGCCAGTTCAGCGCCGATGGCGATGCGGCCGCGGCGATCAACCCAGACGGCAATGAGCTGGGCCTTCACCCGGACACCGGCGAGATGATCTATCTCAAGACTGGCCGGTTCGGTCCCTATGTCGAGATGGCGAATGGCGAGAAGCCCAAGCGCGCCTCCCTGACCAAGGCCGAAAAGGAAAACCCGCAGGACATCACGCTCGACCGCGCGGTCGAGTTGCTGATGCTGCCACGTGAAGTCGGCAGGCACCCGGAAGACAATGAGCCGATCCTGGCGAATTTCGGTCGCTTCGGCCCCTATGTTCAGCATGGCAAGACCTATGCGAACCTCAAGGATCCGAACGATGTCTTCACCATCGGCCTGAACCACGCCGTCACGCTGATCGCCGACAAGCGTGCCAAACAGGGGGCACGCGGCGGAGCTGCCGCGCTGAAATCCCTCGGCGATCATCCGGAGGGTGGCGCCATCGAGGTCTTCGAAGGTCGCTACGGCCCATATGTGAAGCACGGCAAGACCAATGCGACCCTGCCCAAGGATGTGACGCCGGATGCGGTCACGCTGGAGCAGGCCATCGAACTGATCAACGCCAAGGCGACCAAGGGCGGCAAGAAGGCTCCGGCCAAGAAAAAGGCCCCCGCCAAGAAGAAGGCGCCTGCGAAGAAGAAAGCACCCGCCGCCAAAAAGGACTGATCTGGAATTGCACGAATTCAGCCAGGGATTGCGCGCGAGCGCGGCAAGCCCTCGGTTGATCCTGTCCTTATCGAGTGGTTAACTGTCAAAGTATCGTTGGGTGCCGGTTTTCAGCCATGTCCACCATTGAGAAATTCGCCTTTCTCGGCGCGGTGACGCTCGCATCAGTCCTGATCGCGCAGGAACTGGACAAGGCCGTTACGCCTTCCGATACGGCCCTTACCGTCATTGAGGTCGTTGCAACGGAGCCGCCCGTCCCCGAGCCGGTCGTTGCGCCGACCATCCTGTCGCTGGCGCCCAGCCCGGCAGGATTTCTGGACAGGCTGACGGCCTGCAAGGGCCTTTCGCCCAGCTTCGGCGCCAATGTCGACAGCGACCTCGTCGTCACCGACTACAAGCCGTTCGTGCTCGCGGAAGGAGCGGTCCGGCTGGCAACGGCGCCTGTCGGCGGCGGATGCCTGTCATCGGTGTTCGGGCCCAGGAATGGCGGCCTGCACAAAGGCCTCGACTATTACAGCACGGAGGCTGTGCCGGTCTTCGCGGCTGCGGACGGGGAAATACGCCGGCGGCGCTATCGCAGCGATTACGGCAACATGATCGTGCTGGATCATGGCCGCGGTGTCTTCACGCGCTATGCCCACCTTGAAAGCTTCGCAGATCCGGACGAAGGCGAGCGCGTCATCGCAGGGCAATATCTCGGCATGATGGGCAACACGGCCGGCTACGTGGTCCCGCGCCATCTTCACTATGAAGTGCTGACCGGAAAATGGGGGGCGCGAGCCGGATCCTTCGCCCTTACACCCGTAGACGTGATGTCACTGCCGGAAGCAGGCGACTGACTTCGAAATATCACACTGCATAAAACCCCCGCGCATTTTTCTGCGAGTCCCCCTATATGGGCGGTATGAGTTTCCCAGATAAGAAAACAGTGCTCGATTTCATTCGAGACAATCCGAACGCAACGACCAAACAGGACATTGCCCGCGGCCTGCATGTAAAAGGCCGCGAGCGCGCCGTGCTGCGCGAAATCCTGAAGGAGTTGGAGGCCGATGGCACGCTGGAACGGACAGGCAAACGTGCCTGGTCCCAGGCGGATCGCCCCCCCTCGACCGGCGTTGTCCAATTCACCCATACTGACGAAAATGGCGACCTGATCGGCAAGGCCCTCGGTGACAATGGCCCGTTTGGGCCGGACATCATCTATTCCGGCCTGTCCGGTAAGCAGAAAGGCGAGGCCACCGAGCCCGGCGAAGGCGACCGCGCGCTGTGCAAGATCACGCAGGTTGATGGCGACTGGCAGGCCCGCGCGCTGACCGTGCTGGAAAAACAGCTGACCAATTCCCTCGTCGGCATGTATTCGCAGGGTCCGCGCGGCGGCAAGGTCACCCCGGCCAATCGCAAGGAACGCCGCGAATTCCTGATTCAGGAGTCCGACCGCAACGGCGCAGAAGATGGCGATCTTGTCATCACGACACCAAAGCCGCAGGGTCGCCGGCAATATGGTCCCAATCTCGGCGTGATCCGCGAAGTGATCGGCCATATCAGCGATCCCCGCTCGGCCAGCCTGCTGGCCATCCATGCCCACGGCATTCCGGTCGAATTTCCGGAAGCCGCGCTGGAACAGGCTCGCAATCCGAAACCTGCCCCCGCCGAACGCGAGGATCTGACCCAGGTCCCGCTGATTACCATCGACCCGCATGATGCGCGCGACCATGATGACGCCGTGTATGCCGAACAGCTCGACGATGGCTGGCGCGTAATCGTCGCCATTGCAGACGTCGCCGCCTTTGTCACACCGGACTCGCCGCTTGACCGCGAGGCGCTGAAGCGCGGCAACTCTACCTATTTCCCGGACCGTGTGGTCCCGATGCTGCCATTCGAATTGTCGGCAGATGAATGCTCCCTGCGCGAGGGCGAACTGCGCCGTTGCATGGCGGTGGAGATGATCTTCGACACGTCGGGCTCCAAGCGCTCGCACCGCTTCATTCGCGGCATGATGAAGTCCGCAGCCAAGCTGTCCTATGAGGAGGCTCAGGCCGCCATTGACGGCAAGCCGGGAGGCAAGGCCGGTGAGATGCTGGAAACCGTCCTGAAGCCCCTCTGGGGCGCCTATGCGGCGCTCTCAAAGGCACGGGACGACCGCTCCCCGCTGGACCTCGACTTGCCTGAGCGCCGTATCCTGTTTTCCAAGGATGGAGAAATTGAAGGCATCATCACGAAGGAGCGCCTCGACGCGCACCGCCTGATCGAGGAATTCATGATCCAGGCGAACGTGGCCGCGGCTGAAACGCTGGAGAAGCAGAAAAGCCCGCTGATCTATCGGGTCCACGACACGCCGACCGATGCCAAGATCGCTGCCTTTGCCGAATTCCTGCAGACCATCGACATGAAATGGAATATCGGCCAGCGCCCGCAGACCGAGAATTTCAACCGCCTGCTCGGAGAGATCCGGGAAGGTGACTACGACCAGATGGTCACGCAAATGGTGCTACGCACGCAGGCGCAGGCGATCTATTCGGAAGAGAATCTCGGCCATTTCGGCCTGAACCTTGTCCGCTATGCGCACTTTACGTCGCCCATTCGGCGTTATGCCGACCTTATCGTGCACCGCGCACTGATCGCATCGCTCGGCCTCGGCCCGGACGGCCTGTCCAAGGACATGTCGGTGCGGCTGGAGGAGATGGCGCAACACATCTCCGATACCGAGCGCCGCTCCATGGCCGCTGAGCGCGAGGCCACCGACCGCTACCTCGCTATCTTCCTCGCCGACCGCGTCGGCAGCGAGTTCGAGGGACGGATTACCGGCGTCACAGGCGCGGGCCTGTTCATCGCCCTTGCGGGCTCCGGCGCAGACGGATTCGTGCCCATCTCGTCCATCTCGGATGATTATTGGGTCCTCGATGATGCCGCGATGCAGATCTATGCGCGCGGGTCCGGCAAGACCTATGGCCTCGGCCAGATCGTCCGCGTGAAGCTGAAAGAGGTCACGCCCTTGCAGGGCGGCCTCCTGCTGGAAATGCTGTCCGAGCCGATGCCGGCCCCGGAAGGCCGCCGTGAGGCCCGTCAGAGCCACAATACGGGCGGTGGTCGACCGCCTCGCCGGAAAACCGGTCCTGGCAAGCCCACCGGCAAGGGGCCCGGCAAAGGGAAGTTCAGCAAGAAAACGCTACCCAAGCACAAGCGCAAGAGCCGGAAATAGCGTGGACATGAATTCGAATCCGCATTCAGATACGCTGATGGGCTCTGCGTTTGACAAGGAAGACGATGGCGACGTCATCGAGACTCGCAAGCGCAGCCCGCGCCCGAAAGATGCTGCCACGCTGATCCTGGTGCGCCGGGATGCGACCCAGCCTCGCGTCCTGATGGGCAAGCGGTCAGCAGGTCACGCCTTCATGCCCGAAAAGTACGTCTTCCCTGGCGGACGTGTGGACCCGCAGGACGGCAAGGCCGTGTCCTATTGCGAGTTTGCGCCCCAGCAGGAACGTCTGCTGCGCATCCAGACCCGCCGGAAACCACGCGCTTTCGGCCTGACGGCCATCCGCGAGACGTTTGAGGAAACAGGTCTTCTGGTCGCGCGTGAAGCGGAGATGCCGGAGCGCTATGTGGAGGGCTGGAAGCGCTTCCACGCCCTCGATGCGGCGCCCCATCTCTCGCCTCTGACCTTCATCGGCCGCGCTATCACGCCGCCTTACCGACCGAAGCGATTCGATGCCCGATTCTTCATGGCGAACGCTGAAGAAGCCCTGATCGACGAGCGTCCACCCGTCGACGGCGCGGAATTGTCAGACCTGCAATGGGTGACGCTGAAAGATGCGCTCGCGCTCGATCTGCCCAATGTTACCCGGTTCATGCTGGGGGAAATCGAGGAAAGGCTGGACAAGCCGTCGCTGAACCGCGGCCCGCCCTTCCTGCGCTGGACCCGTAGTGGACATTCGACCGACCGCCTCTAGCAGCAATGGCGCTTGACTTCCGACGCGCACATCGCCATTAAGCCGCTTTCCAGTTTCAGACGCTAACACAAGCGAGCATTCGTCATGGCCAAACCAGCCACCATCAAGATCCGCCTCAATTCGACGGCCGACACCGGTTTCTTCTACGTGACGAAGAAAAACCCACGCAACATGACCGAGAAAATGGTCAAGCGTAAATACGACCCGGTTGCCAAGAAGCACGTTGAATTCAAGGAAGGCAAGATCAAGTAAGATTCTTGTTTTTCATGCATTGTTTCGAAAAGCCCGCTCCACAAGAGCGGGTTTTTTGTTGCCTACTCCTCCGGCACGCCATGATGCAGGTCACGCGTCTTGCGGATGCCGGGGAACAGGACTGACCACGCGGCCGCGACGCCCACAGCCGCATAGCCGCCCGCCACGACCGTGAAGACGGCGCCCCATTTTGCGGCCATGAACCCGGCCCGCGCCTCGCCCAGTTCATTGGACGCCCCGAGGAAAATCGAATTCACTGCATTCACCCGCCCCCGTACTTGGTCGGGGGTCCAGAGTTGCAACAGGATTTCGCGGATATAGACCGACACCATGTCGAACGCCCCGACAAAGACGAGCGCGACAATCGAGAGCCAGACGACATTGGAATAGCCGAACACGACGGTCGAAATGCCGAACAGCGCCACGGATATGAAAAGAATCAGGCCGGCATGATCCTTGATCGGAAATGCCGTGATGATCGCCAGCATGATCAGTGCGCCAATGCCGGGCGCCGCCCGCAACAGACCCAGCCCCTCCTCACCGATCTCCAGAATGTCCCGCGCATAGATCGGTAGCAGAGCGACTGCGCCGCCGAGCAATACAGCGAACAGGTCGAGCGAGATCGCCCCCAGCACGACTTTCTGGTTGAAGACATATTTGAACCCGCCCAGCAGGACGCCGAGCGTCGTCGGTTCGCGTTCAATACGCTGGGGAGGCTTCGGTATGGAGAAGATAAGGATTGCCGCTACCGCGAACAGCACGACAGCCGTGCCATAGGCAAACGCTGCTCCCACGCCATAGAGCAAGCCACCCGCAACCGGCCCCAGGATCGACGCTGCCTGCCAGGAGGAGGCCAGCCAGCCGACCGCATTCGCGAAATCGTCGCGCGGCACCAGATTGACTGCCAGGCTGGATGAAGCGGGTGTGTAGAAAGCCCGCGCCACGCCAAAGACCGTGAGCGTCGCGAGTACGACCAGCGGGTCGAACCGGCCCGTCAGCGCCAGCCCAAGGATCACACCCGCGCACAGCAACTCTACACTGACCGACGCGCCCATGACGTTCCGGCGCCCCAGCCGGTCGGATGCAACGCCCGTGACAACAACCAGCAGCAAGGCCGGCAGGAACTGGACCAGACCAATCCAGCCGAGCAGCGCCGCGTTCTGGGTGACATCATACATTTGCCACGCCACGGCGACCGAGACGATCTGCGCCGCAAGCGAGGTCATGAAGCGCGACAGGAAATATCTGCGATAGGAGGAATGGCGAAATGCCGAGAACCGGTCAGTCATGAACAGCGCATTGCGGCGCGCCGCCCGCCAAGTCAATCAGGCGGCGATACTTTCGACGCGGTTACGTCCGGCGGCCTTGGCCTGATAGAGAGCCGTGTCAGCGCGCTTGATCAGGTCGGCAATCGTGTCGCTGGCCCCTCTTATGGTCGAGACCCCGGCGCTCAGCGTGATTGAAATCTCGCGCGCGCCGCCACTCACCGTAAAGGGTTCTGCGGCAACAGACCGGCGAATCCGCTCAGCCGCGGCGCAGGCCAGATCGCCCGGCGTATCCGGCATGATGACCATGAATTCCTCGCCACCTGGGCGGCAGACCACATCCATAACCCGGCTATTGGTCTTCAGGCGCTTGGCCATCTCCTGAAGCACTTCATCCCCTGCATCATGGCCATAGGTATCGTTCACCGCCTTGAAATGATCGATGTCGGCCATGAGCACGGAGACAGGACGCCCCCCCATCAGGGAGCGCTGCATCAGCTGTTCCAGCTGGTTATTCATGTAGCGGCGGTTGTAGAGCCCCGTCAGCTGGTCGATGACGGACAATTCGAGACCGCGGTCCACACGATCCCTCAGCATTTCGATATAGCGGGTCCGGCGCGCCTGTGTTCGCACCCGAGCCAGCAATTCCTGTTTCTCGATGGGCGCGAAGATGACGTCGCTCGCTCCGAGATCCAATCCTTTGCCGGCACGCTGGCGATCATCCGGGTCGCAGATCAACAGGATCGATATCGAGCGGGTCGCTTCATTCATCTTGAAGTGTGCGCAGAGCTTCAGCGCATCATACCGGTCGCTGAGCATGGACAGGACGAGAATGTCCACGCCGAGTTCGTTCAGTCCCTTCATCCCGCCGGCTTCCAGCAGGGTAATTGCGGTGTGGCCGCCGGACCGCAATGTATCAGCAATGCGCGTTGACGTTCTCGGATTGTCATCCACCACGAACAGGCGCGCGGGCTGGTCCTTCACATGAACGCCGTCATTCCCGTCAATGCCAGCGCGCAAACCGCTGGCCTGGCGCTGGCGCAGCTCCGAGGCAACCGCATTGTAGCGGGTCAGCGCCCCCATACGGGCCATCAGGGCAAAATCATCAACCGGCTTGGTCAGGAAGTCCTCCGCGCCGACTTCAAGCCCCCGGACGCGGTCTTCCACGTCATTCAGGGCCGTCACCATGACGACCGGAATATGATTTGTGGCGGGGTTTTCCTTCAGGCGACGGCAGACCTCATAGCCATCCATGCCGGGCATCATGACGTCCAGCAGGATAATGTCCGGCTCGCTCCGCTCGACCATGCTCAGCGCTTCGATGCCGTTTTCTGCCAACATCACTGTATAGTATTGCGCTTCCAGCTTGGCCTGCAGCAGGCGCCGGTTGGCTTCGATGTCATCTACGACAAGGACGCGCGCTGTCACGCTGCCTCCTTGGGCATCAGCGCCTCAACCGCCTTGATGAATGTTGCAATCTGGATGGGCTTTGAGAGGTATCCCTCACAGCCCGCCTCCCGAACGCGCTGTTCGTCAGCGCGCATTGCAAAGGCGGTTACCGCCAGCACCGGAATATGTGCAACCTTGTCGTCGTCCTTGAGCCAGCGCGTAATGTCGAGGCCCGAGACCTCCGGCAACTGGATATCCATGATGATCAGGTCAGGCAGTTCCTGACGCGCGATCTCGACGGCCTTGGCACCGTCCCGGCATTGAAAGGTTTCGAAGCCGAAGGCATCCAACAAGTCGCAGAAAAGGCGCATGTTGAGTTCGTTATCCTCAACAACCAGAACTTTCCTGGTGTGCGACTTCGTCATGATACGGTTGTTGCCTGTGATTCGGGCCGATTCTAAGAGCTCTTTTGCCAGCTACACCCCAAATCGTTAACACTGGTTTACGTCTTTACACGCCATTGATTGCGGCGAACGACGGAACATGGCATGAACATGGGGCTATGTTCACGCTCTGTCGAGACTGCTTTCACCTTTCAGAAGACGACAGCGACGCCTGCCCTCGCTGCGGGCGGCATCGTGTAATCCGCAACAAACACATCACAACGCTGGCGATCGCGCATCTCGATTGCGATGCCTTTTTCGCGGCCATCGAAAAACGCGACGATCCCTCGCTGAAAAACCGGCCGGTCATTGTGGGCGGCGGAAAAAGGGGGGTCGTATCCACATGTTGTTATATCGCCCGTCTCTATGGCGTGCGCTCGGCCATGCCGATGTTCAAGGCGCTCAAGGCTTGCCCGGACGCCGTTGTGATCACGCCGAATGGCGAAAAGTACCGGCTCGCCGCACACCAGATGCGCGAGAAGATGCAGGCGCTGACCCCGATGATCCAGCCCGTCTCGGTGGACGAGGCCTATCTTGACCTCAGCGGCACGGGCACCCTCCACAAGGCGCCGCCGGCAGTGTCCCTCGCCCGGCTCGCCGCGGAGATTGAACGCGACATCGGGATCACGGTCTCGATTGGCCTGTCGGCCAACAAATTCCTGGCCAAGACCGCGAGCGAACTGGACAAGCCGAGAGGGTTTGCCGTCATCGGCGCAGACGAAGCCGAAGCCTTGCTCGCACCGAGACCCGTTGGGTTTATTCATGGCGTGGGCCCGAAACTGGCCCAGAAACTGATCCGGGATGGGTACGACACGATCGAAGACCTCCAGAAGGCAGAGCTGAAGCAATTGATCGGCCGCTATGGCGAGACAGGCATGTGGCTGAAGAACCGGGCACATGGCATCGATAACCGGCCGGTCCGCAATGATGAGGAGCGTAAATCGGTCAGCTCAGAGACCACGTTCAATGACGACATGTCAGACCCGGCCTGGCTGGAAGACCAGCTCTGGCGTCTCTGTGTAAAGACCGCAGACCGCGCCAAGGCCACGGGGCTCGTTGGCAATGTCATCACGCTCAAACTCAAGACCGCCGAATTCCGCACCCTGACCCGGCGCATGTCCCTGTCGGAGCCCACCCAGCTGGCCCAGACCCTGTTTCGGAATGCCAAAGTGCTGCTGGCCAAGGAAACCAATGGCCGGACGCGCTTCCGTCTCATCGGAGTCGGCATCTCCGACCTGTCAGAGCATCGCTCGGACGCTGTTGACCTGCTCGACCCTCTCGTCGCAAAGCGCGCGGCGGCAGAGCGCGCGTCTGACCTGGCTCGGCAGAAATTCGGCGCCGATGCCGTGATCACGGGCCGGTCGGCGCGGGTCAAGAACGCGCCCCGGTGAACGGTGTTTGCGCCTTGCCCCTTGGCGGTCTAGGAAAAATGCAACACCATTTTCAAGGAGCGCGCGATGTCGACCCCCGAAACCCGTCTTGATGAACTCGGTATCGAACTGCCGGAACCCATGAAGCCGGTCGCCACCTATGTTCCCTATGTCATCAGCGGCAACATGCTATTCGTGTCCGGTCAGGTCAGCGCGTCCGCTGACGGCCTCATCAAGGGACGCCTCGGCGAGAACATGGAACTCTCCGCAGGCCAGCAGGCCGCCCGCTTCTGCGGCATCAATCTGATCGCCCAGTGCAAAGCTGCCATAGGCGACCTGTCCCGCATCAAGCGCGTCGTGAAACTCGGCGGCTTCGTGAACGTCGCACCCGGCTTCACCGACATTCCACAAGTCATCAATGGCTGTTCAGACCTGATGGTCGACGTGTTCGGGGAGGCTGGCCGGCATGCCCGTTCGGCAGTTTCCTGCCCTGAACTGCCGCTCGGCGTGGCTGTGGAAGTCGATGGTATCTTCGAGCTCGCCGACTAGATGGCCCGGCGCTTCGTCCTCACGAACTTCCTCTACGCCCATCGTGGCCTGTGGACGGGACGGGAAACCCCTGAGAACACAATCGCCGCATTCGAGGCGGCGGCGAAGCTCGGCCTCGGCATGGAGTTCGACATCCGCCCGGCATCGGATGGGGAACTCGTGGTTTTCCATGACCAGACGCTGGAGCGCATGGCAGGTCACCCGGACCGGGTCGAGGATCTTGGATCGAAGGATCTGCAGGACATCGTGATTGCGGGGGAACACGCACTGCCCAGTTTCGAGCAATTGCTCGACTCCTGGCCGCATGACCTGCCCCTGTTGACCGAGATGAAGCTGGACGGACGCACCGATCCGGCTGAACTCGGCCGCCGGACCGGAGACATGTTGCTGGAATATACCGGGCTCGCCGCTGCCATGAGTTTCTCGGAAGAAGCGGTCCGCGCCCTGCCCCCGGACATGATGCGCGGGCAGCTCATTGACGCCTCCCACAAGATCGGTGCGACCGCGTTCAACGATATCCTGCAACGCGCCCTGTCAGACGGCATGGACTATGTGGCGATCAACGTCTCGGACGTGGACGGCATCCGCAAGCATGTGCCCGAGGACTATCCACTAGTGACCTGGACGGTCCGCTCCCTGGATGAAGTTCGCCATGCCGTGCATGAAAATGTGGCCATCATCTTCGAACATCTCGATCCGGGACTGGTTTCTGCTTACGCCATGCCCTAGATTCAGGGCATGGATGACACCGCGCTGAAATTGAGTTTTGCCTCAGCCATGGCGGAGGTCGATCCGGACGAATGGAACGCGGTCGCCAATCCGACAGGCGTCCGGTTCGATCCGTTCCTGAAATGGGAGTTCCTCGACGCACTTGAGACCTCCGGCGCCGCAACACCGAACACAGGATGGATGCCGCGTCATGTCCTGATCCGTGACGGAACAGGACGATTGAAGGCGGCGATGCCGCTCTACGGCAAGAGCCATTCGCGCGGCGAGTTCGTCTTCGACCATTCCTGGGCCGACGCCTTCGAGCGCGCGGGTGGCACCTATTACCCCAAATTGCTTGGCGCCGTACCCTTCACGCCCGTCACCGGTCGGCGTCTGCTTGTCCGCCCCGGCCCGGATGAAATACGCCTGCAAACTGCACTCCTGTCCGGCGCGATCCAGCTGGCAGAACAGAACGAGCTTTCCTCCCTGCACATCAATTTCGCCTCACCGGAAGAGGCCAGGATGCTGTCAGAGACGGGCCTGTTGCTGCGCACCGACCAGCAGTTCCATTGGCAGAATCGCGACTATGGATCGTTTGACGACTTCCTCGCCGATCTCTCCTCGTCCAAACGAAAGAATCTTCGGAAGGAACGCGCGAAGGCGCAGGAAGGATTGGAGTTCGTCCACCTGCGCGGCGACCAGATCACCGAAGCCCATCTGGATGCATTCTATATTTTCTACATGGACACCGGCGCCCGCAAATGGGGCTCGCCGTATCTGACCCGGGACACCTTCTCGCTCTTGCGAGAACGGATGGCCGACGATCTCCTCTTCATCTTTGCCATGTCGGACGGAGCGCCAATTGCTGGTGCCATGAATCTGATTGGCTCCGACACGCTCTACGGCCGCTACTGGGGGTGCACCGAACACAGATCAATGTTGCATTTCGAGACCTGCTACTATCAGGCCATCGACTATGCCATCGAACACGACCTCACCTTTGTCGAGGCGGGTGCGCAGGGCGGCCACAAGCTGGCCCGCGGCTATACGCCGGTCACCACTTATTCCACGCACTGGATCGCCCATGCCGGCCTGCGCCATGCCATCGCCGATTATCTGGAGCGCGAGCGCGAGGCGGTTGAGGAAGACCAGGAATACCTGACCGAACGGACTCCGTTCAAGAAGGGCGAATGAACAGCCCTGCCCTCACCCGAAACTTAATACATCACCGAAAGCCTCAAGATGACCCTTCACGATGCCTATGATCCCGACAATATCTTCGCCAAGATCCTCCGCGGCGAAATGCCTGCCGTCAAAGTGTACGAGGATGACGCCGCACTCGCCTTCATGGACGTGTTCCCCCAGAGCGAAGGCCACACGCTCGTCGTGCCGAAGGGCGTGGAAGCACGCAACCTGCTCGACATGCCCGCCGACAAGCTCGGCCCCTATATGGCAACTGTGCAGAAAGTGGCGCAGGCTGTCGAAGCGGCCCTTACGCCTGACGGCCTCGTCGTGACCCAGTTCAATGGCGCCCCCGCCGGACAAACCGTCTACCACCTGCACTTCCACATCATCCCGCGCTGGAAGGATGTGACGCTGGGCCGGCATGGCTCGGGGGAAATGGCAGACACTGACAAGCTCGGCGTTCTCGCCGACCGGATTCGCATGAAGCTCTAGGCGCTAGAGCCCCAGCTTTGCCTTCAGAATATCATTGACGGCTTTCGGATTGGCTTTGCCGCCGGAGGCTTTCATCACCTGTCCGACAAACCAGCCCATCGTCTTGGGCTTTTCCTTGATCTGGGCCACCTGCTCCGGGTTCGCCGCGATGATTTCGTCGACAACCTTTTCGATGGCACCGGTATCGGTCACCTGCTTAAGGCCGTGCTTCTCAACGATATCGGCCGCTTCGCCCTCACCCTCGATCATCCGGGCAAAGACGTCCTTGGCAATCTTGCCGCTGATCGTATCGTTCGCGATCAGTTCGATCAGGCCGCCGAGGCTGGAGGCGGACACCGGGCTGTCAGCCAGTTCAATGTCCTGCTTGTTGAGGTATCCGAACAATTCCTGCGTCACCCAATTGGCGGCAAGTTTTGGATCGCGGCCCTTGGCAACCTCCTCGAAGAAGCTGGCTTTCTCGGCGTCCGCGCTGAGAACGCCCGCATCATAGCGTGACAGCCCATAATCGGTTTCAAAGCGCGCACGCTTCTCGTCGGGCAGTTCCGGCAGGGTCGCGCGGATTTCCTCGATCCAGGCCTGCTCGACTTCCAGCGGCAACAGGTCAGGGTCCGGGAAGTAGCGGTAATCGTGCGCGTCTTCCTTGGAGCGCATGGAGCGCGTCTCGACCTTCACCGGATCGAACAGGCGTGTTTCCTGATCGATGGAGCCACCATCTTCAAGGATTTCGATCTGACGGCGGGCTTCATATTCGATGGCCTGCTGGATGAAGCGGAACGAGTTCATGTTCTTGAGTTCGCAGCGCGTGCCGAGATGACTGAAATCACCCGTCTCGCGGAATTTCTCATACTGGCCCGGACGGCAGACCGACACGTTCACGTCGGCGCGGAGATTGCCCTTGTCCATGTCACCATCACAGGTGCCGAGCGCGATCACGATGGCGCGCAGCTTTTTGACGTATGCGGCCGCCTCGGCCGGTGTACGGATGTCCGGCATGGACACGATTTCCATCAGCGCGACGCCGGACCGGTTGAGGTCCACATAGGTCGAGCTTGGATCCATGTCGTGAATCGACTTGCCGGCATCCTGTTCCAGATGGAGCCGCTCAATCCGGCACGAGAAAGCATAGGCGTCACCGCCATGAGCTGGCTCAACGTCCACCTCGATTTCGCCTTCGCCGACAATCGGGTGCGCGAACTGGCTGATCTGGTAGCCTTGGGGCAGATCAGGATAGAAATAATTCTTCCGGTCAAAGCGGGAATATGTGTTGATCTGCGCCTTCAGGCCAAGCCCGGTGCGGATCGCCTGCTCGACGCAATAGCGGTTGATGACCGGCAGCATGCCCGGCATGGCCGCATCGACCAGTGACACATTGCAATTCGGGTCCGCGCCAAACGCCGTGGACGCGCCGGAAAACAGCTTTGCATTGGATGAGACCTGGGCGTGGACTTCGAGGCCCATGACCAGCTCCCAGTCACCTGTTTCACCCTTGATTACATACGGTTTGCGCGCTGACATATCGTTCTCTGCTGACACTCTGTTCCTGCGTTCTTCTACCCGCCCGATCGCGTCACTGTCGAGCCGTGAATACCATTCGATTGGCGCCAGCTCTTCCAATTTTCAGCATATGGGCGAATAATCCTCTCTGGGGAGGAAAAAGGGAGCGCCGGAATGATCTTCAAGATGATGATGGAGGCCTCGAGCGAGGACGAAAAACCCGTGGTACGCGGCTTTCTCAAGCATCTGATCCTGGGATTCGCGGGCGGCGTGGCCGTTGGCTCCGTCCTGCTGGGGGGCATGCTGCTATCGCTCCAGAACATGGACCTCGATATGCCGCTGCTCTGGATTTTAGCCATGATGCTGCAATGCGGGCCCGTTGGCGGCCTGATTGGTGTTGGGGTCTATTTGTCGAAAGTGACCACGCGTGACTCGGACAAGGATGATGATGACCAGCCGGGTCCAGGGGGAAACGCCGCCGAAGAGGCCAAACTGGATCAGATCATCGTGCGTCCAAAGGCTTGGCCAGTCGGAGCGCTCAAACCGTCCAAGGCGTGACCTAGTCCAGCTTGCCCGTTTCCTTCGCCCGGCGCACGCGCTCGGCGCGCGCAGCCATCCGGTCCTTGATAGAGGCCGATTGGGAGACGCGGACCGAACCTTCGCCTTCCGTAACCGGCTCAGGGGCAGGCGCTTCTTCCAGCTTGCCAGCCTCAACCAGCTTCTTGCGCCGCGCGGCAACCCGCGCCTCTCGCGCCGTCTGGGCGGCACTCTTGCCGCTGAACAGGCCGGACAGTTTTGATTTACCCGCACCGTTCGGTTGGGGCTGGTCCTCAAGGCGCCGTTTCCGCCGCGCGATGATGCGTGAAATCCGGAACGATACATATCCTGCCACGAGGAAGGCCACGAGCAGCATGGAGCGCATCTCGGGCGCAAACAAGCTGTAGCCATATTGCGCCATCATGCCGGCCATCAGGGCAAGGCAGAATGCAAGCAGGACAGCGAAGAGAAGGAAAAAACGGGTCATGTTCATGCCCCGAAACCTACCACCACTTGTCAGCCTTGGCCACGAAGCCCGCTGCGCGTTCCAGCTCGCCGCCGACACGGAAACAGGCGGTTTCGTCGAGCGCCTTGCCGATGACCTGGAGGCCGAGCGGCAGGCCGCCTGAGGACAGGCCAGCTGGCACAGAGATGCCCGGCAGGCCAGCCAGGTTGGCTGTCACGGTGAACACGTCATTGAGATACATCTCAACCGGGTCACCGCTCTTTTCGCCGAACGCAAAGGCCGGGCTCGGGCAGGTTGGCGTCAGCACCGCATCGCAGCTCTCAAAGGCTTCAACAAAATCGTTGAGGATCTTGGTCCGCACCTTCTGGGCGCGCAAATAATAGGCGTCGTAATAGCCGGACGACAGCACATAGGTGCCGATCATCAGGCGGCGCTGGACTTCGGCGCCAAACCCGCCAGCCCGCGTTCCTTCATAAGTTGCGGTCAGATTTTCGCCCGCAACCCGTGCGCCATAACGCATGCCGTCATAGCGGGCGAGGTTCGAGGACGCCTCTGCAGGCGCAACGATATAATAGGCTGGCAAGGCATATTTCGTATGCGGCAGGCTGATATCGACGATCTCGGCGCCGGCAGTTTTCAGCCACTCGATCCCCTGCTCCCACAATTTGTCGATTTCTTCGGACATGCCCTCCATCCGGTATTCTTTCGGAATACCGATCCGCATGCCCTCGACGCCGCGGCCCACATCGTTGCGCCAGTCTGGCGTCTCGACGTTCAGGGACGTGGAATCCTTCAGGTCGTGGCTGCACATCGCTTCCAGCAGGATGGCGCTGTCTTCCACCGTCTTGGCGATTGGTCCGGCCTGGTCAAGCGAGGAGGCAAAGGCCACCATGCCATAGCGGCTGGCACGGCCATAGGTGGGCTTGATGCCCACCGTGCCGGTGAACGCAGCGGGCTGGCGAATGGAGCCTCCGGTGTCCGAAGCAGTCGCCGCGAGGCAGAGATCCGCTGCCACCGACGCGGCCGAGCCACCCGACGAGCCGCCCGGTGTCAGGCCCTGATTGTCGCCCTTCCGGCGCCACGGGTTGATGACATTGCCGAACCGCGAGGTCTCGTTCGAGGAGCCCATGGCAAATTCGTCCATGTTGAGCTTGCCCAGCATGACGGCGCCTTCATCCCAGAGGTTCTGGGTGACGGTGGATTCATAGGTTGGCGTGAACTCGCCAAGAATGTTGCTGCACGCCGTGGTGCGCACGCCTTTGGTGCAATAGAGATCCTTGATGCCGAGCGGCGCGCCTTCCAGCTTGCCGCCCTCGCCCTTGGCCAGCTTCACGTCCGACGCATCCGCCATGGCCAGCGCCTTTTCAGGCGTCTCGACCACATAGGCATTCAGCGTCCGCGCGCCTTCGATGGCGTCGACGAATTGCTGGGTGATCTCGCGCGAGGAAAACTCCTTGGCTTTCAAGCCATCGAGCGCTGCAGCGAGGGTAAGTTTGGTCAGTTCGGTCATCGGATATCCTGAGAAGAAATCTGCCCGCCTGCTATGACGGCTTGGCACAAAAGTTCAAGCCTTCGTGAGCCTTCTTGTCAGTTGCGTGAGACAGGCGCAGGTTCGGTTTCAACGCCAAATTTCAACGGAGACCAATCATGCGGACCCTCATGCTCAGCCTTGCAGCCCCCGTCTTCCTGGCAGCCTGCGCCACCTCAGATGCAGCAGAAGACCGCCCGCGCGGCGTCGAACGCTATGCCGACGATCCGAGGCTGGGCGAGGAGGTGAGCAGTATCTGCTTTGCATCGACCATTGATGGCTTCGGCGAAACAACGCGGGACACGGTCGTGGTGCGTGACGGTCGCGATCATTACCTGATCGAGGTGTTCGGCGCGTGTACGCCTCTGGACGATGCAATGCGGATCGGAATGGACGCAACCGGCAGCTGTTTGCGAAAGCATGACGCGCTTATCGTGTCCGATTCCATTTCCGATTTCGGAGAGACCACACCCTTCTCCAAGCAGAGATGCCTTGTGAATGGAATCTATGCATGGAACCCGGAGGCAAAGGCGGAAAAATCCGAAGAGGAATCTGAAGAGGACGACGTTGAAACCTGATGGCGCCCGCGCCGGCATGTGATAATCAGGCTCATGGAAAAACCCGGATACACCTCACCCGTTGAGGTTCGCCAATCTCCCTTTCACGGTCGCGGCCTGTTCGCGGCCGTTTCCTTTGAAGCGGGCGACCTGATCGCAACCTACCCCCTCCTGATCCTCAGCCAGGAAGATACCGCCGCCATTCGTGGCACCCAGATCCACCACTACGTCTTCTATGTGGATGAAGATGAACAGGGAGAGATGCGCGCGGCGGTCGCATTCGGCCTGATCTCTATGTGCAATCACAGCCCTGATGCCAATGCGGAGTTCACCGTCGATGCCAACGCGCAGACCGTGACGCTGAGCGCGGGCACGAACATCCCCACCGATGCAGAAATCCTGATCGACTATGAAGAGTTCGCTGCAGAAATTGTCTGAGGTCTATTCGACGGCCTTCGGTACGACGAAAAAGCCGTCTTCACTGCGCGGGGCATTCGCCAGGACCTGATCCCGGATGTTGCCGTCCGTGACAACATCGTCCCGCATCGGCAGGTCGGTCTCGACAACTGAGGTCATCGGCTCGACGCCCTCGATGTCGACCTCATTCAGCTGGTCGATCCAGCTGAGGATGCCATTCAATTCCCCAACCAGTTCCTCGACATGCTGTTCGCTGACGGCAATGCGCGACAGGCGGGCAACCTTGCGGACATCATCCTTGGTGACAGACATGAGCGAGCTCCAACGCTTGAAATTGAACCGCCCGAATACGCCATAGGCAACACGGCTTCAAGGCGCTATGTGGGCTATTCATGCCCTTAACTGATCCTGATCATTTCCCGAAAACCGGCGCCCTGATCGGCATCGATCCCGGCACGAAGACGCTTGGTATCGCGTCTGCCGACGGCCTGCGCATGCTGGCGAGCCCGGTCGAGACCATTCCGCGCGGCAAGAAGCTGGCACCTGTGCTCGACCGACTGTTCCACCTCTACGACGACCGCGTCGCTGTCGGCATCGTGATGGGCCTGCCGCTCAACATGGACGGATCCGAAGGCCCCAGGGCACAATCGGTGCGCGCACTGGCCTGGCACATCATGAAACACCGCGATGTGCCGATCCTGTTCCAGGATGAGCGCTTGTCGACCGTCGAAGCTGAAAACGCGATGATCGAGGCTGACCTCTCCCGCAAGCGCCGCGCCGAGCGAATCGATGCCTCGGCCGCCGCCGTGATCCTTAATGACGCCCTTCAAAGACTGGCTCGGGCCTGATGTCGGGCTTTCTCTACGCCCTCCTCCCCGTCATCGCGATCGTGGCACTCGGCCACATACTGTCGGTTCGGAAATGGATACCGACCGATAGCTGGCGCGCCATCGAGCGCCTCTCCTATGTCGTCCTTTTCCCGGCCCTGATCCTTCGCACACTGGCCAACGCTCCTTTCGAGGAAGCGCCCTGGGGGCTCGCCGCCGCGCTCATCCTGGCGCAGTTCGCCCTCGGCGGCGTCGGATGGCTTGCCCGGTTCCTGCCGAACATGCCGGGCCCCGCCGTTGGCTCCGTGATCCAGTCAAATGTGCGCTGGAACACGATGATTGGCCTCTCCATCGGCAGCCTCCTGTTCGGCGAAGAAGGACTCGCCCTCGTCACCATCGCCGCCGCCGTGATGATTCCGACGGCCAATATTCTGTCAGTCTATGCACTCATCGCCCATGCAGACGCGCCGCACGGACCCAAGCCAAACCCTTTTGTGGCGCTGTTCAAGAATCCGATCGTGATCGCCTGCATTGGCGGCCTCGCGCTGGCCGGCGCCAGCATCACCCTGCCGCGCCTTCTGGATGACAGCCTTCGTATCCTCGGTGATGCCGCCCTCGCTCTGGGCCTCCTTTCGGCAGGGGCAGGCGTCGACCTGTCAGCCTTGCGGCGCGCCGGTCCGCGCACCCTCAGCTGGTCACTGGTCAGATTGCTCGGCCTCCCGGCTTTCGCCGTCGGCTTCTGCATCCTTCTCGGCGTCACAGGTACACCGCTCGTGATCGCCCTGATCTGCGCCGCCACGCCGACCGCCACCAGCTCCTACATCCTCGCCAAGGAACTGGGCGGTGACGCAGCGCTTTCAGCCAATCTGATTGCCGTCGAAACGGTCCTCGCCATGATTACCCTCCCAACCCTCTACCTGCTTCTCACACTCTGACCCTCTTGCCCCGACTCGGAAACGCGCCTAAACCGCCGAAAATCGAAAGGGCCTCCATGAGCAAGGCGGCAATCCACTACTCCTTCGACCACGAGCATTTGCTGGGCATTGATGGCCTTCACCCGCTCGATCTCACTCATATTCTCGATCTGGCAAACGACTATGCCGAGGCGACCCGGTCCGGGAAACGGGCCGATCCGGTCCTGTCAGGAAAGACGGTCGTAAATCTCTTCTTCGAGAACTCGACCCGCACCATGAGCAGTTTCGAGATCGCCGCCCGGCGGCTTGGCGCCGACGTCGTGTCGATGCCGGTGGCCCAGTCTTCGGTAAAGAAGGGCGAAACGCTGATCGACACGGCAATGACGCTGAACGCCATGAAGCCGGATGTACTGGTGGTCAGACACTCTGCCTCCGGCGGGGCGAAGCTGCTCTCCCGCAAGGTCGATTGCGCCGTGATCAATGCCGGTGACGGCACGCATGAACATCCCACACAGGGTCTGCTGGATACGCTGACCATCCGCCGCAACAAGGGGCGGATCGAGGGGCTCAAAGTCGTCATTTGCGGCGATATCGTCCATTCCCGCGTTGCGCGCTCGACCACGCTGGCACTGCACCTGCTCGGCGCGGAAGTGCATCTCTGCGCGCCGAGCACGCTGATGCCCTCCGGCACAGAGACGTGGGGCGCCGCCTCTGCCACGTCTGATTTCGACGCCGCGCTGGAAGGCGCAGATGTCGTGATGATGCTCCGCCTCCAGTTGGAGCGCATGGATGGCGCCTATTTGCCAAGCCGCCGCGAGTATTTCCGCTATTTCGGCCTGACCGAGGAACGTCTCAATCTTGCGAAGGCGGACGCCATCGTCATGCACCCCGGCCCGATGAATCGCGGCATCGAAATCGAGAGCGCCATCGCTGACGGCGAGCGGTCGGTGATTACCGAACAGGTCGAAATGGGCGTCGCGGTCCGCGAAGCCGTGCTCCACTTGCTGGCAGGAGGCCGCCCATGAGCCTGTCCATCTTCAACGCCCGCCTGCTCGACCCTGCCTCCGGAACAGATGAAATCGGCGCCATCCTCGTTGAAGACGGTTGCATTACGGCGATCTCGCCGGGCGCAACCGGCGCTCACGAAGGTGCGAGCGAAACCCTCGATGCGGGCGGTCTCTGCCTCGCGCCCGGCCTGATCGACCTGCGCGTGAAGACCGGCGAACCGGGCGACGAACAGAAGGAAACGCTCGCCACAGCATCCCGCGCGGCTGTGGCTGGCGGCGTGACCAGCCTGGTCGTCATGCCGGATACCCAGCCGGTCGTGGATGATGTCGCCCTTGTCCGCTACATCTCCGATCGCGCCAAGGTCAGTGCAAAAGCCCGCATCTATGCCGCAGGCGCGCTCACCACCGGCCTTGAAGGCAAAGCCATGGCAGAGATCGGCCTGATGGCTGATGCGGGCGCCGTCCTGTTCACCAATGGCGATGCCCCGATTGGCAATCCGTCCATCCTGAAGCGGGCGATGACCTATGCCGCCAGCCGCGGCGCCATTGTCATGTCTCGTCCGGACGACAGTGCCCTGAAGGGATCGGGCGTCATGAATGCGGGAGCATTTGCGGCTCGCAAGGGTCTCTCTGGCATCCCGAAAGAAGCCGAATGGATCGGCGCCGCCCGCGACCTGATGCTTGCCGAGGCCACCGGATGTACGTTGATCCTCGATCAGGTATCGACCCCGCGCACACTTGAACTGGTGGCAGATTCCCGCGCCCGCGGCGCGAGCGTTTTCACCACCATCGCCGCCCATTCCCTCTTCTTCAACGAACTCGATGTCGGTGATTATCTCACCTATTGCAAAGTCAATCCGCCCTTCCGGGACGAGAACACGCGCCTGGCCATGATCGCCGCCCTGAAGGCGGGCGAGATCGACGCTGTCGTATCCGCACATGACCCGCAACCACCGGAAGAAAAGCGCCTGCCCTTCGGCGAGGCGAGCTTCGGCGCGGCAGCACTCGAAACCACGCTGTCAGCCCTGCTCAGCCTCGTGCATGATGGCCCGCTGACGCTTCTGGAGGCGCTTGCGCCGCTCACATCCAGACCGGCGGACGTGATTGGATTGCCACAGGGGCGCCTCTCTGAAGGCGCGCCTGCAGATTTCATCCTCTTCGATCCGAACAAGCCCTGGCTCTGCGAGCGTGAGCACCTACTGTCCAGATCCACCAATTCCCCCTTCGACGGTCGCCGGCTGCAGGGCCGAGTCCTGAAAAGCTTTGTCGGGGGCGAACAGGTTTTTGCGCGGTAACAAGGCCGGGCCTTGCCCCGTGCCGGTTCCATTCGTAGAATTTTCAATTGGGAATTGAGGAGATCCATATGACAGCTGAGCTGGCATTCCCCCTGGCAGCGCTCTGCGGCTATCTCGCCGGATCGATCCCGTTCGGCCTGCTCCTCATACGTGCGGCGGGCCTCGGCGATATCCGGTCCATCGGCTCGGGAAACATTGGTGCAACGAATGTGTTGCGCACCGGGCGCAAGGATCTTGCGTTCGCCACCCTGCTCCTGGACAGCCTCAAGGCCGGCTTGGTCGCCCTTGCATTCGGCATGGTTGCCGGGCGCGAAGTTGGCTTCGTGGCAGGCGCCTTCGCTTTCGTCGGCCATTGCTATCCCATCTGGCTTGGCTTCAAGGGCGGCAAGGGCGTTGCGACCTATGCCGGCCTGTTGCCCTTTGTCTCCCTGCCCGGCTTCTACGTGGCGGCACCTATATGGCTTGGCCTGTTTGCGCTGACCCGCATCTCCTCGCTCGCTGCATTGACGGCTGCGGCACTTGTCCCGCCCGGCGCCTGGTTGCTCGGAGAACGGAACATGTTCATTATTGGCGGTCTCGCCCTGTTGTCTCTCTTTGTGTTCTGGACCCATCGCACCAATCTCGGCCGCCTGCTGAGGGGTGAGGAACCCAAATTCGGCACCAAGAAAACGGCAGACCCCAACGCATGACGCCCGCGCGGCCTCTCAGTGATGCCGAACGCATCGACTGGGTGAGGCTCGCGCGTACACCGAATATCGGCCCGGTCACCTTTTTCCAGCTTCTGCGTAAATTCAAATCGGCCGGGGCCGCGCTGGAGGGCCTGCCAGAGCTGACACGCAAGAGCGGCCGGGGCCGGGAGCTGGTCCCTCCGGCCATCGCCGATATGGAACGCGAACTGGACCTGACACGGAAATACGGCGCGCAAGTGATCGCCAGTTGCGAGCTTGCCTATCCGACCCTTCTGAAGACTCTCGACCCGCCGCCCCCCATCCTGACGGCTCTGGGGAGGATCGACCTCGCCACAAAGCCCACTGTCGCCATTGTCGGCGCGCGGAATGCTTCCGCAGCCGGTCGCAAGCTGGCACGGGACATTGCGTCAGAGCTGGGTCGCGTCGGCTTCGTTACCGTTTCCGGACTGGCGCTTGGAATTGATGGCGAAGCACACGCCGCCAGCCTCACGACAGGAACAATCGCCGTTCTCGGCGGCGCGGTGGATCATGTCTATCCGCCTCAGCATGATCGGTTTTATGCCGAGATCGCGGCGAAAGGGCTGATCCTATCCGAAAGCCCGTTCGGATACCGCGCCAAGGCGCAGGATTTCCCACGCCGCAACAGGATCATTACCGGCCTGTCGCGCGGCGTGGTGGTCGTGGAGGCGGCAGAGCGGTCCGGCTCCCTCATCTCTGCACGCATGGCTGGAGAACAGGGCCGCGATGTCATGGCGGTGCCCGGTTCACCTCTGGATCCGAGGTCTGCGGGCACGAATCATCTGATCCGGCAGGGCGCGACCCTAGTCCGGCACGCAGACGATATTCTCGAAATACTGGATAGCCTGTCCTTTTCAGGCGTGTCTGCCACCGGGGACCTGTTCGAGGGATCGCCAGAGCCAGAGCTGCCGCCGGGCTTGCTTGCGCGGATCCAGCAAGCCTTGTCTCCGCATCCCATGCCCCTGGACGAAATTGCCCGCGCCGCCGGGGCCACACCCGCGCAATGCGCCGCTGCCCTGATGGAACTGGAGCTGGCCGGAGACGCCATTACACTGCCGGGCGGATTGGCCTCACGCGCCTTCTGATCCCGCCTGTGTCGTGGGCGCATCGGCAGAAACATGAAAAATCAGCCGGAATCGTCTCATGGCTGGACGATTCCCGCCTTCCTCTCTAAGCCTCCCAATGGAACTGAGTGATGGCGCAGCGCAGGAAGCGCCTGATCTGGCGTTCGGATACAGCTGTAAGGGTACGCGTTTTGGCAAAATGGCATCATGTTGCGGCCGCACTTGGACTGGCGGCCTCTCTCCCTTGGTACGTTATTGCCCAGGAAGACACTGCCAATCCGCAACCTGCCCAGCCGGACGAGCGCGTCGTATTAGAGGCTGACTATGTCTACGAAGTCCGCGACGAGAACAAGCTCGTCGCCGAAGGGAATGTAGAAGCCCTCTATCAAGGGCGCGTCCTGCGAGCCGACAAGCTGGTCTATGACCGAACGACCGACAAGGTCCGCGCGAGCGGCAACGTCATTATCATCGATGAAACCGGCAGCCAGCAATTCGCAGACGAAATCGAGGTCGATTCCACGCTGGAAGATGGCTACGCGATCGGATTTTCCGCGCGGCTCGATCAAGGCGCGACAGTTGCGGCAAACTCCGCGATCCGGCAGTCAAATGGCGTGAATGCGCTGGATCAGGTGGTCTACACCGCCTGTCCGGTCTGCGAGGAAGACAAGACCCCGACCTGGTCTGTCAGGGCGCGCCGCGCTGTGCTCGACCAGGAAAGCCAGATGATCTCCTATCGCGATGCCGTGATTGAGGTTGCGGGTATCCCGGTATTCTATTTTCCCTTTCTCGCGCACCCGGATCCTACGTCCGAACGGCGGTCAGGCCTTCTGATCCCGTCTGCCGGAAATTCGTCGAAACTCGGCCTGTTCTACCAGCAGCCTTACTACTGGGCTTTGTCGGAATCTTCCGAACTGACCATCTCGCCCATGGTCTCACAAAATGTGAACCCCTTGCTGGAGCTGGACTATCGCAAGCGGTTCTATTCCGGCGCGATCAATATCAATACGAGCTTTACCAATGAGCAGGATTTCGACAGCGATGGCGAACGGTTCGGGGAAGAGAAGCTGCGGGGACACATCTATGGCAGTGGCCTGTTTGCCATCAACAATGAATGGAAATGGGGGTTTGGTGTCGAGCACCAGACGGATGACCTGTATGACCGGCGCTATGATCTGGACGGCCAAAATGAACAGCGAGGGCTCTATGCCAGCCAGCCCCGCCGCCTGCTTTCGCAGCTGTTCGCGATTGGCCAAGGAGACAATTACTACACGGATGTGGCCCTTCTGAAATTCCAGGGCCTACGCGAAAACGATGATGACGGCGAATTGCCGACGGCCCTGCCTGTTTTTTATGGCGAAAAATACTGGGACTTTGGCAATATGGGATTTGCCAGTGTGAACGCTTCCAGTGCGATCCTGAGTCGCGATCTCGGCGAAGACAGCCATCGTGTCAGCGTCGGCGCAGACTGGACTGACCTGGACATCCTGCCGGGCGGCTTCACCTTCGAGCAATTTGCCGAAGTCAGGGCTGACTATTACGGCTTGGACGAAGATGTTTCCGGCGAGGAGAGCGTCTCCCGCGCCGTTGGCAATGTCGGCGGCAAGCTTGCCTATCCCATGATCCGTCCCGGCAAGACAGTCGATCTCATGATCGAACCCGCCATCATGGCGGCTTGGGGCTTGTCCAATGTGAATGATGATGCAATCCCGAACGAAGACAGCCTGCTCTATGAAGCCGATGAATCCTCGCTGTTCGAGGCCAACGGATTCGGCGCCTTCGACCTGTATGAAGGAGATGGGAAACTCGCAGCGGGCATTACTACACGTGCGGTTTGGAAAAACGGTCCGGACCTGAGCGCCACGGTCGGCAAGCGCTGGCGCTCCAGACCGGATGATTCCTTCGATGCGATCAGCAATCTCGACGGAACTTCGTCAGACTGGTTGATCTCTGCGACAGCAGATTTCGGGAAGCTGTTGCGCATCGACACCCGCGCGCGCCTGGACGAGGACGGTTTCAGCCTGAACCGGATTGATGCCAAATTGTCTTCAAATTACAAGCGCTTGCGCGCCGTGGCACAATATTACAAGGTGGATGAGCGCATCGCGATCAGCGGCGGAGGCGACGAAGGCATTTTGCTCCGCGGGGAAGTCAGAGTCACGGATCAATATTCCGTTTTCTTCGGGCAGTTGCGCGACATCCAATCCAATCTCAATGCCCGGCAGGAATACGGCATTGCGTTCGAGGACGAATGTTCGCGATTTGAAATCGTCTATCAGCGCTCGGAACTTCAGGACCGTACACTTGGCCCGGAAGAAAATATCCAATTCCGTTTCTCCCTGAAAACTATCGGAGATTTCGGATCTAGCGAATTCGATTGATTCGGTCGGTTCAGGTCTGGATCGCGGTTTTGTCTTCCCCTAAATTTCCGTAAGAATTCAGGGGAGACTGCCCTGATCCGTTGCGCAGGATTCTAGGACTTGTATGGTCCCGCAATATAATTGCCACGGGGCCCGGCTGGGCACTCAACGGAGGCCATTTATGGTTCGTCAGATTTTCGCCGCTGTCCTTCTCTCGGCCCTTCCGGTCGGGTACACCGCGACTGCGCAAGATACAGGCGCACAGGAGCGTCTGGCGCTGGAAGGCGTTGCCGCGATCGTGAACGACCAGCCGATTTCCTATTCCGATGTGCGCCAGCGCGCGCGGCTCCTGCTGCTCAGCCTGGGCGGCCAGCAACCGTCGCAGGAACAGATTCAGCAGATTACGGGACAGGCGCTTGAACAGCTGATCGATGAACGGCTCCAGCTTGAAAAGGCTGCCGAATTCGAAATGGAAATTGCGCCGGAAGAGATCAATTCCGCTGTGGACGACATGGCACGGCAATCGGGCGCCACAGGCGACCAGCTCAAGCAACAATTGCTGGCAGCTGGCGTGAACCCGGCCAGCCTCGAGGAGCAGATGCGCGCCGAGATCGCCTGGAGCCGCGTGATGAGCGGTCTCTACGGGTCCCGCATCCGGATTTCCGACAACCAGGTCGATGACCAGTTGAACCGGGTGCGCAGCTCGCTGCAGGAAACCCAGTACCGCATCTCTGAAATCTTCCTCTATGCACCGGATGCCGAAACCAAATCCCAGGCAATGGAAGCCGCCAGTTCCATCATCGAACAGCTCAATCAGGGCGCCGATTTTCGCATTGCCGCCCAGCGCATTTCGTCCGCGCCAACCTCCGCAACGGGCGGCGACATGGGCTGGATCTCTACCGCTGATCTCGCCCCGGCCCTTGCCGAAGCGGTGGAAGATGCACCGGGACCCGGCATCGTTGGCCCGGTTTCCGTTGAGAATGGCATCTACATCCTGAACCTCGCCAGCAAGCGTGAGCCGGCCAAGCTGACCACCAAGGTTGATCTTATTCGCCTGCAGGTGACGGATGGCAACGCTCCCGATCTTGAGACCGCTATGGAGGCGATCGAGACCTGTGAGGACGTGCAAAGCGTTTCCAACTCAAAGTCCAATCTGCGCCATGCCGACCTGACCGATATCGACGTCGAGGAACTTGGCGCCGAGGGCAAGGATCTGGTGCTTGCAACCGAGGTGGGTCAGCCCACTGAAATTTTTGCGGCAGGTGGGGGCCTTGCGGTCATGTATGTTTGCCGCCGCGAAGATGGCGCCGAAGCTTTGCCGTCCCGCGACGACCTGAAAGGCCGTCTCAAGGATCAGGAACTCAGCATGATCTCCGAGCGTGAGCTGCGCGACATGCGCCGCGAAGCGACGATTATCTATCGCTAGGCCTTGCAAGGCTTGCTGTTTGGGTGAAAACCGCCTGAGTGACTGACACAAGCCATCCCCCGCTCGTAGTGACGATGGGCGATCCCGCTGGCGTGGGACCGCCCATCACCGTATCCGCCTGGGAACAGCTCCGGCAGGATTCTTCCTGCACCTTCTTCGTGATAGGGGCGCCGGACCTGTATGCAGGCCGCGTTCCCGTGGTGACAATTTCGCATCCCTCGGAAGCTGGCAAGGTCTTCGCAACCGCCCTGCCCGTCTTGCCTCTGGACGCCGTTCCGGACATTCAGGCCGGCACACCGGATGCCGAGGCAGCTGGGGCCATCATCGCCTCTATTGAACAGGCCACGGCCTTCTGCCTCAACGGGACGGCGGACGGCATGGTCACCAATCCGATCAACAAGGCCCTGCTCTATGGCGCGGGTTTTCGTCATCCCGGCCATACCGAATTCGTGGCGACGCTCTGCGCCGAGGCCACGAACACACCCCTCCAACCCGTCATGCTGTTGACCGGCGGCGGCCTGCGCGTGGCCCTGGCCACCATCCATGTTGCCTTGAAGGACGTGTTCACCCAGCTGAATACGGACGATCTCATTCGGCTCGGCAAGAGTGTCGAGGTCTCCATGCGGAAGGATTTCGGCATCGCCTCCCCCCGCCTTGCCTTCACGGGTCTGAACCCTCATGCGGGCGAGAATGGCACGATTGGCCGCGAGGAAATCGACATCATCAATCCCGCTGCGGTCGCGTTACGCGCGGCAGGGATCGACATATCCGACGCCCGGTCTGCTGATACGGTGTTTGCCGAATCCCTGGACGGACGGTTTGATGCCATCATCGCCATGACACACGATCAGGGCCTTATCCCTGTGAAGACGCTGGACATGTGGGGCGGCGTGAACACGACGCTTGGCCTGCCCATCGTCCGCACCAGCCCTGATCATGGCACGGGATATGACGCCGCCGCGAACGGCACAGCACGACCTGACAGCCTGATCGCCGCCATCCGGCAAGCCCGGATGATTGCCAACAACCGAAAGCAGATTTCATGAGCCGCGACGAGACGCCTCCGGGCCTGACACAGGCGACCGCGCGCAAGGCGCTGGGCCAGCACTTCCTGTTCGATCCGGATATCCTGAAGCGTACAGCGCTGGCCGCGGGCTCGGTTGAGGGCCGCACTGTCATCGAAGTCGGCCCCGGCCCCGGCGGCCTGACCCGCGCCCTGCTCGACCAGGGCGCTGGAAAGGTGATCGCCGTCGAAGCCGATGAACGCTTTGCGGAGGCACTTCAATCCTGGCCCGAGGCCGAGGCGGGACGGCTGCATGTCATCCTGAAGGATGCGCGCAAGGTCCGCTGGGAAGAAACCCTCACAGAATTGGGCGCCAGCATGCCCGCGATGATTATTGCCAACCTGCCCTACAATGTCGGCACCCCCCTTCTGGTGAACTGGCTGAAAGCCGGGGCATGGCGCGGCGAAATGGCCCTGATGTTCCAGAAGGAAGTCGCCGAGCGCGTGTGCGCCAAGCCGAATACGGACCATTATGGCCGCCTTGCCGTCCTCACCCATGCCGTCGCAAATCCGCATATCGCCTTCACTCTGCCCCCCGGCGCCTTCCGGCCGCCCCCAAAGGTGGATAGCGCCGTTGCGGTGCTGCATCCATTGCCAGCCGAAAAGGTCTTCCCGCATCTCGACAAGCTCGAAGAAGTGTCGGGCGCGGCCTTTGGCCAGCGTCGCAAGATGTTGAGGGCGAGCCTGAAGCCATTGGCGAAGCGTCACGGTCTCAAGGCAGTGGAGTGGCTCCAGAGCCTCGACATAGACCCGACCGCACGCGCCGAAACGCTGAGCCAGGAAGAGTTCCGGCGCATGGCCGCATCCCTCGTCAAATAAGCTCGCTGTTCGAGGCAAGGAAAACGGCGCCCCGGTTTCCCGGAGCGCCGCATTTCAGTCTGATGGAAAGTGACTAGTCGCGTTCGAGGTCGAACCGGTCGGCTTCCATGATCTTCGTCCAGGCCGCGACAAAATCGTGTACGAACTTCTCTTTCGCATCGTCCTGCGCATAGGCCTCGGACAAGGCGCGCAGTTGCGAATTGGAGCCGAAGACGAGATCGACCCGCGTTCCGGTCCATTTCACCTCACCGCTTTCACGGTCACGCCCTTCAAAGATGTCCTGCTTTTCGGTCGCTGCTTTCCAGGCGACGCCCATGTCCATCAGGTTCACGAAGAAGTCGTTGGACAGGGTGCCCGGACGCTTGGTGAAGACCCCATGTGTAGAGTCGCCATAATTGGCACCGAGGACACGCAGGCCGCCGAGAAGCACCGCCATTTCTGGTGCGGTCAAGGTCAGCAGCTGGGCTCGGTCAAGCAGCAACTCCTCCGTCGGGACGGAGAACTCGACCTGAAGATAGTTGCGGAACCCGTCAGCCTTCGGCTCAAGAACCGCATAGGATTCCACATCCGTCTGCTCTTGCGAGGCATCCATGCGGCCCGGTGTGAACGGCACGGAGATGTCGAAGCCTGCATCCTTGGCAGCCTTCTCGATCGCGGCGCCGCCGCCGAGCACGATCAGGTCAGCCATCGACACCTTCTTGCCGCCCGTCTGGGCGTAGTTGAAGGCGCGCTGGACGCTTTCCAGGAGGCCGAGAACTTTCGCAAGCTTCTCAGGCTCGTTGACCTCCCAATGCTTTGCCGGCTCGAGACGAATACGCGCCCCGTTCGCACCGCCCCGTTTGTCGGAGCCGCGGAAGGTGGAAGCTGCGCCCCAGGCCGTCGAGACCAGTTCGGACACGGACAGACCGGACGAAAGGATCTTTTCCTTCAGTTCCTTGATGTCATTGGCATCGACCAGTTCATGATCGACCTCGGGGATCGGATCCTGCCACAGCAGCTCTTCGCTCGGCACTTCTTCGCCCAAATAGCGGACAACCGGACCCATGTCGCGATGGGTCAGCTTGTACCAGGCGCGGGCAAAGGCGTCAGCAAACTGATCCGGATTTTCGTGGAACCGGCGCGAGATTTTCTCGTATTCCGGATCCATCCGCATAGCCATGTCGGCCGTGGTCATGATGGTGATCTGCTTCTCGGACGGGTTGTGGGCCTTTGGCGCCATGTGCGCCTCGTCCACATCCTTTGGCTGCCACTGGAAGGCACCGGCGGGGCTCTTCACGAGTTCCCACTCATAGCCGAACAGCATGTCGAAATAGCCATTATCCCATTTGATCGGGTTCGGGGTCCAGGCACCTTCGATACCACTCGTGATCGTGTCATCGCCGTGGCCCATGCCGAACTTGCTCTGCCAGCCCAGCCCCTGTTCGGCGATGTCGCCGCCTTCAGGCTCAGCCCCGATCATGGCCGCATCCCCGGCACCGTGGCATTTGCCGAATGTGTGACCGCCGGCGGTCAGCGCCACGGTCTCTTCATCATTCATGGCCATCCGGGCGAAGGTCTCGCGAATGTCCTTGGCAGAAGCCAGCGGATCGGGATTGCCGTCCGGGCCTTCGGGATTGACGTAGATGAGGCCCATCTGAACAGCTGCCAGCGGATTTTCGAGCACACGCTCGCCGCTATAACGGCTGCCGGGCTTGTCGCTGGTGGCGAGCCATTCTTCTTCAGTGCCCCAGTAGATGTCTTTCTCAGGCTCGAAAATGTCTTCCCGGCCACCGCCGAATCCGAACGTCTCGCCGCCCATCGATTCGATGGCGCAATTGCCCGCAAGGATCATCAGGTCGGCCCAGGAGATCTTGTTGCCGTATTTCTTCTTGATCGGCCACAGCAGGCGGCGGGCCTTGTCGAGGTTGGCGTTGTCCGGCCAGCTGTTCAGCGGCGCAAAACGCTGCGAGCCGGAAGTCGAACCGCCCCGGCCATCGCCCGTCCGGTATGTGCCGGCGCTGTGCCAGGCCATGCGGATGAAGAAGGGTCCGTAATGGCCATAGTCAGCCGGCCACCAATCCTGGGAATCGGTCATCAGGGCGAACAGGTCCTGTTTGATCGCCTTCAGGTCGAGTTTGTTGAATTCCTTGGAATATTTGAAAGTCTCACCCAGCGGATTTCCGAGGGGGGGATTTTGGTGAAGGATGCTGAGGTCGAGCTGGTTTGGCCACCAGTCGCGGTTCATGCGCCCTCGCAGCGAATGCATTACCGGACATTTGCCCTCTGGGGCTGCGTCATTTCCGTCCATGTTCATCTCCCTGGGTAGATTATTGGCTTGGAAGCTGTTCCGCCCGGAACACTTCCTTTGAAATCAGTGCTGCCGATGAGGATGATAGCGCAAGGCAATCACGATCCTTTGACGGCGATCATGAGCCTACGCAGGGATTCGAAATAGAACCAATCGATAGAAGTCGAACTTAATATTGGTTTTTTCTATAGGTTGGATATTTGCCGCAAAAACAAAGGCCCCGACACTTTCGCACCGGGGCCTTCCATAAAAAATTCATTCAACTAGTGGCCTGCGAGGACCGCCAGCATCAGCAAGGCCACGATATTCGTGATCTTGATCATCGGGTTTACGGCCGGCCCGGCAGTATCCTTGTAGGGATCGCCGACCGTGTCGCCGGTCACAGCGGCCTTGTGGGCTTCGGAGCCCTTGCCGCCATGATGGCCGTCCTCGATGTACTTCTTAGCATTGTCCCAGGCTCCGCCTCCGGACGTCATCGAGATGGCCACGAACAGGCCTGTCACGATCACGCCGAGCAGCATCGCCCCAACCGCTGCGAGCGCAGCCCCCTTGCCGGCAATGGCAAAGATCACGCCGAACAGGACGATCGGCGACAGGACCGGCAGAAGTGATGGAATGATCATTTCCCGGATCGCCGCCTGAGTCAGCAAGTCCACTGCCCGACCATAATCAGGCTTTACTTCGCCTTTCATGATGCCCGGCATTTCGCGGAACTGACGGCGGACTTCCTCGACCACCGCCTGGGCGGCCCGGCCAACAGCCATCATGGAGAGGCCCCCGAACAAGAATGGCAGCAAGCCCCCGAACAGCAGGCCGACCACCACATATGGGTTGGCAATCGAGAAATCGACGGTCGTATTGTAGAAGAAGTCCCCTTCCACGGCCCGCGCCGAGAAGTATTTTAGGTCTTCCGAATACGCCGCGAACAGGACGAGCGCGCCAAGACCGGCAGAGCCAATGGCGTAGCCCTTGGTCACGGCCTTGGTCGTATTGCCAACAGCGTCCAGCGCGTCAGTCGTTTCCCGCACCTCGGAGGGCAATTCCGCCATCTCCGCGATACCGCCAGCATTGTCCGTCACTGGCCCGAAGGCATCCAGCGCAACGATGATACCAGCGAGCGCCAGCATGGTCGTGGTCGCAATCGCAATGCCGTAAAGGCCCGCGAGATTGAACGTCAGGATGATACCGGCAATGATCACGATGGCCGGAAGGGCCGTCGATTCCAGCGAGACCGCGAGGCCCTGGATCACGTTCGTGCCGTGACCAGACTCTGATGCCTGCGCGATGGAGCGCACCGGACGGTACTTGGTTTCGGTATAGTAGGCCGTGATCACGACGATGAGTCCCGTCACGACGAGGCCCACGATGCCGCATCCGAACAACATCCACCCGGTCACGTCATTGGCGAGACCAAGCCGTTCACCGGCATTGTCGAGCACTCCGAAACCATTCGGCAGCACGGTGGCAATTGCCAGGGCGAGCCCGCCAATGGACAGGACCCCTGTCACAATCAGGCCCTTGTAGAGCGCCCACATGACGTCTGTCTTGCCAGGTCCGAGGTTCACGAAATACGTGCCGACAATCGACGTCACGATACAGACGGCGGCAATCGCCAGCGGCAGCATCATGATCTCGACGATATAGGTCGAGCCCGAGAAATAGATCGCGCCGAGCACCATCGTCGCCACGAGCGTGACGGCATAGGTCTCGAACAGGTCGGCAGCCATGCCGGCACAGTCGCCGACATTGTCGCCCACATTGTCTGCAATCGTGGCAGCGTTGCGCGGATCATCCTCCGGGATGCCCGCTTCGACCTTGCCGACCATGTCACCGCCGACGTCTGCGCCCTTGGTGAAGATACCGCCGCCGAGACGTGCAAAGATCGAAATCAGCGAGGCGCCGAAGCCGAGGGCCACGAGCGAGTCGATGACGAGACGCTTTTCACTTTCCTCACCGAGGTTCAGCCCGGTGACCATGGTGAGCAGGCCGTAGTATACGACGATGCCCAACAGGGCGAGACCGACAACGAGCATGCCGGTGATGGCGCCCGATTTGAAGGCCAGCTTCAGCCCGGCATTGAGACCGGACTTGGCCGCTTCGGTCGTACGCACATTGGCCTGAACCGACACTTTCATGCCGATGAACCCGGCCGCGCCGGACAAGGCCGCGCCGATAATGAAGCCGAGCGGCACCTGCCAGTTCCTGAACAGGATGATGAGCAGCACCACAACAACGACACCAACAATGCCGATGGTCCGGTACTGGCGGCCAAGATAGGCGTTCGCACCTTCCTGGATCGCTTGAGCAATTTCGCGCATACGCGCATCACCAGCTGGAGCCTTCATGATCGAATTGATCTGGAGCCAGCCAAAGAGGACTGACAAGACCCCCGCCGCGAGAGCGAGATAATACCACATGGATTACGTTTCCTTCCCTTAAAACAGAACTTCAACGCCAGGTTATTCCTGATCATGGACTGTTTATTTTAGATGACCAGCCTGCCCGCCCTGCCGGAATTAGGCAATATGCCTCCCGTCAGGGGCGAGTCAGCCCAATACCCTGCTCAGCCATGCTCGAAGCCGAGAGTTTCCGGGAGGTTAACGGGATTATCGCGGAGGGTGACGACAAGGCCCTCATTTGGCTGCGTTTCACCGATATGCGTAACAATGACGCCGGATTCCGCCGCCTCAGCCAGGATATCGCTATGGCGCGATTTTTCGGCTGTGAAGAGGAGCTGGTAGTCATCGCCCCAAATCGAAAGGCGCAGCATCTCATTGGTTTCCGTGGGATTCCCGGCGAAGGGCACCGCCTCAAGAGCAATCCGAACGCCTATTCCGGAGGCACTGGCAAGGCTTGCTGCGTCGCCCAGCAGGCCATCCGACACATCCAGGGCGGCCGAGGCATGTCGCGCGATGAGGTGCGCAGCCGCCGGTGGTTGGATCCGTGGCACACGATAGGCATCGATGTGAAGATCATCGCCCTCCCCGCGTTTGAGAGCCTCATACCCCAGACAGGCCGCGCCAATACGCCCGGTCACCCAGAGATCTTCGCCGGCCTGCGCGCCCATGCGGCGGATCGGATTGTCCGCCAGGCAGGCCCCGGTCAGGGTGAGCGACAGGAAAAGGCCGTTTGGGTGGCGCACCGTATCCCCGCCGATCAGGCGGGCCCCGAACGCCCCCAACTCCTCACCAAGGGCGTGGGCAAACGCGGCCAGATCGCTTTCCGGTCGCCCCTCCGGCCAACCGAGCGTCAGCAAGGCTTCAGCAGGCACAGCCCCAGCGGCGTAGATATCTGAAACGTTCACCCGGACCAGTTTGCGCGCAACGGTCTCAATGGGGTCGGAGGGCATGAAATGCACGCCCTCGACCAGCGCATCGACGGTAATGACGGTCGGCCCGGCTGCCACCGACAAGGCAGCAAGGTCATCCCGCAGGCCAGCGGCCCCACCGGCACTGGCCAGCGGGGCAAAATATCTGGAAATCCAGTCCTTCTCGGCCATCGGGTCAGCGCCCCATGCGCCCTACGTCGCTACAGGCCTTCGCGGCCAATGGCGTAGAAACGCTCCTTGCGCTGGGTGCGCAGCTCGGAGGGGCTCATGCCTTCGAGTTCCTGCAGGGCCTCGTCGAGTGCCTTCGCGGCAGCGGCCATGGCCCGTTTCGGATCGCGATGCGCCCCGCCGACAGGCTCCTTGACGACGCCGTCAATGACTTTTGTCTTCAACAGGTCTGGCGCTGTGATCTTCATCGCGTCAGCCGCTTCCTTCGCCTTGGCGGCGTCGCGGTAGAGGATTGAGGCGCAGCCCTCAGGAGAGATCACGGAATAGATGGCGTGCTCCATCATCAGCACCTTGTTGGCCGCGGCGATACCGATCGCGCCGCCCGACATGCCTTCGCCGATGATCAACGTGACGAAGGGCACGCCCAGCGACAGGCCGCGCTGTGTGCCGCGTGCAATGGCTTCGGCCTGACCACGCTCTTCGCCGCCCTTGCCGGGATAGGCGCCCTGCGTGTCCGGAAAACTCAGGACCGGCAAATTGAATTTCTCGGCCATGTCCATCAAGCGCACCGCCTTGCGATAGCCTTCCGGGTGAGCCATGCCGAAATTGTGCTTCAGGCGCTTCTCGATCGTGCGGCCCTTCTCATGGCCCATGATCACAACCGGGCGCCCCTTGAAGCGCGCCAGTCCGCCAACAATGGCTTCGTCATTGCCGAAGACGCGGTCGCCAGCGAGTTCCTCGAAATCGTCAAAGATGTTCTCGATGAAATCGGACAGGTGCGGCCGGTCAGGATGGCGCGCCACAAGGGTCTTCCGCCACGCGCTGAGATCGGAGTACATCTCCTTGAGCTGCTTGCTCGACTTGGCCTTCAGCTTCTTCAGCTCGTCGGTGATCGATGGCCCTTCCTTGCTGGAAGCAAGCGCTTCCAGTTCGGAAATCTTCGCGTCCAGCTCCGCAATGGGCTTTTCGAAATCAAGATAGGTCGTTGTCATGCGGGCAAGTTAGCAATGACAGGCTGACTCGCCTAGCCGGGAATTCACTAAAGTGCGCCTTGCATTTTCACCACAGCCGGCATGATGAGAACACCCAGCAGGACAGGAAAAACGAATATAATCAAAGGCAAAGTCAGTTTTGCTGGCAGGGCCATGGCCTTTTCCTCGGCCATCAGGATGCGCCGTTTACGCATATCTGCCGAGAAAACACGCAAGGTCTGGCCCAAACTGGTCCCCATTTCCTCTGCCTGGCGCAACATCGTGGCGAGCGAACTGGCCTCTTCGATGCCCATCCGGTCAGCAAATGTGCGCCACGCATTCCTGCGTGCCTTGCCTGCGCGCAGCTCCAGAGACAGCTTTTTCATGTGCTCGGAGATGTTGGGGTGGCGTAATTCCAGCTCCTCCCCGACCCGCTGGACCGAAGCATCAAGGCTGAGCCCGGCTTCAACACAGGCTACCATCAGGTCCATCATGTCCGGGAAACCCGCCGAGCATTGCTGCTGGAGGGCCTGGGCACGACGGGACACGTACATGTCAGGCGCAAGCAGGCCCGCAATGATGAGCCCGATGCTTACCATCAACAGAGTCTGTTTCGACACGCCGCCCAGATGGGGCAAGGCAATCAGCAGCGCGATCTGGGGCAACACCACACACGCGATACGCGCCACGTAATATCGGCCAACGGCAGCCTGGTTCGTGAAACCCGCCTGAAGCAGTTTTGCGCGCACAGCGCTAACAGCTTCCTCATTCGAGGGCGTGGCGCGATTTCCGAGGCCTATGACGGCGCGGCCAATCCGGCTGACATTCCGGGTCTCCTGCGGGACTGGCCGGGAGCCACGACGCTCCAGCCTGCGCTCCAGATCTTCTTTCGCCTTCCAACTCCGGACGAATGCCATGATGGCAGGCACAGCCAGGACGCCGGCAATGACCAGCATGACGATCGGGATCAGGGCGGAGGGGGAAAGGGACATGGGTTTTCTGAGGGCCTACATCTTGAAATTGATCATCTTGCGCATGACGAGATTGCCAATCCCCATCCACACAAACAGGATCGGAAACACGAGCCGTATAAGCGGATCATCGATGACGTCGCCATAGAATTCCGGCCGCAGGACATGGATGCCAGACATCACAATGAAGGGCGCAGACGTCAGGATCATCGCGGAAGCACGCCCCTCCGATGAGGCCGCCTTCACCTTCAGGCGCATGGTCTGGCGTTCACGGATGGTTGTTGTGTTCGCCTTCAGGAGTTCGCAGAGATTGCCGCCGGTCTTCTCTTGCAGGCGCACCGTGGCCACGAACAATTCCACGTCGGGGTCGCCGGCACGCTCGGCCATGCGTTGCGCCGCATTGGTCAGCGACATGCCGTAAGAGACCTCGTCCGCCGCCATACCAAACTCGGTGCCGATGGGGTCAGGCATTTCGCGCGCGACCAGCGACACCGCCGTCGCCACCGGATGGCCCGCCTCAAGACTGCGACAGACAACCTGCAACGCGTCCGGCAATTGTTCGGACATTTTCTTCATGCGCCGTCCGGCAACCATTTTCAGCCAGATGACCGGAGCCAGCGCAAACAGGATGACGGCAATACCGGCTGCCGGGCCAGCTCCCCCGACGAAACGCCAATAGGCGACGCCCGCTGCGAGACCAGCGCCGGCCGACATGCCGAACCATTTGACGGGTTGGAATTTCAGACCGGAGCGCACCACCAATTGGTTGAACCACCGCAAGGGCATCGCCAGATTGCCATTCTTGTCGAGGCCACGGCTCTTGCGCAGCTCGATCATGGCTTCGCTGGTTGTCTCGAACCGTTCCTTGAACTGGAGACGCTTGTTCACGACGCGCCGCGTCTGCGCCTCGGTCACCAGGCCCATGACCGACTGGATGGCGAGGAAGATCGCCCCAATCGCCATGATTGAGGGGATCAGGATCGTCAGGCTGATATTGGTTATGTCGGGCATCCACGACACGGGTTTGCCCTCCTAGAACCGCGTAGACGGATCAAACATACCTTCCGGCATGTGCACGCCGCGGCGTTCCATCTCGTCGAGGAATTTCGGCCGCAAACCGGTGGCGGCGAAATGCCCCTGCACCTTGCCCTCATCGGTCGTGCCCGTGCGCTCAAAGCGGAAGATCTCCTGCAACTGCACGACCGCGCCTTCCATGCCGGTGACTTCGGAAATCGAGACCACTTTGCGCGACCCATCCGACAGGCGCGTTGCCTGGACGATGAAGTTTACAGCCGAAGCGATCTGCCCCCGGATAGCTGTCTCGGAAATCTTCATGCCGCCCATCATCACCATCTGTTCCAGACGGGTCAGCGCGTCGCGCGGATTGTTGGCGTGGATTGTGGCCATCGAGCCTTCATGGCCGGTATTCATGGCCTGCAGCATGTCGAAGGCCTCCTCGGACCGCACCTCACCCAGGATCACACGATCCGGGCGCATGCGCAGGGCGTTCTTGACGAGTTCGCGCTGGCGGATCTCGCCCTTGCCTTCGATGTTTGGCGGACGGGTTTCCATGCGGGCGACATGCGGCTGCTGGAGCTGGAGTTCAGCAGCGTCTTCGATCGTGATGAGACGTTCGTCTTCATTGATGGCAGCCGACAGTGCGTTCAGCAGCGTTGTCTTGCCTGAGCCGGTACCCCCGGAGATCACCGTCGAAGCCCGGCATTTCACCGCGCCGAGAATGAATTTGGCGACCGGTTCCGGGATCGCGCCAAAGCCGACCAGCTTGTCCATGGTCAGGGGTGATTTGGAGAATTTCCGGATTGAGACGAGTGGGCCATCAATCGCAATCGGCAGCACGGCGGCGTTAACGCGGCTACCATCCAGCAGGCGCGCATCGACCAGGGGCTGGCTTTCATCCACCCGGCGGCCCACCGCCGCCACGATGCGCTGCACGATGCGCAACAGATGGTCATTGTCGGCAAAGCGAACGGGCGCAAGCTGCAGCTTGCCGTGCCGTTCGACATAGACCTGATTATAGCCATTGATCAGGATATCGGCAATGGAATCATCCTTCAGGAGCGGTTCGATGGGGCCCAGGCCGGTCATCTCATCCATCACCGCGTCGGCGAAGCTCGCTTCCTCGGCGGCCGACAGGGCCATCTCTTCCTTCTTGATGATTTCCGAAACGATGCCCCGAACACGGCGGCGCATGGTTTCATCATCCAGCTTGTCGAGGGCCGACAGGTCGAGCTCATCAATCAGCTTGGCATGGATGCGCAGCTTCGCGTCCAATTGGTCAAAGGCTTTGGTATCACTCGCGGGCGGAGGCGGTGCAGGCTTCGGCGCAGCCGGGGTCGAAGCGTCGTCTTTCGGCGTCTCGACCGGCTCTGGCTTGGGAGCCGTGTTGGAAAATCCGAAACGGCTCATTTCGCTCTCCTCTTCCCATTGGCTTGCTGGACTGGCTGCCGTGCAGCTTCAGGCATCATGCTGTCGACCAGCCGCGACACATCGGCGACCAGCGCGCTCTTCGGCTTCACTTCGCCAATCGGCTTGCCGAGATTCACGGCCGTGCGGGCGGCATCCCAGTCGGACGTAATGGTTTCGTCAATCTTGCGGTCGATGGCTTTCTCTGCCTTGTCCACGGCAAATTCGGCACGGAATTTCTTCTTCGGAAACATCCGGTTCAGCACCAGCTTCGCCTTGCGGTCTGAGCTGCGCAGCATGTCCACTTCCCGCGCCATGTCAGCCGCAGCATGAAGACTTGGTACGGTCAGCTCACTGACGATAACCGCCTCATCGACCGCGCCCAGGATCGGCTTGGTCCAGGGCATCATGTGACGCGGCATGTCGACCAGCACGTACGGGAATTCGGCGCAGGCAACATCGAGCAGGCGCAGGATCGCGGCCTCCGTGGCCAGCGCATCTGCGTCCGGGTTGCGCGGGGCGGAAATCGTCGAGACGCCATCCTCATGCTGCCAGCACCAGGCCGCCAGCAAGCGGGCATCCAGACGCTCCGGCGCAGCCGACAGCGCGGCAAGGTCAAGTTTCGGAACGGCTTCGAGGAACGAGCTGACCATGCCGTCCGCGACGTTCAGGTCGACAAGGCACACCTTGCCCGGCCCGACTTTCTCGCAGAGCGAAAAAGCGCTCTCAATGGCGAGGGTGGAAACCCCGGCGCCGCCAACGGCCCCGCGAAAGGCCCAGCAAACCGCTGAGGCCGGGCCGTCTCCACCGGCGACTGCCGCTTCAGCGGCGGCGCGGATGCGGTCGACCGATTCAAGAATTTCGTCGGCGCCTGCACTTACCGGCAGGATGTCCGATGCCTCGATTTTCATGAGGGCCCGGACGATATGAACCGGCAAATTGTCCGACACCATCAGGACGGCGCTGTCCGGCTTATCAACAGCGAGGCCAAGCACCACCTGCTCTGCCCCCGCCTGTCCCTGCTCCAGCAGGATCAGCGCGCCGCCGAACTTTTCCACGATCGTTGCCGAATCCATGGAGGATAGGTCGATGACATTCCGGCAGATCGTCTTGAGTTGCGCCAGACGCTCAGGCCCTGCGAGTGCGGCAATCGCGGGGATCATCGCGGGCGCAGGCGTTCCTGACCCGGCGAGGTTTCGAGCGACACCCGACATCAGCTGCCTCCCGAAGCGCTGACCGAGGAATCCCGCAACTCCTTCGTCTTGCCTTCATTCAGGGCTTTCACGGCATTGGCAGCCCGCAGGCCAGACGTGGATTCCACGGCCTTGGAATTGCTCAGGTTTACGTCCCGGACCGATTGCTGGCGGATATTGTCCGCCGTTGCCTGCCCGAGGAGATATTTGTCCTGATTGTCATAGCTGGCACAGCCAGCAAGAAACAGGGTGGCCATCAGGATGCCGGGTACAGAATGCTTGCGGGTCATGTCATTCTCCTTCGCCGACGAGCGGCACGGGGGCAGTTTGGTTCAGGAGGAAAAATTCGTCTTCGGTCGGCTCGGCGAATGCGTCGAGCGGGGACCGTAGAAGCGAGGGATGCGGTGCAGGCTGGACGAGGCGCGGAATGATGATGATCACCAATTCGCTCTCTTGACGCTGGTAGCGCTTGGACGAGAACAGCGCGCCCAGGACCGGCACATTGCCCAGCCACGGCGTTTGCCGAACATCATTGGAATAATCATTCTGCAACAGGCCGGCGATCGCAAAGGCCTGACCATCATGCAGTTCAACCGTTGTATCGGCGCGACGGACGGAAATGCCGGGGATCTCGATGTCCTGGGCCCGGATGCCATTGTTGCGGTCAAGCTGTGACACTTCCGGGCGCACCCGCAAATTCACCAGTCCGTCGCCCAGCACAGTCGGCGTAAAGTCGAGGCTTACGCCGAACTTCTTGAACTCGACCGATATCTGGCCGTCCTCACTTGAAACCGGAATGGGGAACTCGCCGCCCGCCAGGAAACTTGCCGTGTCGCCAGACAAGGCCACCAGATTCGGCTCGGCCAGCGTGCGCACAATTCCCTTCTCTTCAAGGGCGCGCAATTCAACATCAATGTTCTCGCCACCGACATTGGTGAATAGGGCCACCGTCTTGGCGGCCAGTCCGGACACGGTGGATGGCTCAGTGACGGCTACTGCATCGCGTGCGTCCATGGAGTTGCCGAAGCCGATCTCCTTGACGGCGCTGCGGCTGGCTTCGAGGAAGCGAACTTCCAGCAGGACCTGCTGGCTCTGTCCGACGGACAGGCCATTGGCGACACCACCCGGCACGTAGCGCTCAGCGACCTGCACCGCCATTTCAGCGGCGGCGGCCGTGGTCATCTTCCCGTCAAGAAAGACGCCATCATGCACAGGATAGACATCAATGCGCTCTCCAGGCAGCAGATTGCCAAGATCAGTCCGCAGTTCATCAAGGCTCAGTTCGACCTCGACATCAATCAGTTCGGTAATCTCACCAGCTTCATTGTAGATCAGCACCGTGGTCGCCCCCGGCACCTTGCCGCGCAGGAAGAAAGACCGGTTGGACGTTGCCATGGCTTCGGCAATGTCCGGATCAGCAACGACCAGCGTCGAGAACCCCTGATCGGCTTCAATCACGGTCGAGCGGCCTTTTTCGAGGATAAGCACCTCGGCATCCGGGCCTGTGGTGCGCTCGGTCCAGGCATGGGCGGGCGCAATCGCGACAATGCCGATAACCAGCAGAAGCATGATGTAGGTAAGCTTGGGCATCAGTTTGCCTCCTCGGTCAGCGATTTCGGTTTCGCAACCGGTGCAGTCACCGTGGTTTCACGGTCGCCATTGATGACACGAACATTTGCGGTGGACCGGCGCGGTGGCGCGACGCGGCGTATGGGAGCCTTCTTCGGTTCCGACTTCACCAGCGTAATGACGTCCGCCTCTTCCTCTCGGCCGATCAGGGCAAGCCCCAACGCGCCCTGCATGCCGACGGCACCCAGCCTCAGCGCGCCTTCGGGCGAGACTTCCAGCGTAACCGTGCTGGAGGGACGTGCGCCCTCCAGATTGGATTCGAAGGTCTGGTCGACAGCCAGCACTTTCACATTCTTCAGAACGGGCCGCGCAATCAGGTCAGCGGTCACCCGCACGGCGTCACCACCATAGGAGCTGGCGGGCTGGCCCGGCTCGCGCTGGATGAATTCGTTTACATCAACCCGGTCCCCCGGCAGGACGAACCCGGCTACGCCGGTATCGCTCCGCACCGTGATGGAAACGGCCCGCATGCCGGGCTCGATGGCCGCAGCGAGGGTAAGAAGGTTTCCGGCCGCATCGAGCTTTTCGAACATGATCGGCTCGCCCGGCAGGATCAGGCCGCGCGCATACAGGATTTCGGAGAGGTCTGCCGCGTTGGTCAGGACACCTTCCGGAATGGATTCGGTCGGCCAGTTCAGGGTCTTCACATTGCTGGCGGAAACTTCTTCGCCCGGTTCGATCGCCGTAGCGGCGACGACCACGGACGACATTTCCACGACCTGCGCGGACATTTGCGCCGCGGCGTCATTGGAATTCGACGACATGTAGTAACGGCCAAGGAACACGGCAGCGATCCCGAGGACCGCCGACAGGCCAAGACTGATCAGGGGTGCCAGTTTCATTCTGAATGCCCTCTCCCGCGCATTATGCGCACTCATCAGCATTCACAATTAACTGTCAGGCGATAAGGTCTGTTGAAGAGATGCGGGAAAATCTCGCCCGTGATCAGAACGGCGTATTAACCATAGTGAAATGACTCAGGTGACAGGGCTTAATGTTCCGCACCCGCCGGTTAACCGATGCCGGCACTCAGTCCGTCAGGACAGCCGAAAACTGCTCGGCATCGACATTTCCACCCGTAACAAGAACGCCAATGCGTTTGCCGCGCATCTCGTCCGTCAGGCCCTTGATGGCTGCCGCCAGCGCCGCTGCACCGCCGGGTTCGGCCACGATCTTCAGATAGCGGAAGGCCCCGCGCATGGCGTCGCGCACGTCTTCATCCGACACGACCAGCCCGCCGCTCAGCAGGCGCTTGCCCAGCGCAAACGTGATCTTGCCCGGCGCGGGCGTCAGGATGGCATCGCAGATGGAGCGTGTGCCCGGCGCATTCGCCCGGATTTCGCCGGCCTCCAGGGACCGCGCCCAATCGTCATGGCCGACTGGCTCGGCTGTCCATATCCTGGTGCCCGGTGACAGATGCTCCATCGCCAGCGCAACGCCAGTGATCAGGCCCCCGCCCCCGGCGCAACAGATCAGATGGTCCAGCGGCGTACCCGCCTGTTCCATCTGGCGGGCAAATTCGAGCCCCGCAGTGCCTTGCCCGGCAATGATGTCCTTGTCGTCAAAGCTCGGCACCACGACAGCGCCCCGCTCGGCTGCAATCTGTGTGGCGATCTCTTCGCGGCTCTCGGTCTCGCGGTCATACAACCTGACTTCGCCGCCATCCGCCTCCACGCCGGCCACCTTGATGCGTGGCGCATCCGACGGCATCACGATCAGCGCGGGCATGCCGAGCAATCGCGCAGCACGCGCAACCCCTTGTGCATGATTACCGGAGGAGAATGCCACAACACCGGCCGCGCGCTGGTCAGTGGGAATCTGCGACAGCCGGTTCATGGCGCCGCGAATCTTGAAGCTGCCCGTCACCTGCAGGCACTCAGCCTTGATGAACAGCGACGCGCCCGCCATTTCATCCAGCTCATCATGCGTCAGGATCGGCGTTTCACGCGCCACGCCCCGCACACGCTCGGCGGCGGCGAAAACATCTTCGAAATCTGGAAGTGCGTCAGCAGTCATGCCGCAGGCCTAGACCGAACCGGCATGACCTGCAACGCAATTGCAAAGCCTAGAGCTTGTCCAGCATGGCCTTGGCGAGCGCCTTGGCGTCTGCGCCAATCTCGTCACTGGCCAGCGCATAGCCGAGCACGGCTTCGAAATAGCCGAGCTTGGAACCGCAATCATAATCCTGACCTTCATATTCGTAGGCAAAGAAGGACTGGGCTTCCATCAGGCGCGCCATGGCATCGGTCAGCTGGATCTCTCCGCCGGCACCCTTGCCCTGGCTTTCCAGCAGGCCGAAGATTTCCGGCTGCAGGATATAACGGCCTGTGATCTTGAGATTGGATGGCGCATCGGCGACCGGCGGTTTCTCGACCATGCCGGTCATCTCGATCAGGCGACCATCGCGCTCACCTTTCGGCGCGATCACGCCATAGGAGGAAACCCGCTCCATCGGCACCTGGTCCACGGCGACAATATTGCCGCCCACCTTGTCATAGGCCTCAACCATTTGCGCGAGGCAGGACGGGCTGCCCTTGACCAGGACGTCCGGCAACAGCACCGCGAACGGTTCATTGCCGACAATATCCTTGGCGCACCAGACCGCATGGCCGAGGCCGAGCGGCGATTGCTGGCGCACGAAGCTGGCCGAACCGGCCGGCAGCTTGGTCTGCTTTACCTGTTCGAGAATGGCATCCTTGCCCTTCGCTTCGAGGGCGACTTCCAATTCATAGGCGATGTCGAAATAGTCTTCGATGGAGCCCTTGTTGCGCCCCGTCACGAAAACGATGTGCTCGATTCCGGCTTCCAGCGCTTCATCCACGACATATTGAATGGCAGGCCGATCCACGACCGGCAGCATTTCTTTCGGGATGGCCTTCGTAGCGGGCAGGACCCTCGTACCAAATCCGGCCACAGGAAGAACGGCTTTTCTAACGCGCATGAACAGGAAGCTCCTTGGAATTCAACATGTGGGCCCGGGCCCACCTTGCCGGGTTCTAAGCAGTCTTGGACTTAAATGGCGTTAACTTGGAGCAAGAAAGTGCCCGAAAGCCTACATCCAGCCTAGGCTGTACAGGCTTAACGCAGCAACACTACAGGCCAGTGACAAAACGAGCACCATGGTCAGGGAGCGCTTCACCGAGGGAGCCCGGCGTCCCCGCATTTCGGCTTCGAGCAGGTTCTGCAGCCGTCGCGCCGGAGAGACCCCTGCCGGATATCGCGGGTCGGCAGGTGGCGCTGACGGGGCTCGTGCAGACGCAGCTTCGGCCGGTTTTTCGACATCCTGCGCGCCGGATTCTTCCTGAATCGCTGACTTGCTCTGCGGAAGGGCCATCTGAATTCTCCGGTAGCTCGCGCGGATTATGCCTGACGAGGACTAACCGATACCTAACAGAATCAAATTGACTGGTCAGTTCGGGACGGCCCCCAGGAAGACGCCGCCTTCGGGCGCCTGAAAGCCGAGCGCGCAGCGCATCGTGCCTGTTTCTTCCTGGTCTTCCAGAATGACAAAAGTCTTCAGGTGCGCGTCTCCCGTTTCCCGCTGTTCCGAGACCGCCTCAGAGCCATTGCTCCGAACAGTCGTGGCAGATGCCATGTTCCCGGAAATAAGGACCGCGACACCGGTGGACAGGATTTGTCTGAGCATGCGGCGGCACTTCCCTTAATCTGGTAATAACCATGCTTGATTGGAGAGCGCCGCCTATAGTCCGACGAGCTGTAAACTGCAAGTATTAAAGGGGGGTCAGCGTATGCCCCCCATCGACGACCAGAGTCGCCCCGGTCATGTAGCTGCCCTGCTCGGACGCCAGCAACAGGAGCGGCCCGGTCAATTCGTCATAATTGCCAAAGCGGCGCATCGGCACACGCTTTGCCATTCTCTGCCCCGCTTCGGAATCGAGAAACTCGTCATTGATCGCCGTCTTGAAGTAACCGGGCGCGATGGCATTGACGCGGATTCCATGACGCGACCCCTCCAATGCCATTGTGCGAGTCAGATGGTCCACGGCGGCCTTGGAGGCCGAATAGGCGGAGATCATGTTGGATGGCCGAAGGGCTGTAATCGACGCGATATTGATGATGGATCCGCCCGAATCGGCCTGGATCATCGCCTTGGTGGCATATTTCGCCACGCGCCAGACACCGGTGAGATTCGTTTCGATGACCGTATCCCAGTCCTTTTCCGGCATTTCCCAGAACCAACCCTCACGCGACAGGCCGGAATTGTTGACCACAATGTCGCAGGGGCGGCCCAGCGCTTCGCGAATCTCTGCGAAGGCACCGGTCACGCTGTCTTCCGACGTCACATCCATTTCCACAGGAAGCGCCTTTCCCCCGCGTCTCTGGATTTCCCCGGCCAGTTCTTCCAGCTTGTCCAGGCGTCGAGCGGCCAGCACAACATGTGCCCCGGCATCGGCCAGAACATTGGCGAAATGCCGCCCCAGCCCACTCGATGCGCCGGTGACCAATGCCGTCTTATTAGCTAAACTGAACAATCTCATGCCCTCCAATTCAAAAATTCGTGTTGCGCGCCGCAATATTTTTCCTCTATCCCGGTGATATGAAAATATCTGTGCTGAGGGAACGACGAGCTGGTGAGACCCGTGTGGCGGCTACACCAGAAACCGTCAAGAAGTTGGTGGCCTCTGGCCACTTGGTTACAATTGAGTCCGGAGCGGGCACTGTCGCAGGCTTCCCTGACGATAGCTTTTCTGATGCGGGGGCCACTCTCGCACCAGACGCTGCGGCAGCAGCCAAGGGCGCTGACATTGTCTTCAAGGTGCGCGCACCTGAAGCAGGGGAAATGGACGCCCTGCCCAATGGCGTTGCGCTGATCGCCCTGATGGATCCTGGCAATCTGGATGCGGCGCCGCTCAATGGGAAAAAGGTTGCGGCCCTGTCCATGGAATTCACGCCGCGCATCACCCGCGCGCAAAGCATGGACGCGCTGTCGTCCCAATCAAACCTGTCGGGCTATCGCTCCGTGATCGAGGGTGCCCAGATCTATGGCCGCGCCATGCCAATGATGATGACGGCTGCTGGCACGATTGCCCCGGCCAAGGTCTTCATCATGGGGGTTGGCGTTGCCGGCCTACAGGCCATCGCCACGGCTCGCCGTCTCGGCGCGGTCGTGACCGCCACCGATGTGCGTCCCGCTGCCAAGGAACAGGTCGCCTCGCTCGGCGCCAAATTCATTGCGGTCGAGGATGAAGAGTTCAAGGCCGCCGAAACCGCCGGTGGCTATGCCAAGCAGATGTCGCCGGAATACCAGGCCAAGCAGGCCGAACTGACGGCCAGCCACATCACCAAACAGGACATTGTCATCACGACTGCCCTGATTCCCGGCCGCGCCGCGCCGGTCCTCGTCACCGAGGAGATGGTGAAAACGATGAAGCCGGGCTCGGTCATCGTCGATATGGCGGTCAGCCAGGGCGGCAATTGCCCGCTCTCCAAGCCGGATGAGATCGTCGATGTGAACGGCGTCAAAGTGGCCGGGTTCTCGAACCTGCCCGCCCGCTTGCCCGCAGACGCCTCGTCCCTGTTTGCCAAGAACCTCCTCGCTTTCCTGCCGCTGGTCACAGCCGAGAATGGCAGCCTCAATCTCGACACCGATGACGAAATCGTCACCGCCATGCTGCTCACGCGCAATGGCGAGACGGTGAACGAAAGGATCCAATCATGAAGCGCGCACTCCTGACGCTTTCCGCGGCCAGCTTCGCGCTGCCCGCCTTCGCAGATGCCGGTGGCATCGACTCGACCGTCTTCCTGGCTGCCATTTTCGCGCTGGCCTGTTTTGTCGGCTACTATGTCGTTTGGTCGGTGACCCCGGCCCTGCACACGCCCTTGATGGCTGTGACGAATGCCATTTCGTCCGTGATCATCGTCGGCGCGCTCGTCGCGGCCGCCACGATGGGGCTTACCTCCGACAATTGGGTTTCCAAGATCCTCGGCACGGTCGCCGTGATCCTCGCCAGCGTGAACATTTTCGGCGGCTTCCTCGTCACCCAGCGCATGCTCGCCATGTACAAGAAGAAGGGGGACTAAGACATGGACTCCTTCCACTCAACCTGGGCGCCGATGCTGTATCTCGTCGCCGGTATTCTCTTCATCCTCGCCCTGCGCGGTCTCTCCAGCCCGGCTACCAGCCGCGCAGGTAATCGTAATGGCATGATCGGCATGGCCATCGCCGTCGGCACCACGCTGGCGCTGGTCTGGTCACAGCTTGACCTGCAGACCTGGGGCCTGATCCTCGGCGGCGTCGCTATTGGCGGCACAATCGGCGCAATCATCGCCCGCAAGATCCCGATGACGGACATGCCGCAACTCGTCGCTGCCTTCCACAGCCTTGTCGGCCTCGCCGCCGTGCTCGTGGCGGCTGCCGCGCTCTACTCGCCGATCAGTTTCGGCATTACCGGCATCGAAGGCATCAAGGCAGCCTCCCTCATCGAACTCGGCCTCGGCTCTGCCATCGGCGCGCTGACCTTTACCGGCTCGCTGATCGCCTTCGCCAAGCTCAATGGCAACATGTCCGGCTCGCCGA